>Ga0209188_1000580_pt1 | contig 34523 bp, 3 predicted proteins | sample C_130625_EF_Meta_FD_187307 | JGI IMG/M metagenome (GOLD analysis project Ga0209188, IMG submission 187307) | Freshwater microbial communities from Lake Croche, Canada to study carbon cycling - C_130625_EF_MetaG (SPAdes) (version 2) | ecosystem: Environmental > Aquatic > Freshwater > Lake | place...
GCTTCCGGAAACCTGTTTTTACAGGGTGGTGTGTTCGTCAGTGGTGGTGGCTTTGCCAGCAATTCATCGGTGCGTATCAGTACTTTCACCGGCGATGTCAGTTACAATGCGGGTAATGTCTACATCAACAACACAGTATCCGCAACATCGGTATCGAGTGGTGCATTGGTAGTAGCGGGAGGTGTGGGAATTGCCGGTAATTTGTTTGTGGGTGGTAACACAGTATTGACTGCGAACACGGTTTCCACTTCCGTATCATCTGGCGCTTTGGTCGTAGCAGGTGGTGTGGGTATCGGCGGCAATACCTATGTGGGTGGCAATTTGTTCGTGAGCGGCAACATTTTCATGAACGGTGTCTTGGTAGGCACGGGCGCGGGCACAGGTACTGCCACCAATTTGGGCACCAATCCATTTACCGCGGGTAACATTGTAGCTTCCAGCTTGAATTTGAGCACGGCAGGAACCCTCACCGTCGGTGTCATCAATACGGGATTGACCATGACGGTGGGTACTGTCGCGACTAACACCATTTTGATACCATCTGCCAGCGTTTCCAACAATAGTACAAGCGGTGCATTGGTGGTCGGTGGCGGTGCCGGTATTGGCGGTAATGTGTTTGTAGGTGGCAATGTCAACATTGCTAGCAATGTGGCGGCCAGTTCCATCACTTCGGGTGCACTCGTGGTGGGCGGTGGCGTCGGTGTCAGTGGTAATGTGTTCTTGAAGGGGGGGGTGTTTGTCAGCGGTGGCGGCTTTGCCAGCAATTCGGCCGTTCGCATCAGTACTTTTACGGGTGATGTCAGCTACAATGCCGGCAACATCTACATCAACAACACCACGGCGTCCAGTTCCACTGGTACGGGTGCATTGGTCGTAGCGGGTGGTGTCGGAATTGCCGGGAACATCTACATCGGCGGCAACGAGGTTGTGTACGGTAACACTTTCATTTACGGATACACCTTGATTGGTAGCAATACGGCTTCCACTTCATCCTCTTCGGGTGCGCTCGTGGTGACGGGCGGCGTCGGTATTGGCGGTAACGCTTATGTGGGTGGCAATTTGTTTGTCAGTGGCAACATTTACATCAATGGTATCTTGATTGGTAATACCAGCGGTTCCACGACAACCATCATCAGTGGCAATGTCGTCAGCAATTTGGGCACGAATCCGTTCACGGCGGGTAATATTGCAGCTAGCAGCTTGAATTTGACCACAGCAGGAACCCTCACGGTCGGTACCATTGCTACCAATGTAACCATCAGTGGCAATGCCGCGGTCAGTGGTAATGTGGTGATTTCGGCCAGTACCGTTGCTTCTTCGATTACTTCTGGTGCACTCATCGTGGGAGGTGGTATGGGAGTCAGTGGTAATGTGTTCTTGAAGGGCGGGGTTTTTGTCAGTGGCGGTGGATTTGCGAGCAATTCGGCCGTACGCATCAGTACTTTCACCGGTGATGTCAGTTACAATGCGGGTAATGTCTACATCAACAACACCACGGCGTCCACTTCCGTTTCAACAGGGGCTTTGGTCGTAGCGGGCGGTGTGGGAATTGCGGGGGATACTTATCATGGCGGCAACGCTTTCGTTGCGGGTAACACCTACATTGGTGGCAATACCTTCCTTGGTGGTAACACGATCATTACTTCCACTGCAGCTTCTACATCATCCTCTTCGGGTGCGCTCGTAATAACGGGCGGCGTCGGGGTTGGCGGTAACGCTTATGTGGGCGGCAATTTGTATGTTTCGGGCAACATTTACATCAACGGTGTTCTCATTGGTACAGGCAATGCAGTGCCCACCACGAGCGGTTCGCTCACGGCCAATTTGGGCACCAATCCGTTTACGGCGGGTAATCTGATCGTCGGCAACATTGTGGCCGCCAGTTTGAATTTGACCAGTGTGGGTGTTATGACGGTGGGAACCCTGGCAGGCAATGCCATTGTGACGGGTAATTTGGTCCTGGGTGGCAACACGGCTTCTTCTTCGATCACTTCGGGTACGCTCATCGTGAGTGGTGGTGTAGGTGTATCGGGCAATGTGTTCTTGAAGGGCGGGGTATTCGTCAGCGGTGGTGGATTTGCCAGCAATTCTGCGGTCCGCATCAGTACTTTCACCGGGGATGTCAGTTACACTGTAGGTAATGTCTACATCAACAACACTACCGCATCCACTTCGGCATCGAGTGGTGCACTCATCGTAGCGGGCGGTGTGGGTATTGCGGGTGACATGTACCAAGGAGGTAATGCTTTCGTTGCAGGAAACACTTATATTAGCGGCAACGCCTTTATTAGTTCAAGTGCGAGTTCAACTTCGTCGTCCTCCGGTGCACTCGTGGTGACGGGCGGCGTCGGGGTTGGCGGTAACACCTATGTGGGCGGCAATTTGTTTGTCAGTGGCAACATTTACATCAACGGGGTTCTCATTGGTACAGGCAATGCGGTGGCCACGAGCGGGTTGTTGACGGCTAATTTGGGTACCAATCCATTCACGGCAGGTAACTTGGTGGTGGGCAACATTGTGGCCGCCAGTTTGAATTTGACCAGTGTGGGTGTGATCACCGTGGGAACTCTGGCGGGCAATGCCATTGTCACGGGCAACTTGGTCCTGGGCGGCAACACGGCCTCTACTTCCATCACTTCGGGTACACTGGTAGTGGGTGGTGGTGTCGGTGTGGCGGGCAATGTGTTCTTGAAGGGCGGCGTCTTCGTCAGTGGCGGCGGATTTGCCAGCAATTCGGCGGTCCGTATCAGCACCTTCAGTGGCGATGTCAGCTACAATGCCGGCAATGTCTACATCAGCAATACCACGGCTTCTATTTCGACGAGTACAGGAGCATTGGTTGTCTCGGGCGGCGTCGGGGTGGCCGGTAATTTGTATTTGGGTGGCAATCTGTTTATCAACGGGGTCCCCATGAACGGTTCCACTTTCGCTTCCAACTTGGGAACGAACCCGTTCACCGCGGGTAACATTGTCGCAACCAGCTTGAATTTGACCACTTCGGGTATCTTGACGACGGGCACCATCGCGGCCCCTGTCCTCTCGGTTCCTTCCACCTACGCTTCCAGTAACATCAATAGTGGCGCGATCGTAGTGGCAGGTGGTGTGGGTATTGCCGGCAATTTGTATGTGGGCGGCGGTATTTACATGAACGGTATCTTGGTCGGCACGGGCACCAGTGGGTCCGGCAGTTCCAATTTCGGCAGCAGTGCACTCACTGCCGGAGCCATGACGGCCGCCTCCCTCAGTACGAGTGTGATTACCACCGGCACAGTGGCAGGTAATGTACTCATGAGCGGTAATGTTATCATTGGTGGCAATGCGGTCTCCACTTCTCTCAGCTCCGGTGCACTCATTGTGGGCGGTGGTGTGGGTGTGGGCGGCAATGTGTTCTTGAAGGGCGGTGTCTTCGTCAGTGGCGGCGGATTTGCCAGCAATTCGGCCGTGCGCATCAGTACCTTTACCGGTGATGTCAGTTATAATTCCGGTAACATTTACATCAGTAATACCACACCATCTACATCTGTCTCGACCGGTGCGTTAGTGGTAGCGGGCGGTGTGGGTATCGGTGGTAATGCTTTTATTGCTGGTAATACCTTTGTAACTTCTACGGCGGCATCCACATCTGTATCGAGCGGTGCGCTGGTCGTCAGTGGCGGTGTCGGTATTGGTGGCAATACCTATGTTGGTGGCAATTTGTATGTCATCGGTAATATTTACATCAATGGGGTTCAGGTTGGAACCGGAAATGTGGTTTCCGGCAATCTCATCACCAATTTGGGAACCAATCCATTTACCGCGGGTAACATTGTCGCTTCAAGTTTGAATTTGACTACAGCCGGAACGCTTACCGTAGGAACCATTTCTGGCAATGTGTTAATCGGTGGTAATGTGGTCATTTCGGCCAACACTGTGTCGTCTTCCATTACTTCCGGCGCCATGGTTGTCGGTGGTGGCATCGGCATAGCGGGTAATGTATTCTTGAAGGGCGGTGTCTTTGTCAGTGGTGGTGGATTTGCCAGCAATTCGGCTGTGCGCATCAGTACCTTCACGGGTGATGTCAGTTACAATGCTGGAAATGTTTACATTAGTAACACGACCCCTTCTGTTTCGACGAGTAGCGGCGCGCTCGTGGTAGGTGGTGGTGTCGGTATTGGTGGTAATGCTTTTATCGGCGGAAACATTTATGTATTTGGTAATTCGGTTCTTGCTAGCACCACATCTTCCACATCTACATCGACGGGTGCACTCGTGGTGGGTGGCGGCATCGGCATTGGCGGAAATGCCTTTATCGGCGGTTCGACCGCCATTTTGGGTAATCTTTCTGTAGCAGCTAATACCGCATCCACCTCGACATCGACCGGGGCATTGGTTGTATCGGGCGGTGTGGGCGTTTCCGGCAATTTATATGTCGGTGGCAACATTTTCATGAATGGTGTTTTGGTCGGGACCGGAATTGGCTCAGGTTCTAATTTTGGCACAAGTCCGCTTACCGCTGGTATCATAACCGCTGTTACGGTTAATGCGGGTACGATCAATACTACAAACATGAATTTGTCCACAACCGGCGCTTTCACAGTAGGTTCGATTGCTGCGACCGGGTTGAATTTGACAACGGCGGGTGTAATCACTACTGGAACACTTGCCGGCAATGTAACTGTTGGAGGTAATTTGGTCCTGGGTGGCAATACGGCTTCTTCTTCCATTACTTCGGGCACACTTGTGGTGTCGGGCGGCGTGGGTGTATCGGGCAATGTGTTCTTGAAGGGTGGCGTCTTCGTCAGCGGCGGCGGATTTGCCAGTAATTCGGCGGTCCGTATCAGCACCTTCACGGGTGATGTCAGCTACAATTCCGGTAATGTCTACATTACTAATACCACCGCATGCGTTTCGAGTGCTACAGGTGCACTGGTCGTAGCGGGTGGCGTAGGAATTGCTGGGAACATCTACATCGGCGGCAACGAGGTTGTGTACGGTAACACTTTCATTTACGGATACACCTTGATTGGTAGCAATACGGCTTCCACTTCATCCTCTTCGGGTGCACTGATTGTGAGCGGCGGTGTCGGTATCGGTGGCAACACCTTTGTGGGTGGTAATTTGTATGTTTCTGGCAACATTTACATGAATGGTGTCTTGGTTGGTACATCTTCCGGAACGAGCTTGGGTACCAATCCCATCACGGCGGGTTCCATTGCGGCGACCAGTTTGAATTTGACCACGACAGGAACACTCACGGTGGGTGTCATCAATACCGGTGCAGTCATGACCGTCGGCACAGTAACGACTACCACAATTTTGATACCATCTGCCACTGTTTCCAACAGTACGACGAGTGGAGCATTGATTGTGGGAGGCGGCGTCGGTATCGGCGGCAATGTGTTTGTGGGTGGCAATGTCAATATTGGTGGCAATATGGCCTCGTCTTCCATTACTTCGGGTGCGCTCGTGGTGGGTGGCGGTATCGGTGTGGCCGGAAATGTGTTCCTGAAGGGTGGCGTGTTTGTCAGTGGCGGCGGATTTGCGAGCAACTCGGCGGTGCGCATCAGTACCTTCACGGGTGATGTCAGTTACAATGCTGGCAATATCTACATTAATAATACCACGGCATCTGTTTCGTCCGGCAGCGGCGCGCTCATTGTAGCAGGTGGGGTCGGCATTGCCGGTAATACTAATGTTGCAGGCAATTTGTCGGTAGGTGGAAATACATTCATTACTTCTGCGGCTGTCTCAACTTCCGTATCTTCGGGTGCTTTGGTCGTGACAGGTGGAGTGGGTATTGGAGGTAACACCTACATTGGTGGCAATTTGTTCATCAGTGGCAATATTTACATCAATGGTGTCCTGATTGGTAATACCATCGGATCCACGGGTGGTGCCATAATCAGTGGCAATTTGATCACCAACATTGGTACGAATGCATTCACGGCGGGCAACATCGTCGCTTCCAGTTTGAGTGTTGGAATCCTGACGGTTGGCACCATTGCGGCCAATGTTCTCCTAGCTTCCACGGTGCCTTCGATCAATGTTTCTACCGGGGCGTTGGTCGTGACTGGCGGGGTCGGCATAGGTGGTAACACTTATGTCGGTGGCAATGTGACCATTGTGGCCAATACAGTTGCCAACTCCATCACTTCCGGTGCTTTGGTTGTCGGTGGTGGTATGGGTGTAGCTGGCAATGTGTTCTTACAGGGTGGGGTGTTTGTCAGTGGCGGCGGTTTTGCCAACAATTCGTCTGTTCGTATCAGTACTTTTACGGGCGATGTCAGTTACAATGCTGGCAACATCTACATCAATAATACCACGGCTTCCAATTCATCTATTACAGGTGCCTTGGTCGTAGCGGGTGGTGTAGGAATCGGCGGCAATGCTTACATTGGTGGAAATTTAATTGTTCTCGGTAATACCATTATCAATAATACGGCTTCATCCTCTTCGACGAGTACCGGTGCGGTGGTAATCACCGGCGGTATGGGCATTGGTGGAAATGCCTATGTTGGTGGTAATATAGTTATCAATAGCAATACTGCTTCTGTCTCTTCTTCTTCCGGTGCATTAGTTGTATCGGGAGGGGTGGGCATTGGTGGTAATTTGTATGTTGGTGGTAATGTTTTCATTAACGGCATTTTGGTTGGAGGAGGTGGAGGCAGTGGAACCAGTAATTTTGGTACCAATTCGCTCACTGCGGGCAGTATTAGTGCAAGTGGTGTCAATTTGACCACGATTGGTGCAATCACGGCAGGATCAATTGCCACCGGTATCAATTTGACCATTGGCGCCGTGACAACCAGTACCATAATCATTCCGTCTGCGACCGTTTCTAACAGTACTACGAGTGGGGCATTGGTGGTGGGTGGCGGTGCGGGCATCGGCGGCAATGTATTTGTAGGTGGTAATCTGAATATTGGTAGCAATGTGGCGTCATCGTCAATCACCACGGGCGCACTCATCGTGGGTGGCGGCGTCGGGGTCAGTGGCAATGTATTCCTCAAAGGCGGGGTGTTTGTCAGTGGTGGTGGGTTTGCTAGCAATTCGGCGATTCGTATCAGCACCTTTACCGGTGATGTCAGTTACAATGCTGGAAATATCTACATCAGCAACATCACGGCATCCACTTCGGTATCGAGTGGAGCGCTGGTGGTAGCGGGTGGTGTAGGTATTGCTGGTAATGCAAATGTGGGTGGCAATTTAACGGTAGGTGGTAACACGACCATCAGTGGTAATGCGATTTTCACTTCTTCTGCTGTTTCTACTTCTGTATCTTCAGGTGCAGTCGTAGTAGCGGGTGGAGTAGGCGTGGGTGGCAATGCCTATATTGGTGGTAACACTTACATTCTCAGTACGGTCAATTCCACTTCGACCAGTACCGGTGCACTCGTTGTGACGGGTGGCGTGGGCGTGGGTGGCAACACTTATATTGGTGGTAATTTGTTTGTGTCTGGCAACATTTATATTAACGGTGTGTTGATTGGCAATACCATCGGAACTACGAATGTTGTTAGTGGCAATTTGATCACTAATTTGGGAACAAATGCATTCACGGCGGGCAACCTTGCGGTAGGTAACATTATAGCGAACAGTTTGAATTTGACGACAGCGGGAACCCTTACGGTAGGTACCATTGCGACGAATTTGGCCATTTCTGGAAATACTGTGGTCGGTGGTAATGTGGTGATTTCTGCTACTACCATTGCTTCTTCCATTACTTCGGGTGCTCTTGTCGTGGGTGGTGGTATCGGAGCGGGTGGTAATGTGTTCTTGAAGGGCGGCGTGTTTGTCAGTGGCGGCGGATTTGCCAGCAATTCGGCCGTACGCATCAGCACTTTCACGGGTGACATCAGTTACAATGCCGGCAATGTCTACATTAACAATACCACCGCATCCAGCTCTGTGAGTAGCGGTGCACTCGTGGTGGCGGGTGGCGTCGGTATTGCCGGTAACACCAATGTGGGGGGTAATTTGGTCGTCAGTGGTAACGCCTATTTATATGGAAATGTGTATGTGGCTTCCAACATATTTATTGATGTATTAACACCTGCTGTATCTACGGGTACGGGGGCACTCGTAGTGACAGGCGGGGTTGGGGTTGGCGGTAATACTTATGTGGGCGGCAATTTGTTTGTGAGTGGCAATATTTACATCAACGGTGTTCTCATTGGCACGGGCAATGCGGTGGCCACTAGCGGGTTATTGACCGCCAATTTGGGTACCAATCCGTTCACCGCCGGTAACCTGATGGTGGGTAACATTGTGGCCGCCAGTTTGAATCTTATCGGTACGAGTGTGATGACGGTGGGGATCCTGGCGGGCAATGCCATTGTCACGGGTAATTTGATCCTGGGTGGCAACACAGCTTCTTCTTCTATTACATCGGGCACGCTTGTAGTGGCAGGTGGTGTTGGTGTTAGCGGCAATGTGTTCTTGAAGGGAGGCGTTTTTGTCAGTGGCGGTGGGTTCGCCAGCAATTCGACCGTCCGCATCAGTACCTTCACAGGTGATGTCAGTTACAACGCCGGCAATGTGTACATCAACAATACCACCACATCGACCTCTGTAAGTAGCGGTGCTTTGGTAGTGGCGGGGGGTGTCGGTGTGGCCGGTAATTTGTATGTGGGTGGCAACATTTTTGTCAACGGTGTTCCGGTAGGATCGTCCAATCTGACCACGAATTTAGGCTCCAACCCCTTGACCGCGGGCAATTTGGCGGTCACTTCCACGACCGCTTCCAGCAACATTACCAGCGGGGCCTTGGTCGTGGCGGGCGGAGTCGGCGTTGCCGGCAATTTATATGTGGGTGGTAATATCTTTGTCAATGGACAGCTGGCATTGGTCGCAGCATCTGCCTACATTTCTCAAGGACTGTTGGCCAACGATTTTACAGTTGCACCCAACATCAATGCTCCCATCCCATTTGTCGTAGATTTCGATCCTCAAGGCTGGTACGGGTCCAATCAGTTTAAACCCACGGTTGCCGGGTACTACGCCGTCACCGTCAATGCTTGGTGGAAAGCGGCGACGATCACCGGTTCCGGCACGGTCACCAAGATCGTTAAGAACGGCAGCATTTACATAGCCATTTACCAATCGGAATCGTACTCACTCACTGGATATATGGAAGGTGGTACTAAGACGGTCTACATGAACGGTACCACCGATTACCTGTCTTTCACTTCGACCACCACGAACCCGCAGGGCGGTACCGTTCTACAGGGCAATGCCCAGGGTGCCGGTACTTATTTCACCGCATCTTTGGTATCGTCAAGCGGTTCGGGTACCGGTTCGGGTGGATTCGGTATATCCAACTACGGTACGAATCCCCTAACTGCAGGGAACATCGTGGCATCCAGTGTGGTCATCAATTCCAACATCGCATCCAGTTCAGTCACTACCGGCGCACTGGTGGTGGGAGGTGGTATTGGCGCTTCCGGGAATGTGTTCTTGAAGGGCGGTGTCTTTGTCAGTGGCGGTGGATTTGCCAGCAATTCGGCGGTACGCATCAGTACTTTTACCGGCGATGTCAGCTACAATGCCGGCAATGTCTACATTAATAATACTACAGCTTCTATTTCGACGAGTACGGGAGCATTGATCGTGTCGGGCGGCGTCGGTGTGGCCGGTAATTTATATTTGGGTGGCAACCTGTTCATCAACGGGGTGCCCATGAACGGATCCACTTTCGCTTCCAACTTGGGCACGAATCCGTTCACGGCGGGTAACATTGTCGCAACCAGCTTGAATTTGACCACTTCGGGCATCTTGACGACGGGTACCATTGCGACCCCCGTTCTCTCGGTTCCTTCCACTTATGCTTCCAGTAACATTTACAGTGGTGCAGTCGTGGTCGGCGGCGGCATCGGCGTGGCCGGCAATTTATATGTGGGTGGCGGCATTTATATGAACGGTATTTTGGTCGGCACGGGCACCAGTGGGTCCGGCAGTTCCAATTTCGGCAGCAGTGCACTGACCGCCGGGGCCATGACCGCTGCCTCCCTCAATACGAGTGTCATTACCACCGCCACGGTGGCCGGAAATGTGCTCATGAGTGGCAATGTGATTATTGGCGGCAATGCGGTCTCCACTTCCCTCAGTTCGGGTGCGCTCATTGTGGGCGGAGGAGTCGGTGTAGGTGGCAATGTCTTCTTGAAGGGCGGTGTCTTCGTCAGTGGCGGTGGGTTTGCCAGCAACTCGGCGGTCCGTATCAGCACCTTTACGGGTGATGTCAGTTACAATGTCGGCAACATCTACATCAATAATACTACAGTATCCATTTCGACAGGTACGGGCGCACTGGTTGTGGCAGGTGGTGTGGGCATTGGTGGCAATACTTATGTGGGTGGTAATTTGGCTGTATCTGGCAATACTTTTGTTGCTTCTCCAGCAGCTTCAACCTCGGTTTCTTCGGGGGCACTGGTCGTAAGTGGCGGCGTGGGTATTGGTGGCAACGCTTATGTGGGCGGTAATCTGTTTGTCAGTGGCAACATTTACATCAACGGTGTTCTCATTGGAACTGGAAACACGGTGTCCGGTAATCTGACTGCCAATTTAGGCACCAATCCTTTTACTGCGGGTAATATTGTGGCTTCCGGCCTGAGTGTTGGGGTTATCACCGCAGGAACATTGGTCGGCGGCAATGTCGTCATCGGTGGCAATACAGTTTCCTCTTCTGTTACTTCTGGCACTTTGGTCGTTTCGGGCGGCATGGGCGTAAGTGGGAATGTATTTTTGAAGGGTGGTGTGTTTGTCAGCGGTGGTGGGTTTGCCAGTAATTCCGCGGTGCGCATCAGTACATTCACAGGTGATGTCAGTTACAATGCCGGTAATGTCTACATCAACAACGCCACCTCGTCCACTTCTGTAAGTAGCGGCGCGCTCATCGTGGCGGGTGGGGTGGGCATTGCCGGGAACATCTACATCGGCGGCAACGAGGTTGTGTACGGTAACACTTTCATTTACGGCTACACCTTGATTAGTAGCAATACGGCTTCCACTTCATCCTCTTCGGGTGCACTGATTGTGAGCGGTGGTGTAGGTATTGGTGGTAATACCTATATCGGCGGAAACGCATTTGTGGGTGGCAATTTATATGTCACTGGTAACATCTACATTAACGGCATCTTGATTGGTAATACCATTGGTTCTACTACCGTTGTAAGTGGTAATGTCATCACTAATTTGGGTACGAATGCCTTCACCGCCGGTAACATTGTGGTAGGTAATGTTGTAGCCAGTAGCTTAAATTTAACCACGGTCGGAACCCTTACCGTAGGGACAATTGCAACCAATGTATTGATTTCCGGAAATGCGACCGTCGGTGGTAATGTCATCATAAATTCCAATGTGGCTGCTAGTTCCATCACTTCGGGTGCGCTCATTGTGGGCGGCGGTGTCGGGGTCAGCGGCAATGTGTTCTTGAAGGGCGGTGTGTTTGTCAGCGGAGGTGGATTTGCCAGCAATTCCGCGGTACGCATCAGCACTTTTGCGGGTGATGTCAGTTACAATGCCGGCAACATTTACATCAACAATACCACGGCCTCCACTTCTGTCAGTAACGGTGCGCTCGTGGTAGCGGGCGGGGTGGGCATTGCGGGTAACACCAATGTGGGTGGCAATTTGTTCGTCAGTGGTAACGCCTATTTGTACGGAAATGTGTATGTGGCTTCCAACATATTTATTGACGAATTAACACCTGCCATATCTACCGGCACGGGTGCACTCGTGGTTACCGGCGGCGTCGGGGTGGGTGGTAACGCCTATGTGGGTGGTAATTTGTATGTTACGGGCAACATTTACATGAATGGTATCTTGGTCGGAACGGGGTCGAACACCACTGCGGGTATTAGTGCGAACTTGGGAACCAACCCGTTCACGGCAGGTAACATTACTGCCACCAGTTTGAATTTGGGTGCGGGCGTTTTGACCGTTGGCACACTGGCAATTGGTCCCAATATGACTCTGGGTACGGTGACAACCAATTCCATCGTCATTCCTTCCGCCACGGTCGCGAACAGCACGAGTACGGGTGCGCTGGTCGTGGGTGGTGGCATCGGCATCGGCGGCAACGCTTATGTGGGCGGCAATGTCACGATCCTTTCCACGGTTGCGTCCAGTTCCATCACTTCCGGCGCACTCGTCGTGGGGGGTGGCGCAGGTATCAGCGGCAATGTGTTTTTGAAGGGTGGTGTCTTTGTCAGCGGTGGTGGATTTGCCAGCAATTCAGCGGTGCGTATCAGCACCTTCACGGGTGATGTCAGCTACAATGCGGGTAACATTTACATCAACAATACCACGGCTTCCACTTCGACGAGCACCGGCGCCCTCATCGTGGCGGGTGGCGTGGGTATCGGTGGCAATGTGGTGGTGGGCAGCAATGCGGTCATATATGGCAACACCACGGTCGCAGGAGGTGCGGCTTCCACTTCCGTGTCTTCGGGAGCACTGGTGGTGGGTGGTGGCGCGGGCATCGTGGGTAATTTGTATGTGGGTGGCAGCATTTTCATGAACGGAGCCCTGGTAGGCACCGTGAGTGGCAATGTCAACACCAACTTGGGCACCAGTTCCTTCACGGCGGGTGCCATCAATGTCACCAGCATCAACGCGAACGCCGGGGTCATTTCCGCGGGTACCATTGCGACCACCAATTTGTCACTCGGTACGGTCACCACTTCCGGGGTGGCCATTCCTTCCACCACGAACTCGAGCACTCCTTACACAGGTGCATTGGTCGTGGGCGGCGGCGTGGGCATTGCGGGTAACTTGAATGTGTTGGGCGGCATTTACATGAACGGGGTCTTGGTAGGAACCGGGTCCGGGTCGGGTACCTCCAATTACGGCACGAATCCAGTGACGGCGGGTAACATTGTGGCGACCAGCTTGAAGTTGACAGCTTCACTCACCACGGGTACTTTGACGGCGTCGGGGGACAGCTATTTGAATGGCAACGCGTATGTGGGTAGTAATTTATTTGCATCCGGCAATACCTTTTTGTTAGGTAATGTCTATGTGGGCGGTAATGTGTTCATCGATGAGCCGACCTTGTCTACTTCGACGGCAACCGGTGCTTTGGTCATTACAGGTGGGGTCGGAATTGGAGGCAACACCAACATTGGTGGCAACTTGGCTGTGGGTGGTAACCTGTTTGTCAACGGCGTTCTCGTCAACATGACAACCAATTACGGGACCAGTGCGCTCACTGCAGGCAATGTGGTCGTTAGAACCCTTTCAACCGGCACCATTTCGGTAGGTATTCTGTCGGCGGGACCGGCGCTCACGGTGGGCGGTGCTTCCACAAACACCATCATCATACCCTCCACTTATTCCTCCAACAGTGCCACGAGTGGTGCGTTGGTCGTGAGTGGCGGTGTCGGTATTTCCGGTAATTTGTATGTGGGCGGCGGCATCTACATGAACGGATTTTTGGTCGGTACCGGTACCAGCGGCACTATGAACCCTAATTTTGGTACCAACACCTTGACAGCGGGTACTATTCTTGCGAATGCTTTGAATTTGACGACGACAGGAACGCTTACCGTAGGAACCATTGCATCCGGCGTAAACATCCTTGGTAACGCGTTTGTATCTGGTAACATTGCATCTAGTTCCGTTACTTCAGGCACACTTGTTGTGGGTGGTGGTCTCGGTGTGGGTGGCAATGTCTTCTTGAATGGCGGGGTCTTTGTCAGTGGCGGTGGATTTGCCAGTAATTCGGCGGTCCGCATCAGCACCTTCACGGGTGATGTCAGCTACAATGCCGGAAATGTGTACATCAATAATACAACAATATCTAGTTCGACCACGAGTGGTGCGTTGGTGGTAGCGGGAGGTGTGGGTATTGGTGGCAATGTCTATATTGGCGGCAACACGATATTATCTGCGAACACGGTGTCCACTTCCGTATCATCTGGCGCTTTGGTCGTAGCGGGAGGTGTCGGCATCGGTGGCAACACCTATGTCGGTGGCAATTTGTTTGTCAGTGGCAACATTTTCATGAACGGTGTGCTAGTAGGTACAGGTGCAGGTACAGGTACTGCCACCAATTTGGGCACCAATCCGTTTACCGCGGGTAACATTGTGGCTTCCAGCTTGAATTTGAGCACGGCGGGAACTCTGACTGTCGGTGTCATTAATACGGGATTGACCATGACGGTGGGTACCGTGACGACCAACACCATTTTGATACCATCTGCCACCGTTTCCAATAGTAGTACGAGTGGTGCATTGGTGGTCGGTGGCGGTGCGGGTATTGGTGGCAATGTGTTTGTGGGTGGAAATTTGAATATTGGTGCCAATGTGGCTGCCAGTTCCATCACTACCGGGGCACTTGTGGTGGGTGGTGGTGTCGGGGTAAGTGGCAATGTGTTCTTGAAGGGCGGGGTCTTTGTCAGTGGCGGCGGGTTTGCCAGCAATTCGGCAGTCCGCATCAGCACCTTCACCGGCGATGTCAGTTACAATGCGGGCAACATCTACATCAACAATACCACTGCATCCAGTTCTGCGAGTAGCGGAGCCTTGGTCGTGGGCGGTGGCGTGGGTATTGCCGGTAATGCGAATGTGGGTGGTAATTTGACCGTGGCTGGAACCACCTTGATGGCTGGTAACACAATCATTGCTTCGACGACCGTTTCTACTTCGGTTTCTTCAGGTGCGCTCGTGGTTTCAGGAGGCGTCGGCATTGGTGGCAACACTTATATTGGCGGTAATTTGCTTGTTAGTGGTAACATTTACATCAACGGTATTTTGATTGGTAATATCGGTGGTTCCACGACAACCATTATTAGCGGTAATGTCATCACCAATTTGGGCACCAATCCGTTCACTGCGGGCAACATTGCAGCCAGCAGCTTGAACTTGACCACAGCAGGAACCCTCACGGTGGGTACCATTGCGACGAATTTGGCTATTTCTGGTAATACGGTGATCGGTGGCAATCTGTTCATTTCGGCCAACGCCGTATCAACCTCCGTTACTTCCGGAGCTATGGTGGTTGGCGGTGGTATGGGAGTCAGTGGTAATGTGTTCTTGAAGGGTGGCGTGTTTGTCAGTGGCGGCGGTTTTGCGAGCAATTCGGCCGTCCGCATCAGCACCTTCACGGGTGATGTCAGTTACAATGCTGGCAATGTCTACATTACTAATACGACTGCTTCGGTTTCGGTGAGTAGCGGTGCACTCATCGTGGCAGGGGGCGTAGGAATTGCCGGGAACATCTACATCGGCGGCAACGAGGTTGTGTACGGTAACACTTTCATTTACGGCTATACCTTGATTAGTAGCAATACGGCTTCCACTTCATCCTCTTCGGGTGCGCTTGTAGTTTCTGGTGGTGTAGGCATCGGTGGCAATGCTTTTGTGGGCGGAAATCTGTATGTCAGTGGCAACATTTACATCAACGGGGTTCTCATTGGGACAGGCAATGTGGTATCGACCACTGGGTCGCTCACTGCCAATTTGGGTACCAATCCGTTCACCGCCGGTAACCTGATAGTAGGTAACATTGTGGCGAGTAGCTTGAATCTGACGACGGCGGGTATCATGACGGTCGGAACCCTGGCGGGCAATGCCATTGTCACGGGCAATTTATTCCTGGGTGGCAACACAGCATCCAGTTCTATCACTTCAGGCACACTTGTGGTGGGTGGTGGTGTCGGGGTAAGTGGCAATGTGTTCTTAAAGGGCGGAGTATTTGTGAGTGGCGGTGGATTTACCAGCAATTCCGCGGTTCGCATTAGTACCTTCACCGGCGATGTCAGTTACAATGCCGGCAATGTCTACATCAGCAATACCACAGCGTCTACATCCACGAGTACGGGTGCGTTGATTGTATCGGGTGGTGTCGGGGTGGCCGGTAATTTGTACTTGGGTGGCAACTTGTTCATCAACGGTGTGCCCATGAACGGATCCACTTTTGCTTCCAACTTGGGGACGAATCCGTTCACCGCTGGTACCATTACAGCGACGGCTTTGAATTTGACAACTTCGGGTACTTTGACGGTGGGCACGGTGGCGGCCCCGGTCCTCTCCGTTCCTTCCACTTATGCTTCCAGTAACATTTACAGTGGTGCGATCGTGGTGGGCGGTGGTATCGGCGTAGCGGGCAATTTGTATGTGGGTGGTGGTATTTACATGAATGGTGTGTTGATTGGGACAGGGACGAGCGGGTCAGGCAGTTCCAATTTCGGTAGCAGTGCACTCACTGCCGGGGCCATGACTGCCGCCTCCCTCAGTACGAGTGTCATTACGACAGGCACAGTAGCAGGTAATGTGCTGATGAGTGGTAATGTGACCATTGGCGGTAATGTAGTATCAACTTCCCTCAGTTCCGGTGCTTTGCTCGTGGGTGGTGGCATGGGTGTGGCTGGCAATGTGTTCTTGAAAGGTGGCGTCTTTGTCAGCGGTGGCGGCTTTGCGAGCAATTCCGCTGTACGCATCAGCACTTTCACCGGCGATGTCAGCTACAACGCTGGCAACATCTACATTAATAATACGACTCCTTCCGTTTCGGTCAGTAGCGGTGCACTGGTCGTGGCTGGTGGCGTGGGTATCGGCGGTAATACCTATATCGGTGGCAATTTGACAGTGGGTAATAATGTGGTATTGGGAGGCAATACAATTATTACTTCCACGACGGTTTCTACTTCGACCTCCTCGGGTGCACTTGTGGTATCCGGTGGTGTAGGTATTGCCGGCAACACCTTTATTGGTGGTAATTTGTATGTTACTGGCAATATTTTCATTAACGGAGTTCTCATTGGAAATACGACATCTGGTACTGGTACTGGTGGTTCATTGACCGCCAATTTGGGTACAAACCCGTTCACAGCTGGTGCCATTGCAGCCTCTAGTCTGAATTTGACCACGGTCGGAACCCTTACGGTAGGTACTATTGCTGCTAATGCCAATATTCTCCTATCTTCCGCCGTTCCTTCGGTCAATGTTTCTACAGGTGCATTGGTCGTGAGTGGCGGAGTTGGTATTGGTGGTAATGCCTATGTGGGTGGTAATTTAACCATTGTGGCCAATGTCGCTGCCAATTCCATTACTTCCGGTGCACTTGTGGTGGGCGGCGGTATCGGCGTCAGTGGGAATGTCTTCTTGAAGGGTGGTGTGTTTGTCAGCGGTGGTGGGTTTGCCAGTAATTCCGCGGTGCGCATCAGTACTTTTACGGGCGATGTCAGCTACAATGCCGGTAATGTCTATATCAACAGTACGACTGCTTCGGTTTCTGCGGGTACCGGTGCACTCATCGTAGCGGGTGGCGTAGGAATTGCCGGGAACATCTACATTGGCGGCAACGAGGTTGTGTACGGTAACACTTTCATTTACGGCTACACCTTGATTAGTAGCAATACGGCTTCCACTTCATCCTCTTCGGGTGCACTGATTGTGAGCGGTGGTGTCGGCATCGGTGGCAATGCCTTTGTGGGTGGTAATTTGTATGTTTCGGGCAACATTTACATGAATGGTGTCTTGGTTGGTACATCTTCCGGAACGAGCCTGGGCACCAGTCCGATCACGGCGGGTTCCATTGCCGCAACCAGCTTGAATTTGACCACATCAGGAATACTCACTGTGGGTGTTATCAACACCGGTGCGGTCATGACCGTTGGTACAGTAACGACTACCACGATTTTGATACCATCTGCCACGGTTTCCAACAGTACGACGAGTGGGGCATTGATTGTGGGCGGTGGCGTGGGTGTCGGTGGCAATGTGTTTGTGGGCGGCAATGTCAACATTGGTGGCAATGTGGCCTCGTCTTCCATTACTTCCGGTGCGCTCGTAGTGGGTGGTGGTATCGGCGTGGCCGGCAATGTGTTCTTGAAGGGTGGCGTGTTTGTCAGTGGCGGCGGATTTGCGAGCAATTCGGCCGTGCGCATCAGTACCTTCACAGGCGATGTCAGTTACAATACTGGTAACATTTACATCAACAATACCACCACATCTACTTCGGTATCGAACGGGGCATTGGTCGTGGCCGGGGGACTCGGTATTGGTGGTAACACTTGTGTCGGTGGAAATGTGACTATTGCTTCTTCCGGAGCTTCTACTTCCGTCTCTTCGGGCGCTTTGGTCGTGGCCGGTGGGGTGGGCATTGGGGGCAACACCTACATTGGTGGTAATTTGTTCATCAGTGGCAACATTTATATCAACGGCATCTTGATTGGTAATACCATCGGAACCACCGGTGGCACCATAATCAGTGGTAATTTAATCACCAATATTGGTACGAACGCGTTTACCGCGGGTAATATCGTTGCTTCCAGCCTGAGTGTCGGAATCTTGACGGTTGGCACCATCGCGGCCAATGTTCTCTTGGCTTCTACCGTGCCTTCAGTAAGTGTTTCTACCGGGGCATTGGTCGTGAGTGGTGGGGTCGGCATTGGTGGTAATACCTATGTCGGCGGCAATGTCACCATTGTGGCTAATACAGTTGCCAACTCGACTACTTCAGGTGCACTCATTGTAGGTGGAGGCGTTGGGGTCAGTGGCAATGTCTTCTTGAAGGGCGGTGTCTTCGTCAGCGGAGGTGGATTTGCCAGCAATTCCGCTGTGCGCATCAGTACCTTCACCGGCGATGTCAGTTACAATGCCGGCAATGTGTATATCAACAGTACGACTGCTTCGGTTTCTGCGGGTACCGGTGCACTCATCGTGGCAGGGGGCGTAGGAATTGCCGGGAACATCTACATTGGCGGCAACGAGGTTGTGTACGGTAACACTTTCATTTACGGCTACACCTTGATTAGTAGCAATACGGCTTCCACTTCGACCAGCACGGGTGCACTCATAGTGGCCGGTGGAGTGGGCATCAGTGGCAACGCCTTTGTGGGTGGTAATATTTATGTTACGGCAAATACCGTTTCTGGATCTACTACTTCCGGTGCTTTGGTAGTTACGGGTGGCGTAGGAATTGGCGGCAATACCTACATTGGCGGCAATTTGTATGTTATTGGAAATATCTACATGAACGGAGTCTTGGTAGGAACTGGCACGGGTAGTGGCACAACTGCCAATGTCAGTTCTAATTTTGGTACGAATTCCGTTACTGCGGGTACGATCACGGCATACGGATTGAACTTACTCACATCTGGTATAATTACTGCTGGAACGATTGTGGGTGGTCCTTATTTTACTTTGGGTTCGATAACCACCAATACCATCTATATTCCTTCTGCATCCGTGGCGACCAGTTCGACCACAGGTGCACTTGTGGTTACCGGCGGTATTGGTGTGGGTGGAAACACCTATTTGGGTGGCAATGTCACCATTGTGGCTAATACGATTGCCAACTCGACTACTTCGGGTGCGCTCGTGGTGGGCGGAGGCGTCGGGGTCAGCGGTAATGTGTTCTTGAAGGGCGGCGTGTTTGTCAGCGGAGGTGGTTTTGCCAGCAATTCGGCCGTGCGCATCAGTACTTTCACCGGCGATGTCAGTTACAATGCCGGTAATGTCTACATTACTAATACCACCGCATCCACTTCGACCACGAGTGGCGCGCTCATTGTGGCAGGAGGCGTAGGAATTGCCGGGAACATCTACATCGGTGGCAACGAGGTTGTGTACGGTAACACTTTCATTTATGGCAACACCTTGATTAGTTGCAATATGGCTTCCACTTCTACTTCGACGGGTGCATTGGTTGTGACCGGTGGAGTAGGCATCAGCGGCAATGCTTTTGTGGGCGGAAATCTGTATGTCACAGGCAACATCTTTATGAATGGCGTGTTAATTACCGCAAATGTGTCGAGTGGTTCCATCACCGTTACTTCGAATTTAGGCACCAATGCATTTACCGCGGGTAACATTGTAGCTTCGAGTTTGAACTTGACCACCACCGGAATCCTGACCGTGGGCACCCTTGCGACCAATGTGACCATATCGGGCAATGCGATACTCGGAGGTAATTTGATTGTCGGTGCGAATACAGTGGCATCTTCCATTACTAGTGGAGCATTGGTGGTCGGTGGTGGTGTAGGCGTGAGTGGCAATGTGTTCTTAAAGGGTGGTGTGTTTGTGAGTGGAGGCGGATACGCCAGCAATTCTGCGGTGCGTGTGAGCACATTTACTGGCGATGTCAGTTACAATGCCGGCAATGTCTACATCAACAATACCACGGTATCCACATCGACTACGAACGGTGCGCTCATTGTGGCAGGTGGCGTAGGTATCGGTGGTAACTTGTATTTGGGTGGTATTGCAACCATTTACGGTAATACATCCATATTAGGTAATACTGTCATTGGCGGTGGTGTCAACATTGGTGGTAATACTTTTGTTGGGGGCAATTTGTTTGTGGGTGGTAACATATTCATCAATGGTATTCCAATCAATACAAGCAATATTGGATCCAATTTAGGTAATAATCCTTTCACGGCCGGAGCAATGATAGCCTCTGGTTTGAGCGTGGGCGTTATCACTGTAGGTACCATTGCCGCTAATATTTTCCTTGCTACTTCAGTTCCTTCTGTCAATGTTTCGACCGGTTCTCTCGTGGTATCAGGAGGTGTTGGTATCGGTGGCAATACTTATGTAGGTGGTAATCTAACCGTTATTGCTAATACGGCAGCTTCTTCCATCACTTCCGGGGCACTGGTCGTAGGTGGCGGCGTGGGCGTGTCTGGCAATGTGTTCTTGAAGGGTGGGGTGTTTGTCAGTGGTGGTGGATATGCCAGCAATTCCGCGGTGCGCATCAGTACTTTCACGGGTGACATCAGTTACAATGCCGGTAATGTGTACATCAACAATACGACGGCATCCACATCTGCATCGAGTGGTGCTTTGGTCGTATCGGGCGGTGTCGGCGTGGCCGGTAATTTGTATTTGGGTGGCAATTTGTTCATCAACGGTGTCCCCATGAACGGCTCCACATTCGCTTCCAACTTGGGAACGAACCCATTTACCGCGGGTAATATTGTGGCCTCCAGTTTGAATTTGACCACTTCGGGTACTTTGACGGTGGGTACGGTGGCATCCCGTATCCTGTCTGTTCCTTCCACTTACGCTTCCAGCAACATTTACAGTGGTGCGGTCGTGGTCGGTGGTGGTATCGGCGTGGCCGGCAATTTATATGTGGGCGGCGGCATTTACATGAACGGCATCTTGGTCGGCACGGGCACGAGCGGGTCCAGCAATTCGAATTTCGGTACCAGTACGCTGACTGCCGGTACGATCACGGCGGCCTCCCTCAATACGAGTGTCATTACCACTGGTACGGTGGCGGGTAATGTGCTCATGAGTGGCAATGTTATTATTGCCGGTAACGCAGTCTCAACTTCCCTCAGTTCCGGTGCACTCATCGTCGGTGGCGGAGTCGGTGTGGCCGGAAATGTGTTTTTGCTGGGTGGTGTCTTTGTGAGCGGCGGCGGATTTGCCAGCAATTCAACCGCGCGTATCAGCACTTTCACCGGAGATGTCAGTTACAACGCGGGCAATATCTACATCAACAATACGACTGCATCTGTTTCGTCCAGTAGCGGTGCATTGGTAGTAGTGGGCGGAGTTGGCATTGGTGGTAATGTGTACATTGGAAGCAACGCATATATTGGTGGCAATACCGCATCTACCTCCGTTTCTACCGGAGCGTTGGTCGTATCTGGCGGCGTCGGTATTGGTGGTAACACCTTCATAGGTGGTAATTTGTTTGTCACTGGTAACATTTATATCAACGGGGTTCTCATTGGCGCCGGCAATGTGATCAGTGGAAATTTGACGACGAATTTAGGCACGAATTCCTTCACCGCGGGTAACATCGTGGCATCTAGTTTGAATTTGACCACCAATGGAACTCTCACCGTTGGAACAATTGCGAGCAATGTGCTTATTTCGGGCAATGCCGCGGCATCTTCCATCACCTCTGGTTCCATGATCGTGGGTGGAGGCATGGGAGTGAGTGGTAATGTGTTCTTGAAGGGCGGCGTTTTCGTAAGTGGTGGCGGATTTTCTAGCAATTCGGCCGTTCGTATCAGTACTTTCACCGGCGATGTCAGCTACAACATTGGTAACATTTATATCAATAACACTACCGCAGCTACATCGACCGGTAGCGGTGCATTTGTTGTCGCCGGAGGTGTAGGTATTGGTGGTAATTTGTTTGTTGGTGGTAACACATTCTTGGGTGGAAACGCTTCGGTCGGTAACATCAATATTACCAGCACATTGCCTTCTGTGAACAGTAGTACCGGTGCGTTGGTAGTTGCTGGCGGCGTGGGTATTGGTGGCAACTTGTTTGTCGGTGGCAACATTTTTATCAATGGCGTTCCGATTAATTCCAGTACAATTGGTCCTAATTTAGGCACGAATACTTTCACTGCCGGTTCTATTGCGGCTACCAGTTTGAACTTGACCACCAGCGGAATCCTCACCGTTGGAACGATTTCGATTGGTCCTACATTTACCCTTGGTTCTATCGCTACAAATACCATCATTATTCCTTCCTCAACCATTTCTAACGGACCCACGAGTGGCGCTTTGGTCGTTACCGGCGGCGTGGGCATTGGCGGAAATGTGTATTTGGGTGGTAATTTGATCATTAATAGCAATGTGGCCGCCAGTTCCATCACTACCGGTGCGCTCATCGTGGGTGGTGGTGTCGGAGTAAGTGGCAATGTATTCTTGAAGGGCGGGGTGTTCGTCAGTGGTGGTGGATATGCTAGCAATTCGGCAGTTCGTGTCAGCACATTTACGGGCGATGTCAGTTATAACGCGGGTAACATTTACATTAATAATACCACGACATCCACCTCGACGAGTACCGGTGCCTTGGTCGTGGCGGGTGGTGTGGGTATCGGCGGAAACACCTATGTGGGTGGCAATTTGTTTGTCAATTCGACGGTTCCTTCTACATCAACTTCCACGGGTGCATTGGTAGTGAGTGGTGGTGTGGGTATCGGCGGAAACACCTATGTAGGTAGCAGTTTGTTTGTTTCTGGCAACATTTATTCGAACGGCATTTTGTTGGGGTCGAACCCATTCACTGGCTCCAACTTTGGTACAAACCCACTGACCGCGGGTGCAGCCACTCTGAATAATCTGATTGTCGCGACATCGGGAGCGATTACCGTTGGTACAATTGCTTCTGCTTCGAACATAACACTGGTGACCACTTTTGCCAATTATGTCACAATTCCGTCCACTTATTCTTCCTATAATTCTTCCACGGGTGCGTTGGTGGTAGGAGGAGGTGTTGGTATTGCGGGTAATTTGTATGTGGCCGGAAACATGTATTCACAGAATTTGAACTTGACAACATCGGGGGTTCTCACGGTTGGTACAATTGCGGCTGGACTGAATTTGACGGTGGGAACAGCTTCTACTAACAGTGTCGTGATCCCTTCTACCTATTCATCGAATAATTATAACAGTGGTGCATTGGTAGTAAGAGGTGGTGTTGGTATTGCGGGTAATTTGTATGTTGGGGGTGGCATTTACATGAATGGTAATTTGATTGGTACCGGAACATACGGTTCGGTAGGTTCTAATTTCCAGACAAGTCCGTTGACTGCCGGTGTCATCAATGCCACTAGTTTAATTCTGCCGACTAACGGGTTCATCACGGTGGGTACTATTTCTACCGGCAGCAATTTGACCATAGGCAGTAGTTCAACCAATTCGATTGTGATTCCTTCGACTACGGATTCGAGTAGCGTTGCTAGTGGTTCGTTGGTGGTGGGTGGTGGTATCGGCGTATCAGGTAGTATCAATGTGTTTGGTAATTTGACCTCCAACAGTAATGTGGTTTCCCAGGGCATTTCTACGGGTTCGATTACGGTAGGTACGGTGACCGCGACAAACATTATTGTTACTAATGTTACGAGCGGAACCATCTCATCTGCAACAATCAGTTCGACCAATATAACTGCGGGTGGTTTGTCGGTGGGTAGCATGACCATCGGCAGTGGCGGATTGACTGTTACAAATTTGAACGGTACAAATGTGAATATCACAAATATGACGGCGGGAGCCATGTCATCCGGTTATGTCTATTCCAATAATTTGTACATGCCCGCTTCAGGAGTCATAACTACGGGTTCTCTCATCGCATCTGGAGTCATAACTACCGGTTCTATATTTGCATCTGGACTCGTATCGCCTTTACAGTATATTGAAACTATCGTACCATTGACTTATGGCTCCGCTTTAACTGCCGGATTCCTTTCTGGAATGGTTTTTAATGTCAGCGGTACTGCTAGTACAGTTACTGGTTTAGCACTAACCAATGTTCCGACTACTGCAAATCGTGCTTATACTTTTACATTCATCATGAATACCACAAATTCCAATTATTATATTTCTACAGGCACCATTTCGGTCAATGGTACTTCGGTTACTTTGGGTGGAACCATCAACTCATCCACACCAAGTTATTACATTATCCAACAAATTAATTTATTCAATGTTGGTGGTACATTCAACACTGCAGTTACTACAGCTAGCTTCTTTTAATATGTAGGTTTTTAACATGATTTAATTTTGTTACACCAAATATTTTATTTATATTTGGTGTAATTTTTTTTTATAACTATTCATTGTATATAATGTGGAAACAATATGGCGGTTTATCACGATCAGAAAATTTTAATAATATATCTACCGATAATATTGTTGTAAATAATTTAACTGTTCAAAACTCCTTTGTATCAAGCATAAATAATTTTGTCTTTAATGGTGTTACGGTTGCATCCTTGACTTCTGGAAATTTGGTCGTGGGCAACACGACCGCGAATAATATTACTTCCGCAAACATAAGTGTTAATAATTTTGTTTCAACATCAATAGCTGGTGGAAACATAATAGCCGGCAACATTGTATCTGGTTCTGTCACTAGTGGAAATGTAATAGCAAATAATATTGTTTCGAGTAACATTACTACCGGGAACATAGTAGCAACATCACTGAATTTAGCGAACAATACGATCAATTTGACAAAAAATGGTGTTATTACAGCCGGTACTATTGCTTCTGGTAATTGCATAACTCTTAATGACAGTGTCATTATCACTGGTAATACAACTATTCGGGGCAACGGAATTATTCAAGGTAATATAATTGTAAGTGGTACAATTCAAAGTGCCAATGGTACTAACAGCGTTCTTATGGGAAATGTGTATATTGGTAATATCATTACCAACAGTATAAATTCGCAAACAATCATCGGAAATACCATTATTTTACCCGCGAATAGTATTTTCAATATTGGTAATATAAATTCTAAAAATGATTTGACCTTGTCTGCCGTTGGAAATATATTGTTGAATTCGAGTTTGGGCACAGTTATGAGTGTAAAATCAAACAATGTTCAGGTGTTGTCTTCCTTGATTACAACGAGTGAAACCACAGGAGCATTGACTGTAAAGGGAGGTGTCGGTATTGCAGGTGACTTGCGGGTCGGTGGGGGTATTTTTATGAACGGTGTTTTGGTTGGTACTGGGGGTAGTGGCACCGGCGGATTTTCCAGTTTAAATTTTCAGACCAATTCACTGACTGCAGGTACCATAAATATTAATGGTTTATATATTCAATCCGCGGGCGTAGTTTCGGCAACGCTTTCTTCGGGGGCACTATTTTTGTCACAAAATATGACCGCAGGCAACATTGTAGCAACCGGGAATATTATTGCCGGAATTGTATCATCCGGCACAATCATAACTGCAAATTTAAATATAGCGACTTCGGGTGTACTTACAGTTGGGTCCATGACCGCGACTGGTAATATTGTGGCGCAAAATTTGACCGCGGGCAATATTAGAGCGACTGGGAATATTATTGTGGGAACGCTGTCATCGGGTTCTGTTTTATCCGGGAACATAAACATGACTACTTCTGGATTTCTTACGGCTGGGTCGATCGCTGTGACGGGTACGGTCATTGCCGGTTCAGTGTCATCTGCCTCTATCACAACTACAAATTTGAGTCTCACCACTTCTGGTACTCTCACCACAGGGTCTATTGCTTCTGGAACCAATTTTACGATTGTAACATCGTCAACATCTGGTTCAGTAGTTGTTGCATCCAGTCGTTCTTCTGACAATACTGTATCAGGTGCACTAGTAGTGTCGGGCGGTATTGGTGTTGGTGGTAATTTGTATGTAGGAGGGGGTATTTATATGAACGGATTTTTAGTAGGAACTTCCGGCGGGGGCGGTTCGAATTTTCAAACAAATGCGTTGACTGCCGGTACGATTAATGTTTCTGGTATAACTATGAAAAATAACGGTAATATTACCGCCGCCGGTTCTGCCAATTTTACCGGCACAGTAACAATTACTTCTTCAATTAGTGCTTATAATATAACTAGTGGGGCTTTGATTGTTTCTGGGGGCGCAGGTATTGTTGGCAATACCTACATTAACGGTTGGTTATCTTCCGAACAGGCTTCTGTTGGTAATATTTTGACCAATGTGGCTACAGCAGGTAGTTTGGTTGCACAAAATATTACGGCAGGTAGTATAACTTCTACCACTTCAACTATCGGCAGTTTAATTTCAGACAATATTTCTATTGGTACTATTTCTACAGGTGTTATTGCTACGGGATATATGACTGCTGCCGGAATATATGCAACTTTGATTAACGGTGCAAATCATACAACTGGTGCTTTGTCGGCAAATAATATTACAGTTAATAACATTACGGCGGGGTCCATGACGGTTCTTACAGTTTCGGCGACCAATATTACCAGTGGCACTATTTCAGTAGGTACTGTTTATGCCGGTACTGTTTCTTCTGGAGCGGTAACGACCGGAAACATTGTTGCCTCTGGTATAAGTGTTGGATCCTTATCGGCGGGTTCCATTACTTCTGGTTTTATCACTACCGGTATCTTATCTGCTATTAATATTAGTAACACCAATATTACCACGGGTATCATTTCGGCGGGTACTGTCTCTGCGGGTAGTGTTTCTGCGGGATATTTGACCGTAGGTGGTATTGGCGCATCTATAGTAAGCATTGGAACCTTGACTGTAGGTAGCATCGGTGCAACTAGTGTAAGTATTGGAACTTTAACTGTGGGTATTATGACTTCTGGTAATTTATATGCCGGTAATATTATTGGTACCAACATAACGGGAGGTACTGTTTCCGCCGGTGTTGTTTCCGCGGGCAGCGTGTCTGCCGGATATTTGACTGCGGGTGGAATATTTGCTACTTTGATTAACGGCACAAATCATACTACAGGTGCGTTATCCGCAGCTACAATTATCGTAGGCAATATGACTGGTGCTAATTTATACACTACTAATATTACTGGTAGTAGCATAACGGGAGGTACTGTTTCCGCCGGTATTGTTTCCGCGGGCAGCGTGTCTGCCGGATATTTGACCGTGGGTGGCATCGGTGTTACTACTGTGAGCGTAGGGACTTTAACCGCAGGTACTCTGAATTCTACAAACTTCAACACTTCCAATATTACCACGGGTATTATTTCGGCGGGTACTGTTTCCGCCGGCAGTGTCTCCGCCGGCTATTTGACCGTGGGTGGCATCGGTGTTACTACTGTGAGCGTAGGGACTTTGACTGCAGGCAATATTAATGGGGGTACTATCGGTGCCGGTACTCTGAATTCTACAAACTTCAACACTTCCAATATTACCACGGGTATTATTTCGGCGGGTACTGTTTCCGCCGGCAGTGTTTCTGCCGGATATTTGACCGTGGGTGGCATCGGTGTTACTACTGTGAGCGTGGGCACTTTGACTGCAGGCAATATTAATGGGGGTACCATTACCGCTGGTACTTTATATGCTACTACTATTGTTAACACCAATATTACCACCGGTACTATTTCCGCTGGTATCGTTTCCGCTGGCAGTGTGTCCGCTGGATATTTGACTGCAGGTGGTATTGGTGTTACCACCGTGAGCGCCGGGACTTTGACAGCTGGTTCTTCTTCACTCATTGCGCTCTCTACCGGATCCATCACCGCAGGTTCTTTGGCCATGGGGAGCGGAACGGTCACTGCCGGCAACATTTATGTAGGAAATGTCGTGGCCAGTAGTCTGAATTTGACAACCGTGGGTACAATTACTTCCGGAGCCATGTCCATTGGTAACATCACGGTGGGTTCCGTGACCGCCAGCAACATTACGGTCGCCAACAACATCACATCCGGGGCCATGTCCATTGGTAACATCACGGTGGGTTCCGTGACCGCCAGCAACATTACGGTCGCCAGTAACATCACTTCCGGAGCCATGTCCATTGGTAACATCACGGTGGGTTCCGTGACCGCCAGCAACATTACGGTCGCCAACAACATCACATCCGGGGCCATGTCCATCGGTAACATCACGGTGGGTTCCGTGACCGCCAGCAACATTACGGTCGCCAACAACATCACATCCGGGGCCATGTCCATTGGTAACATCACCGTAGGTTCCGTGACGGCCAGCAACATTACGGTCGCCAACAACATCACTTCCGGAGCCATGTCTATCGGTAACATCACCGTAGGTTCCGTGACGGCCAGCAACATTACGGTCGCCAGTAACATCACTTCCGGAGCCATGTCTATCGGTAACATCACCGTAGGTTCCGTGACGGCCAGCAACATTACGGTCGCCAACAACATCACTTCCGGAGCCATGTCCATCGGTAACATCACCGTAGGTTCCGTGACGGCCAGCAACATTACGGTCGCCAACAACATCACTTCAGGCAATGTTTATATAGGGAATGTTGTGGCCACAAGCGTTTCATCTGGACAATATGTTGAGACAATTAATCCGTTGTCTTATGCCGCTAGTATTACTGCGGGATTTTTATCTGGTACTTTGTTTTCCGTTTCCAGTGTAACTGGTGCAATTACCGGTTTAGCAATTACTGGTATTCCTTCTACACCTTACCGTAGTTACACAATGAGTTTCATTTTAGCGACTACTGTCAGCTCTGGTTATATTTCAACCGGTAGTATAACTGTCAACGGTAGTGCGGTCTCACTTAAAGGTACAATCAATTCATCCGTTCCAACTACTTATGTTTTACAGCAGGTTTCTATATTCAATATCAACGGTACATACAGTGCTGTGACAACTGCATCATTCTTTTAGATGATTCAATAATCTTATAAATTTCGTATTATTTAGTCATAAAGGTTAATTTATTTTATCATGAAATAATTCATGGTAAAATAAACATAATATTATATATATTCACTTTATAAAATGGCTCAATACAATCCAACCAATTATTACACAACATTGGGCGATTATAGCAATGTTTATGTAGACATGGGTACAGTTTATGTAGACTTGAGTTACAATCAAACTATTCAAGGTATTAAAACATACGGAACTGCACCCATGACCAATTATGCTAGCGCGCCCTATCAATTGGTGAATAAACAGTATATCGATGATAACTACAATACCATCAATTATAAAGTAACCATGCCGGTTGTGAATAATGCACAGGGTGCATTACAAAACCCTCTGCAAGGTGCCGGTATGGGTATACCAAACGGTTTTACCAAAAAATCGTTCACACCTTTACAGAATTTTACTATGATCCAAAGAAAAATGATCAATACACAAATTGATGCGCCAGCGAACCAGGATACATATTATACTTTCGGGGTTTCGAGACCCAGCATGTGGTTGGCGGGCGGAACAAGTCTTGTTACCGGCAATTCACTCGCGTACAGTTACGACGGTTTCAATTGGACGGGTATCCCAAGCACGGATATCTCCGGAGTAAGAGCATTGGCCTTCAACGGTTCTATTTGGGTAGCAGGCTGTGGGGGTCCCAACTCATCGGCGACTGATAACTTATATGGCGGTACCGGCGCAAGAACCACTTTAGCTTATTCCTACAACGGTTTCAACTGGGTGCCGAATTATTATGCTAACAGTGTTTTTAACACCGGTGTTTATGGATTAGCTTGGAATGGTTTGATTTTTGTTGCTGCGGGACAGGGCGGTAATGCTTTGGCTTACTCGTACGATGGAATACGCTGGACCGGTGCCACTTCTGGTCCTTGGGTTACTACTTCAGGCGCATACGGAACTTCTGTTGCTTGGAATGGCAGTCTTTGGGTTGCAACGGGTGGTTTTGGAGCTACCTCCACCACATGTTATTCTTACAACGGTATTGTTTGGCTTCAGAGCACTGCTAATAGCGCACCTTTTAATAGTATTGGTAATTGTATTGCATATGATGGTGTCCGCTGGTTAGCAGGAGGTGGAAATACTACGAATAGTTTGTATATGTCATTCAATGGTCAAGCTTGGAATGCTCTTACTATACCACAATCGCAAAATCCGGTTTTGGGTCTGGCATGGAATGGGCAAATGTGGGTTGCGGTAGGTGTAGGTTCGAATCCAATCGTCTGTTCCTATGATGGTTATAACTGGGTGGCTGCATTGAATGGCGGTAATGTTTTCAATACTACTGCTGGTGGCAGATGCATAGCCTGGAATGGTTACATGTGGGTCGCAGGAGGTGGCAATGGGGGGTCTACACTTGCCTATTCGTATAACGGCATCTATTGGTACGCCTTGGGCCCAAGTGTATTCGGTGGTGCTTGCAATGCCATCATTTGGGGAGGTCGCCGCGAAAATATCATTTATTACCCACAAAATCGTACTTTACTTCTCGGTAGCACAACTAGCGGTGGTCCCACAATACAGTACAGTAATCCCTATTTCCCCTACCAGGGTTCTGCAACAAGTACAGGTGCGGTTACCACGAATCTAGATTTTGTTACCACGGGCTATATTTCAGGTACCTCTTGGAATACATATTATGATACTGCATCCGCACTTTTCGCGCAGGCAAACGGTGCCGCCTGGAACGGTTACAAATGGATTGCGGTGGGTCAGGCGACGAATACCACCTATGGTTTCGGCAACACTATGGCTTTTTCTACAATCATTGGTAATACCAACATTGGTAATGCCGGTAATGTTTGGATCGGCATGCAGAACAGAATTTTTTCAATTGCGGGTATGAATGTTGCTTACAACGGTAACATTTGGGCCGCTGTTGGCCAAGGTGGTAATTCCATTGCCTGGTCGCCGGATGGTAATTCTTGGTTTGGGTTAGGTACCAACATTTTCTCGAATTATGGACAGACCATTGCTTGGAACGGTAGTTATTGGTTGGCGGGCGGTAACGGCGTGGGTAATACCATGGCCTTTTCTTATGATGGTATTGTATGGAGTGGATTGGGCAACGGCGTTTTCAATATTCAGTGCAATGGACTTGCTTGGAACGGCACGATCTGGGTGGCCGTGGGTTACGGTACGGTGAACACCATGGCCTACTCGACCGACGGTTTGAATTGGAACGGGTTGAGCAGGGTCTCTTTTACCACACAGGGTAACGATGTTACGGTAAGTTCAAGCTCTGGTCTCTGGTGTGCAGCGGGCGCGGGTGGTAATACCATCGTGAACTCAACCGACGGCATAAATTGGTACAAGACAACGACCGCCTCTACAACCCTGTTTTCTACTGTATGTAACTCGGTCGCATGGAACGGAAAGTATTGGCTCGCCTCCGGTGTCGGTACAAATACCAATGCTTATTCCTATGATGCTATGAACTGGACTGGTTTGGGTACAGGTTTATTTACGGGTGGTGGGCAGCGCGCGGTCTGGAATCAGGGCATAGGTAGCAATTATATCAAAAACAATTATTTGGTCAAATCAAATTTGAACACCAACTCTATTTTGACCATTTTCTTTGGTCAAAAATCCACCCTCTATTATTCTACGAATGGTATCCAGTGGACGGCCAAAGTACAGCCTTTTATTTATGATACGGTTGTCGGTATTGCTTATAATGGTAGGGTATGGGCAGCTACCACGAATGTTACCGCTTCACTGTATTCGTTTATTTATTCGGTGGATGGCATCAATTGGCTTTATGCAAAAACCCCGATCGTAGATAACTTGGGACCGGTATATACCAACGGAACCGTCTTTGTCGCAGGTTCTACCGTCAGCAACAATCAATATTATTCATATGATGCTATCAACTGGTCGATCAGTGTCAACCAAAGTATAACAACCTTATTGAATGTGTTTGTGTGGAATAACAACAATCATTTCTGGATTGGTATGGGTGGTAGCGGTGCCTACGGGGCTAGTGCAGTATCGACGAACGGTGTTGCTTTCTCGGTGGACGGTGTTGGTTGGTTCAACATGCCCAATTGCAACTTGACTAATTTTGTTTGCCGCAGTTTAGCTTGGAACGGTATTCAATTTGTTGCTGTCGGTGCCCCTTCTGTATCTGGAGCTCAAAATACACCACCCGGTGTAGGATCTTATTCTTCGCTCTGGGCTTCCAATGATGGACAACGCTGGTATTACGGTGTTTTATCCAATCCTGTCACAACTGGCGGCTTGACCTCTACGGATGCCTTTTCAAATACCACAGGTGGTACCAATGTTGGTTATGGTCAAAAGAGTAATAGTGGTAGAGGTGTGGCTTGGAACGGCAGATTATGGGTGGCTTGTGGTAGCGGTCTCCAATATGGTTCCAACACTTCCATTATTTATTCATATGATGGGTTCATATGGTTCAATTTACCGAATAACAGTGATCCTTTCGGTGCGACCGGTTCCGCTAACAATATTTTTTGGAATGGTGTCATATTCGTTTGCAACGGTGTATCGAGTACGGGAACTGGTCAGATTGTGTATTCGTACAATGGTTTGAATTGGTTTACTTCCCCTTATAACAACAACGGTACGGCTACTTTACAAACCACCGCCACGAGTACCTTTATGTCTAACAGTATGAACAATATTAACAAGGTACAATTATATTTCAACGGGCCGAATCAGTCTAAAACTTTGGATATTGTTGCAGATACTTATTACACTACGGGTTATACCAAGACCGCATTCTACGCTTAGATGAATCTTCTAAATCGCTAAACGATGTATGCTGTGGATTTAATTTGCAGATGAATCATTGTTATCAATATATCAAATAATTTAGGATAGGTTATTTGATATAGGTTTTTTTGGGAAGTTTGGATACACCCCCTAAAACAATACATACAACCGCACGATTATTTTATATAATCAATAATATATATATTATAATCAATGTCCAATTTTTTTATTACCGGTTTTGACACTACAATGGGTGATACCATTAACTATGTTGATTTAGGACAGGTCTTTATGGATATTAGTAATAATCAAATTGTTAACGGTTTCGTCTCTTATCAAAATAATCCCATCAATCGTTTGACATTCAATAATCCAAACCAGTTTGTGAACAAGTTGTATGTTGATAACAGTAACTTGGCCTCTGTCAACAACATTATTTTTCAGGCGGTGACATTTACTCCCATGTTGACACCGGTCAATTTTACCAATACGATTGAATATCCTACCAATGTTCTCATCACCAAGTCGGATATTACTTTCAAACAGAATAATCTTTACAATGCCCCGGCGAACGACCAAATTTATACTTTTGGTGCGGGTACGCGTGTTACGGGTGGGGTAGCGGGTGGGGGTATATGGGTGGCGGCGGGTCAGGGTGCCTATAGTTTGGCTTATTCGTATGATGGTATCAATTGGTACCCATCTAGTAGCACTGTATTTACTACTGCTTGTTATTCAGTAGCCTGGAACGGTTCCATTTGGGTTGCTATGGGTGCGGGTACCAACGGTTTGGCCTATTCTTATGATGGTATTAACTGGGTCGGTTTAGGTACCAGTGTTTTCCAAGCGCAGGCTGATACTGCTTTCAACAGTTTGTTTTCAGGTAGCTTTGCCTGGAATGGTATCATGTGGGTGGGATTTGCTTACCCCGCTACAGCAAATAATTTCATTTATTCCTATGATGGTATCCAATGGTTTGGTAACGGCAACGGCGGGTTGACCGGTTTTGTAAATCATGGTGGACAAATTGCTTGGAACGGAACTCTCTTTGTGGCAGCAACAAACGGTCAAAATGGTACGGGTGCTTCCAGTATAATATATTCATATGATGGTATAAAATGGTTTTATGCAATTGGTAGTAGTCTTAATAATGCTACCATTAATGCCGTTGCATGGAACGGAACCATATGGGCGGCGGTAGCGCCTGCTACTAATAGTTATTGGTCTAGGGATGGTGTCAATTGGAATGTTTCAACTACAAATCCACCGACTTTTGGTACTAGTCCTGCAGCTGTGCCAACATGGATGATTTGGACAGGTGAATATTTTATAGTTGTTGGAAATAATAATAGTCCTGCCTACTATATTTCTTACACTGGTATCTCGGATTGGCAATCGGTAGCAAATTATGTGGGTGCAAACACTTATCGACCCATTATGATCGCTTATAATGGTACCATGTTTCTTATGCCAACCACCACTAACAACAACTGTTGGTGCAGCTATTCTCCTGGATTGTACGGTTGGCTCAGTGCTTCTACCTGGCCGTTTACAAGCAATGCGTTCTTTGTCGCATGGGGTGGGCGCAAAGAAAATATTCTTTACCTTCCTCAGTCTCGTCTCTTGGCCCTAGGATCCGGGGTTACTAATAGTGTTGCTTACGCTTATGATGGTAGTGCTAACTGGATCGGTGGT
>Ga0209188_1000583_pt1 | contig 34405 bp, 29 predicted proteins | sample C_130625_EF_Meta_FD_187307 | JGI IMG/M metagenome (GOLD analysis project Ga0209188, IMG submission 187307) | Freshwater microbial communities from Lake Croche, Canada to study carbon cycling - C_130625_EF_MetaG (SPAdes) (version 2) | ecosystem: Environmental > Aquatic > Freshwater > Lake...
ATAATGAACAGCTTTTAACCTGTGAAGGAGCTCCAGAAATAGTATATGGAACATTTAGTATTAACGATTGTAAGAATCTTACTAGCTTAGAAGGTTCTCCGAAAAAAATTATTGGAGGTAATTACGATCTTAGCAATTGCCCTAAATTAAAATCATTAAACGGTCTTACTATTGATATTGTAAATACAAAAGGTTACCCAAAATACACTTTAGGTTATAAAGATGGAAACTTCACACAAGAAGATATTGAGGAGTACGTTAAAATACAAAAACTAAAGCAACAGATAAATCCGGAAACAACTAGTACTCTAGACGATCTTATAAATGATCTTTAAAGCTGACCGACAAGATAGAGATCGGACATGATGTCGTAAACATCATAGTTAGGATTGTTGGCAACACCAAGTAAGTACTCGGCAGTATCACCTGTTAACATTTCCTCTTCAACCTCTCGTCTAATAAAGTTCTTTAACTTAAAGAGATCTGTCTTTGAATACTTCTTTGTAGAGGTATTACTAATACCAAGATGAAAGAAATGTTCAATCTCATTAACTAAATGATTGACGATATCACGATTAGGGCCAACATGGAACTTATGATGATCAGGCTTCTTTATAGGTGTAAGCTTAATAGGGGATTGAAAAGCAGGATTGGCTTCTTCAAACAAACAATCAAACTTTTGTTTCTTATTTACTAAATGTTTATACTCTGATTCTGTAAGAATGTTATATTCTTCATCAGTTAATGGTCTACCACCAAAGTAATGATCTTCAGCTAAGCATTTTAATTGTGTCTTATTCATATTGTTTATACAGGGTTACCGCTCTTATCGAAGGTTTGTTTCTTATCTAAAGAGCCCTTACTGATGAGAGCTTTTAGTACGGGGTATGCTTCCTTTAAAAACTTTTCCTTTACACCAGGATCATAATCACCCTTAACTACATAGTCCAATACCTTACCATAACCACCATTAGGGAGATGTTTAATCCTCTTCCACATAGCTGTTAACCAAGGTTTAATTTCAGGTGTCTGTATGAAGGAGATTGAAAGAAGAGGTATAGCAAGCATTACTTCTTTATCCTCTTCGCTAACTGGCTTATCAGTATTCCAAGCACCATTAAGTTGAAGATTGCCTAAAGCGTTTTCAAGCTTACCAAAGTACCACTCCATAATAGCATGCTTTTCATTAGAAGTCTTTTTAACAATACCATGAGTTTTAGCATCTTCCATGAGCTTTTTGACTTCATACTCCCACATGTAGTTGACAAAGTTAATAAAGTCTTTAGCCCATTGAGTACCACAACATACACCGGCGGCCTGAGCCATGGCGTCAATCATTGGCACTTCATCAAAGTAAGCTAATTCACCAACAGTTTCAACGTGATAGTAATCAGCGTATATTTTCTTTAATTGTATGGATAACTTTTCCATACTTCTTGGTGTAGGCATCTTATCGGACTTGCTACCTGTTGTAGGCTTTACATTAAAATTCTTACTAGGATTTGATTTGACGAAAGCAATAATGAAAGGATCAAGAGGATGACCGCTGTATTCATATTTGCCCTGGGGGGCGCCCTTACCAGCTGGTAAATCTAATTCACCACCGCTACCACCTTCTGCCCAATCCAACCATCCTTCGGCATCTGTAACAAGGTATCCAGCTCCAAAACGATCTGTTAAAGCAGGAGGAATATCCTTATTGCCATGCTTGGCTCCTAGGTTAGCAGCTGCAACAATTGACAACCCATCACTGAGGGGTACACCATTGAAGTTACGATCGAGGACAATTTGATAAAGAGCTTTTAATACTCTTGGTTCACCTTGATTCAACTCATCAAGGAAGAGTATACCTTCGGCATCAGGCTGGGAACACATTCTAACAAAAGGAGGCTGTTTATAAACAATGTGCTGTTCTTTAGAACGGATATCAGGTATACCAACAATATCAACAGGCTCAAGCATTGCTGTACGAACGTCAACGAGTACAAAGTACTTACCAGGATTTGTATATAATTCTTGTCTTTCTTCAGCACTTGCTGTATTAAAATTTACATATATTCTACCATTATCATTGGCGAGTCTCTTACCAACAGATTTAATAGAATCACTCTTACCGATACCAGGCTCACCATATATAAGAAGATTCTGTTTAGGTTCGGTATAATAAGCCCGCATAACATCCATCTCCATTCTCTTAACACTATTCCATGCAGCAATGTTATAAGTTCCAACATCAGTTGGAGGATTTGTAAGAGGGTAGGTTAATTTACCTCCAGCACCTGTCTTTACGTCCTTATAAGTAGGAGGTTGTTCTAAAACTTTCTTATTAACTTTTTGAGCAAGACTAATAGCACCAGCTCTAATTTTAGCTTCTTCAGGGTTTACAGCCTTAGCTTCTACTATTCTCTTCTTCTTTAAATTACTCATGTTAATATATTTATTTAACTTTGCTTTAGATCTATAAAATGAATGTCGGTATAGTGCCTATTATTAGCTTTTATATGTTCATCAGTAGCCTTCTTACCGTTAAGCATCCATATAGGTTGTACGTGGGTATGAGGTAAAGTGAAGTTCGAATCAAAATACCCATCTGTCATAATAAGAAGATGTATTTCTTCAACATCCATATCTAATTTATCTTTATTAGCCATAACCCAGGTGTTAATACAACTTGGATCTGTACCACCCCCACCTATAACTCTACCACTTGTTGTAATACCTTGAAGGGTTTGACTAGCACTTGTCTTACTTCCTTCTTCACTTGTATCAATAGTTACAGCCTTCTCTACCTTTCCATCCCAGAATAGTAATTCCATTTTTACTTCTGCAAATCCAGGCTCTTCAATAATTTCATGTATCTTTGTAACAAACAACGTTAGATCATTTTGATCTATAGATCCTGATACGTCGATAGCAATCATACATTTAATGTCTTGCTTTACGTATTCTGAACCTGCAGCCCAGGATCCAGTACCGGCAATCTCTCTCATATTTGGTCTCATGTCGTTAATAACTCTTTGAGACTCATCATCAAGGAAGTTCTGTAGTATTGTCTTCCAATCCTCTCTAGGTAAAAGATGCTTACGGTCAAAGCCTCTAGGTATACCGCCCTCTCCAGCACCCCATTTTCTTTCAGTTTCATCTAAAGCATTTGTAAGAAGGTCTTTCATCATCGCTTCCTTTTGCTGTTCAGATAAATTACCCCAATCATTAGGTTCAAGATCTTGTACATTATTAGGGTTAAGAACTTTAGGCTTATTACCTTGACCACCTGTAAGATGCTTATCCATAGTATTACCTCCCTTGGTAATCTTATGACTTCGACCTCCAGGAGATCCTGGACTAGGTTGTCCTGGCAATCCTTTACCAGCTTGTCCTTGCTGTTGTTGTTTACCTTGTCCAGGCTTACCAAAGATCTTTACGTTAGAAGGAGTACCACCACCTCCACCTCCTCCTCCGCTAGAAGGTTTTACAACTTTGCTTACATTGGATAAATTTGATTCCATATTATTTTAAATGCTTTTGAACTTGAGACTCAGGTATTTCATCTGAATATACCTTACCGGTCTTCTTATCAACCTTTGTAACTTTACCGTACTTACCGTTATCGTTATCGTAAATAATGTCCCCTGCTTTAATCTCTACAGGTTGATTTCCTTGACCGTTTTGATCTTTATCTTCCGCTATCTTTTCTAGTACTTGATAAAGATCCTCTTCATCAAATTCTGTTATATCTAAATCTTTAATATCCTTCTTACCCTTAAGCTCATAAATCAACCAACGACCGTTCTTCTCGTAAGGTAGACAACCTAGCTTTGGTAAATGAAATTTATCTTTTAGTAACTCCTTATTCATAATATAATCAGTAGCTATATTCCACAGCTCATGATCTCTATGCTCTCTTCTTAAGAAGGTTAAATTAACAATGTGGAATACTTCGTGAGCTAATACACCGGTAACTTCCTCTTCAGTTAAATCCTCTAAGGCAAACTCAGGATTAATATAAATGTTACCGTAATTATCAACAGCCATTGTATCAACTCCATCTCTAGTATAAACAACCTTCAATTTTGCTAGCATAGCTTCAAAGAAAGGAGCCTTATCAAATAGTTTAACACGTGCTCGGGTAACCTTATCTAAAAGATTAGACCATACTTCTGGAGCAATAATATCAGCCTCTAAAGTAAACTCTCGCTTTGTTTTCTTATACCAGTAATCAGCTTCATCTTGAGACATTCCTTGTTCTAAAGCTTTTTTCATTAACGGTCCCTTAACAATTCTATCATAATCATCTGCAGAGGCATTAGGAGGAATATCAATACCTATTGACTTTAAATTATCAATTACCGCTTGCTTCTTAGGATTGATTACAACCTTTGGAGGCTGAATAACCTTAGACATAGGTTCAGACTCAAGTACAATCTTTCTTTTACCCGTCTTTACTTGCTGATAAACATCAAATAAACCTTTGTCCTCTCTCCTTAAATACATGTATATTATTTATACGATATATATTAGTACTTCTTTGTCTGCTTACCCTTTTTAGTTACAAAACCTTCTATCTTTCCAGAAGACTTTGGAAAGTTATTAATATACTTCTTCATGTCTGTTGGACGTGGTTTGGAGCCCTTACCTGCATTGTGTTTCATAATGAGTTAATTTATTATTGTATTCTTTAAGCTGCAACCCACTTTGCCTCTTTTCCACGACCCTCTTTCTGAATCATTCCCTGAAGCGTTAGATCCCTGAGAGTGCTCTGAGCCTTAATAGAGCACTCAAGAATACGGGTAATAGTAGGAAGATCAGCTGATCCCTGCTCTTTGATAACCTGAAGTACCATTTCACGGTACTGGGCGATCTTGCCCTTCTTCTTTGGAGCTTCGTTAGGATTGACCTCCATCTCAACCTTCTCAAAGTCAAATCCGGTATCAGTCATCATGAAAGCGTTAAAACCGCTAACACCGAAACGGTTCTTCGTTACCTCAATCTCACGGATGATCGGGTTATCCTTAGACTTATTCATCACAATATTACAATCAACACTATGAGGAAGAAGAGTAGAGCCTTTATAGGTACCAGTCTTGGTAAAATGAAGAATAATACCAACAACACACTCAAGCTCTTTAGCCTTAGTCGTAATATAGTTAGAAAGATACTCCTCAAGCTGACGACCGCGAAGCTTCTTACGAGTAGTAAGAGCAGGAAGAGAATCAAGAATGATCATATCAAACTTATTCTTCTTAACGGCATCGAAGATATCCTCGATAACGGACATATTCGCAACATTAACGCTACGAACTCCCAAACGCTTACAAGTAAAAGCAAGCTGCTGAATAGACTCTTCAGCAGAAACATAAGCTGTATTCTTACCGTTACGCTCAAGCAACTCAAGCATCTGAATAAGCATCGTCGTCTTACCCGTACCAGGACCGGCAGCGAGGGTAAAAGACATACCAGGAAGAAAGCCCATTCCGCCGAACATGGCGTCGAGGTCCTCCTTACCAGTCTTGAAACGGCGATTATAGATCTCAGGGATCTCGACGTTGCAGGCTTTAACGAAACCACTTTGGGTATTAATAATTTTCATACTATTATTATGGCTGGTTGATGGTGGAACTACAAGAAGAAAAGGCTGAAGAATTTATTTTCTAGACTCTTTTTTTCTCTTAATCATTCCCACAAGTATGAAGGCTGGAGCAAGGAACATCCAGAAAAAAATAACCCCGTTCAAGGCTGCTCCGAACAGCGTGTTGAACGGGGACGAACTCAGAGAAAAACTTAACCGATTACACCTTCTCTAGCGGCATGATACTCAGCTACTTTAGCTACATCAGATAACTTATCTGCTACAACGGCAATCTTTTGAAACATCCAAGTATCTAATTCGACGTTATTTTCTAGCATGTCGTGAAGCATTTGAGCATGTCTAAAGATAGAGAAAAGATTTGTTTTTGCCATAGAGACTTCTTCATGTTCATGCTCTTCAGGTGTTTCAACTTCTTCAGTATCGTTTGTTAAGCTAACGACAACAGGCTTCTCAACGGGCTCTTCAGCGTGCATCTGAACAGCACCTTCTGTATCAGGAGCGTTATCGGTAACATCTTCCATAGGAGGAAGCTCAGGAACCTTCTTTACAGCAGAAATATAAGCTTCCTGAATTAATAAATTGTCTTTGCTTAACATATAATATATTTAATCAAAACTTGAATTATTCTTAGTTTTATTATAAACTATAGAGGTGTTTAAAAAGAAATTAAAAGTACCAAAAGAGAGAGGCGTCTATGCTTTTACTAAACATAGAAGAGGAGACTTTATTTTATTTCTAGAGAAAAACGGTGAAGGGGTATTTAACTTCATGCAATTGCCTGATCGTTATCCTTTATCACTTACCCAGGAAGAGTTTACAGAAGGAGTTTTAACTAAGGTACTCGATTTTGTCGAACAGGTACCTGTAGAAGTTTTTGAAGTATCAAAGGCTAATATCAATAACTTAGAGAAAACTCTTGACCTGCCGGCTAAGAACTAGTATATTGTAATTCTAATTATGAAATACACCAACAAACTACCGAAAGTATCTGATGTAGATATCACCAAGCTATCAACCTATGAACTGTGCCGATGGTCAGCTCTAGAAGAAGCAATTAATGTCATTGGAGATAAATGCGATGACAGAAATGTTGATTTCGATAAGGTTGAACTAAAACCACTCGACATTCTCAAGTACATTGACATTGCTACAGATAAGATTTATGAGAAAGTTTCTACAACCTAATATGAATAAAATAAAAGAATATATATCTAAACCAGAAGTTCTAGTACTTCTTATCTCTCTAGGTTTTACAGCTCTTATTAGTACAGCTGTAGGAACAGGCGGGTATTTGATTACAGGTAAGTTCTGGGGATATTTTATTATCTCCCTTTGTATACAATTCATTATCTTTGCTATTGTTAATACGTTTCTTCTTCGGAAGGATACTATTGAAGGAGCCAATATTGTAAATAAACAACTGGAAGAACTATCTAAGTTTGCTGTTCGTCTTACTTGCTCCTATTGTCAGCAAAGTAATAATGTACCTATTCTATTAAATCAGGAGAACAGATTCAAATGCGATTCTTGTAATCAGATTAATGGAGTTAAGATGCAGTTCTTTTCTACCCAGATTACTACACCTCTGGCGAAGGTTCTTCTTCCAGCAGGAGATGAAACAGTAGAGATAAAAACCAGCCTTACTAGTTAATCCAAAAACTATCTAAGTCTTGGGTTAAGTGCTTGATAATAACCATAGCAGTATTAATCTTATACTGCATTCGTCTTAAATGCTTTAACCTAGCTACTGTAAGATTAGTAACATTATTACGTCTTGTTATCTCTATTCTCTTTCTAATCTTATCCATATCAAAGTAAAGATCAGCTAATTGCTCTTCGACATTCTCTAAAGGGAAGGGCAATCTCTTCTTCATTTCTGGGGTAAACCCCCCAATACCTAAGTTACTATTGGTATCTAATGATTCATCTATGATATCCATATGTATACTTATGGGTTTTACCACTTGAAATAAAGATTTTTATTATTAGAATAAGTACTATATATGGCTACCTTCAAGCTTACAAAAAACGATGTTAAGCACATATATCGCCGTTGTTTGCACCTGGTTAGGACAAAACCACCAGATTTTTTTAATTTACGTAAGATGAGAGGTGTTCATGGGTATTGTAATTGGACGGATATAGAGATTAATACAAAGGGAGAAGTACTAGCAACAGCATATCATGAATGTATTCATTACATATATCCAGATTGGTCAGAGACTATGGTATTGTACGCTGAGTCTAGAGTTATAAACAATGCTACCGTTTTTGATAACGCACGATTTTTAAAATGTATAATTGATAAAATTTATAAGACTGCTCTATACGACAATCTTTCACAAAAACGAAAAAAAGCTAAAAGAAAAAAGAAACCTAATGCATCTAGAAATACACGACGTTAAAGATCACGGCACCAAGCTAGTTTTTAAATTAGAGTATGACGAGGAGTTTAAGGTAGCTATTGCAAAGATTCTTGGTGTTACAACTCCTACTAAAAAAGACATACAAACATTTATAATGAAGTCTTTAGAAAAAACTATTAATTTTAGCGATTTTAGCTCTTGATATTATCAAAAATCTCTTTAATATCTAAGTATGGTCACAAAAGAAGAATTAAAAAAGCTTTTAAAGAGTACTGTATTAACAGTTAATTTTAAAAAGAAGGACAATACCTTACGTAAAATTGTATGCACCCTCAATGAAGAATATTTACCTGAAATGGATTCAAAAGAGGAAAAGAAAGCAAGAAGTGAAAGCAGTGATGCAATAGCTGTTTGGGATCTTGAAAAGCAAGACTGGCGTTCATTTAGAATTGACTCTGTAATTAATTACGAATCTAACCAATAAAAATTATGCACATCTGGATATCAAAAAAACTGTTAAAAACAAATAAGTTCTGGCACCCAACCTTTCCAAAAGGATTAAATGCAAAAGAGCTAGAAGAGTATAAGAGTGAAGCACGTAACAATAAACATATTAGATTAGGTATTGTTAAGAAGGAACAAAAGTTTACTGGCAAAAGAAACTCTGCCGAATAATTAGTTGTATGAAAGAAGCACCCAACATTTTTATTGTAAAAGCAGAACAAGTAGGAACAAATGATGTTAATCAGTTCATCTATAGTGCTCTTGCAAAACAATTTGGAGAAAACTTTGAAGTTGTAAGTGAATCTACAATAGATAAAATTGTTCCTTACGCTACCGGTTTAAGGAAGATTAAAGCTTACGCTGTTAACGCAGGCGGTGTAGCTCATTCTTTATACTTTGATATTACAGAAACATCAGTTAATAACACTATTAACTGGCTAGGTGGTCACAAGTAAAATGGCTAACGAGTTTATTTCCTCGGCAACAAATACCTTAAAGGAGGTTGCTAAGACGATGCAGGAACGAGGAGATCAGTACGCTGATACCTGGGGTAAGGATGGTGTGTGGCATTTAACCAAGGCAATTGTAAAGCAATACACAAAGGTCGATGTAGATGATGAAACGTGCAAAGCAATTGCTCTAGCTACATTTATTGATCAGAAGTATTCACGCTTTGCTGGAGGGTATAAAAAGGATACAGCAATTGATTTAGTAAATTATATTGCCGCGCTTGCAGATAAGGTAGGACACTAATAAATTAAAGCATGGACAAGTATGTAATCTTTCACGTTGATGGAGGGTGTGGTAAGAATATTGTTGCTACAGCTGTAGTTAAATCAATTAAGGCAAAGTACCCGGAGCATAAACTCATTGTGGTGTGTGCCTGGCCGGAAGTATTTCTTCATAACCCTTTAGTGCATAGAGTATATAGATTTGGTAATATACCTTATTTTTACGATGATTATATTAATAATAAGGATTCTATTATCTTACGAATGGAACCTTATCATTCCGGAGATCTTCTTTATAGAAAGAAATCATTAGCTGAAATTTGGTGTGATGTTTTTAATATACCTTGTGTTAGTATACAGCCTGATATCTATTTAACTGAAAGAGAGCTTATTTTTGTACAAAAAAATCTTAATAAAGAAGGACCTATACTTCTAATACAAACAAGTGGTGGTGCTGACAATCAAGGTCATCCTTATTCATGGTCAAGAGATTTACCACCCACTCTAGCAGTAGAAATTGTATCGTCTGTTAAATCTCACTTTAGTAAAATTGTTCATATAGGTAGAGAAAACCAACCTAGTATTCCTGATACATTTAAGATAACCGATAACTTTAGAAACCTATTTTGTAGTATTTATCTTTCAGATAAGTTCCTTGGTATTGATTCTTTTATGCAGCATGCTGCAGCTGCTTTTAATAAGAAAGCTACTGTTGGATGGATTTCTAACTCACCTGTTGTATTCGGTCATCCTATTCATGATAATATTGTTGCATCCGGGGCAGAGTCTTTTAGACATCGAATTGATTCGTATCTTGAATCCGAAGATTGGACAGGTGGTAGGTTCCACGAATGCCCTTACGATGATATTTCTAAAATGTTTGATAAGGATCAGTTTGTTGAATCTATTCTTGGTTCAAAGAACGATTTAACATTCGACATTCCTCAGCAACCTATTATTAATTTTAGTTAAATGAAGAATATATTTTTTAATTCTTCAATGCCTCGTAGTATGAGTACATTGTTTCAATGTATTCTTAATCAGCATCCAGAAATTCAGGCAACACCTACCGACCCTGTTCTAGAATACCTTTATGGTGCTCGAATGAATTATACAAATACCCCGGAGGTTAAAGCTATTGATAAAGATATAGCTTTAAAGACTTGGAGAGGCTTTTGTCTAGGTGGTTTAAACGGGTATGCTGAGGCCTATACAGACAAGCCCAACCTTTGTATTAAAACTCGTGGAGGTACTATACATTACAGATGGTTTAAGTCTTTTATGCCATATAAACCAAAGATGATTTGTATGGTTAGAAACCTTAAAAGTATTATTGCTTCTATGGAAAAGCTCTATAGAGCAAATCAAGAAGAGCATCAAGGTATTCAGAATCATTCTGAAATGAAAGGTACTACAACACCGAAGAGAGTAGACATTTGGATGGCATCTCCTCCTGTTGGAATGGCTTTAGAAAGATTAAATCAAACGTTCTTAGAAGGAATTAATAAAGAAGTTCTTTACGTAAGAGCAGAAGATCTAACTAGTTATCCAGATAGAGAAATGGCTAAGGTGTATGATTATCTCGGTATCGAGCCATTTAAGCACGACTTTAATAATGTAGAACAGTCTATTAAAGAAGATGATTCTGTATACGGATTAACATCAACTCTTCATACTATTAAGAGTAAAGTTCAACCTCTTACACCTGATTATAATAATGTATTAGGTAAGCAGGTTTGTGATTGGATTGATAATACCTATGGCTGGTATCAGCAAGGGTTTGGCTATACTAAATAACTTAAGCAGTACCGTAGTTAGTAAAGCTGCCGGTTGTATCGACGCCTACCTTCCATTTAACTCCATCGGTGTCAGTTAAGATAAAATAACTAGCACTACCGTTTAACCCAGTACATACATGTCCTCCACCTGTTGTGTCGATGTTGCCTCCACCATTTGATGTATTAATAGACCCGCCAGAAAGAATACCAGCGAATGTATTAATTGAACCGCCATCCCAAGCACCAAAACCACTTGTAACAATATTTCCAGCATTACCATGCCTGTTCAAATCATCTATACCACCACTACCACCTATCATACAAATACTACCGCCATTTCCTGCTGGAGAATCGTTTGCATCAATATCTGGTGTACCTCCACTTATATTAATAGATCCCGCATTACCTCCAGTGCTGCCTGGTCCACCATTAGATCCACCTATAGCAATAAAGGAACCACCAGAACCCGAATTATCTATACCACTACCCTCAATTCTTTCTGGCACTAGTGATCCACCTCTTACAATAAGACATCCACCTCTACCAGCTTGATTAGTTAAACCATTAATACAACTACCAGCACTAGTATCAATATAGCCTCCACTTACAGTGTAACAACCTTTTGTAAAAATATTACCCCCCCCATCTGACGTATTAATTGAACCACCAGGTCCATGAGAATTTGCATAGGTATAGATATAACCACCTGACCCTGTAGATGATGCACAAGTAACAATGTTACCTCCCACTAGACCATCATCGTAACCTCTAGTGTCAATTGAACCGCCATTTCCAGCATAACCACCTGAGGATGTATTAATGTAACCGGCATTACCGTTTTCAACACCGTTCATTATAATACACCCGCCGTTACCTCCAATATTACCTCCACCACTACCACTACCTCTCATTATAATACAGCCTCCGGTTCCACCAGAGAAGCCATCTCCACCAGGTCCTCCTTGAAGATCAATATAACCTCCTGAACCACCTAATGTATTATAAACAGAACTAAATGTTCCAGCACTTGTATTAACACAACCACCAATAACACCACAACAACCTCTTGTAATAATATCTCCTCCGCCGTTTGTTGTATTAATAGATCCACCAGAAAGAGTATTAGCAGACGTATCAATTGTACCGCCGGCAAAGTAACCACAACCTCTTGTTATAATTGAACCACCAATACCGCCACCAATAGCAACACCGGTACTACCACCTGATGTATCAATAAAACCGGCTGGTGTATCATAATTGGCGTTCATCTTGAGATATCCAGCGCTTCCGCCGTGAAATGCTCCATTAGCTTGAATAAATCCAGCACCTCCAGCGGTTCCATCACCGGCACCGGCACCATTCATTTCTATAAAGCCGCCTCCTGCACCAGGGGCATCGGCACCACCACCACCTCCAACAAGACTGATATAACCTCCACCACCACCACTATTAACGTCTCCATTACCACCTCGAAGATCTATAGTACCACCAGGTCCACCGAATGTATTATAGTACGAGGAATATGTACCGTTGGGAAATATTAAACGATTATCAGAACTTAGAATAACTTGGGAGGTTCCATTATCAAGTCTATCAAGTTGACCGAATATTGTACCTTGGGAGGAAAGGTTATTTACATATGTATAGTTTGCACTGACTGCTGTAATATCAGATCCAAGAATAAAAGTGTTATCAAAATTGTTAGTATCATTAGCAGAACCGGCCGCGATAAACGAATAAGCTCCTGATGTTATATTTCTTTCACCACCTCCAATTACAGAATAAGGAGCATGGTTAGAATTTAATTTACCTCCTCCGATGAATGAACCAATACCGGAGTACATTGAATACATTTCATTAGAAAGCCCACCAACAATTGTTGAATAAGGACTATCCCCGCCATTATCTATACCGCCTAAGACTGCTGAATATTCTCCGCCTTCTGCATTATTACCTAGTATCGGTTGAATAGAACCAATGTTACTACCTGTTGTATAAGGATTGTATGTACTTGTACTACCTCCTTGACTAAAGAGAGTAGCTATATCAACACCACCTGATAAAATAGGACCAAGAGCACTAATTGTACCGCCTATAGTTAATACGCTGTTAGGACCAGTTAATATTCCGTCATTACCAAACGTCCAAGGATTAGCAGATAGTGTTTCAAGTACAATATTATTGTCTGTATTATTAAAGTAAATACTATTACCGGTATTATCATATGCGTAGAAGGCATAAGGAGATAAGGCAATACCGGAATAATAAACATCGTTAGAACTTTCTGATATTATAGTAATTGGATTATCATACTCTGATCTAATAGTGTTATCAGGAAATGTTACCGAACCATCATCATTAAGAGTTAAAAGGTAGCCGTTAGCTGATAGTGAGTTTGTTGGTGTCCCGCCGCCTCCTCCTGTAAACAAAGTAGCTATATCTCTTCCTCCGGAAAGATATTTACCAGTAACATTTAAGTTACCATCCATTGTACCTCCCTTAGCGTATTGAACGGCTACCGAACCGCCTCCTCCTGCTGTCATGCTAACTTGAGCAAAATGTTGACTGAATTTTTCTATCTCCTCTCTAACCTTCTTTTCAATTATTGACTTAATGTCTGTAGGCTTAGAAGGAGCAGGAGCTCTTCTTGTTTTATTATCTGATGTCTTAAGCTCTTTTACGTAAGCGTTTCTTACTGTTGGTTCTTTAACTTCTTCTACAACTGGCTCTTCTTTTTTCTCTACCTCAGCTTCAATAACAGGTAACTTACTAGGCTTTTTCTTTGGATAATTTTTTATAAGTTTAGCTGGAACGTAAGATGATCTCCTCTTTTTAACCTCAACAGGTTTTAAATCTTCATCCTTAATCTTATTAATAAAATCTATAGTAGCTTCCTTTATTTGCTCATCTGTCTGTATCTTTTCATCCTGTTTAATGATATTAGCAACATTACCTAAGAACTTAGCAAATGGAGCATCAGTTGTTTCTTCATCCGGCTTATTAAAATCAGAAGCCTTTGTTTTTTGAAGATTTTCAACTAATGTTTGAAATACAGCTTGTAATGGATCATCTTCTGATATCTCTATTGGTTCAGATTTAACTTCAACAGGTGTAACTTCTTCAGATATTATAGGTTCTTCTTCAGAAGCACTTTTATAGAAATTAATAACATCATCGGACATAATTACCTAAAGTATTTATAGCATTACAGATAAATACGCTAGTTAATTTTAAAGACTTCTACCTTCGTCCAGTTACCATCAGATGTCCCTGTAACAACTTGAGCTGCATTACTTGAATAACCTTGAAAGTAAAGATAATCAGTGGAACCATTCATATAAGTTATAGCCGATGTATTTTGCGTTGTATTAACAGATGTATTTATAATAGGTTGCTGTACAATAGATATTGTACTTGCAGTACCGCCTGTAACTTTCATTACTTGAATATTATTCTGCGCACCAGTTGCTGATACACCTGATTGCCAACTAACTTGATAATATATATGATAATAACCTGGAACCGTAGGAGTAATTCTACGAGCGGTTAATCCTGTACCTGCAGTTCTACTGAACCAACTTTTAGGATCGTTTAAAGGATCAAGTGTTAATACAGTATCAGCACTACTAGGCATTGTTTGATTAGCCGTTAAAGCTGCCGTTACAACATAATTTGTATTTGATTCAATATTACCAGCTACTGAAAGGTTATTAACATAAGTATAGTTTGCTTTAGATGCGCTTAACCCGGTACCTAAGATAAAAGTATTAGCAAAACCTTTTGTATCATTAGCAGAACCACCAGCAACAAAAGTATAAGCTGCATCTGCTCTATTACATCTACCACCTACAATACTCGAACAGTCTCCAGCCACTGTAATTGTGTTACTCTGCCCTCCAACAATATTTGTTGTAACACCACAAGCAATATTAGTATTACCACCACCAATAAAAGAAGTAGATCCAGTACCTGTATTATTAGATATACCACCACCGATAAAAGAGCAGTTGCCGTTAGTACAGTTTGAAGCTCCACCAACAGTGGTAGCATTACGACCGACAGCTATATTACTTTGACCACCACCAACAAAAGAACTATAACCGGATGCAGTATTTCCTTGTCCGCCAGCTATAGTGCCCTTGCAAGATGCGTTGTTTCCCAGACCGCCGGCGATTGTTGCAAAATAGGCTGAAGCTGTATTACCACATCCACCACCAATAATAGAGAATGATGCAACTGTACCATTTACACTAGTTGTAATACGATTATTAAATCCACCAGCTACAACAGAATAACAACCAGAAGCTGTATTAAGTTTTCCACCACCTATAAAGTTATCGTAGCCTGTATTATTGATTGCTCTATCATAGACATAGATACTTGTAGCACTGAGACTTGTTCCAGTGCACGTACTATAATCACCATTAATGATAATATAGTTTGTACCAGTTGCAGCAATTGTAGCTGTACTAAATGTACCAGCACTTAAAGGACTGGCAGCTGTAGCATAATAAACAGAAACATTGTTAGATGTAAAAGGATAAGAGAAGCAGTTCTGAATACCTGTACCTATTAAGCAGGTTTGTGAACCATTACCAGAAATTGAAGCAGCTGCAGTAATGTTAAAAGGAGTTAAACCACCAGTATGGTTTGCAACACCTCCACCGATGATTGAATCTCTTAATGGATTAAAGTTACCAAGACCACCAACGATGATTGAGTATGCACCTGATGTAGTATTTTTAAACCCTGCTATTGTTGTAGAATATGTACCAGATGCAGTATTAGACTGTCCACCAAGAACAGCTGTTCGATTACCAGAAGCAAGATTTATTCCACCACCTGCTATAGCAGCATAAGTGCCTGATGGGGTATTATTATATCCACCACCAACAAACGAATAGTTACCTGAAGCTGTGTGTTGATCACCTCCAGCAATAGTTGCCCTTGTACCAGATGCACAGTTATTTTTACCACCAGCAACAGTTGTAAAAGGCTGTGTTGCTCTATTTAAACATCCACCAGCAACTACAGCATAACAACCAGAAGCTGTATTACACTGACCACCAACAGCTACAGCATAAGAACCTGTAGCACAAACTCCAGATCCAGCTCCTACAAATGTTGCATAACCTGTAGCACATCCACTAAACCCCGCTACAACCGTTGAGTATTTTCCAGACGCTAAATTACATACACCTCCTGCTATATTAGAATAAATACCTGATGCTGTATTAATACCTCTTATAGGTTTAATAGAGCTTGTTGTATCTACTAATGTGTAAGGCTGAGAAGATACAGACTGGTATGCTGTATTCCAATTACCGGTTAAAGTATTAATAGCAGTATTAAGTACTAATTGACTAGTTAGAGTGTTGGTAGTTGTTAAAGGAGTAAGAAGAGCTGTAGCAGCTGCTACGTTAGTTTGATAACTATTGAATGTTGTATTTGCTACTAACTGACCTGTAAGAGTATTAGCATCTGTTCTTGTTAGGAGGGATGATGTTAAAGTATTGGTAAGAGTTAAGGGTGTTAGTAAAGCAGAAGTAGATTGTAAAAGAGTATTGGTAGCATAGGAACTTAAATTATTAAGAAAAGCTGTTGTTTGTGTAGATCCATCTGGGAATGTTATCTGCCCACTAGATGCTAAAATTAATCTATCAACATTGATGTGCTGGAAATAATCAACAGAACTAGTTGAACCACCACTAGGGGACAGTGCAACCAATGTTGAGTTTGGTTTATCATATACGCAATTAAATATTGAATAAAAACCACTTAACGAAACTCTAGCTACGTTATTAAATGTTGGAACTATAATTTGGCTGTTTGCTAAGGTAACAATCGTTCCCGGAGCTGTAGTAATAGCGTTACTTGTAGCATTGGCAGCAATTACTATACTATCTACGAAGTTTGCATTTCCAGCACTTAGAACTGGTGCAACAGTAACAACATTCTTAGCAACTACTCTTGCACCAGCGTTATTGATGGTAATAAAGTTGGGGTTACCACCAAATATGGCAACTAGCCCTGCACTTCCAGTAATGTTTGTACTAGTAATATCACAGAAACGAATAAGAGTGTAGTCAGCAGTACCACTCTGGGTAAGATTGCCAATATCACAATTAAGAATGCTTACATTTCCAGCACCAGTAGGTGCAGTACTGGTTAGGTTTGACATTTTTAACCCTTCTATAGTACAACCAGTACTTGTGCTTACAGTTCCTGAAATTAATACGTCTCCACCAATAAGTCCGGGGCCAACTAATACTGTATATTGAGTTGTTATTGATGGATTTTCAGTATAAACTCCTGGGTGGATAATTACTACTTTTCTAAGTCAACGCTTTAGTAATAGAAGCAACTGGTTTAAGCAAGTCACCATTACCAGTGGTGTCGTTTCCATCTATTTGGCTAACGTGTATTTCACTGTCATAACCAGCAAGATTTAATGCTGATGTAGAAGCATAAGCTGTATTCCAATTACCGGTTAAGGTATTAATAGCTGTATTGAGAACTAACTGACTAGTAAGAGTTCTAGTTAAAGTTAAAGGTGTCAGAAGTGCTGTAGCAGCTGCAACATTTGTTTGATAACTATTAAACGTAGTATTAGTTACTAATTGCCCAGTTAAAGTATTAGCATCTGTTCTTGTTAGTAAAGTAGCAGATATGGTATTAAGATCTGTAGTCTTAACTAAAAGACCAGTTAAAGTATTTGTAGTTGTTGTAAGTGTTAATAAACTACTAAGAGTATTAGTCGTAGTTAAAGGTGTTAAAAGACCAGTTAAAGTATTTGTAGTTGTATTAGTAGTAAACTTTGTTCCAGTTATTTTCGTATCTGCTAACGAAGCAATCCATGAAGGGTCAGAGTAGGATTGATTTGTATATACACCATTAGTAACTGTATCTGCATTACCTGTTACATTACCAATTAAATTAGCACTTAGAGAATCAATACGTATATTTTTATCTGTCCAATCAATATTAGCTGCCGATAAAGGTTCGGTAGTAAGACCGGAGAATAATGTCCAAATACCTGGTACCTGTCCTCCAGCTCTTCTCACTAATCCGGTATGGTTATAGCCAAGAGGAGCTTGAGAAAAATGAGCCACTAAACCTATATCTAAAACATTAGCTCCGTAATTATTATCATTAAAGTAAATAAGGTTATCACCAACAACTAAATTTTTAGCATCAATATAAGTAGCTGAACCTGCTATAGTTAAATTACCAATAATAGAAACATCTCCTGGAAATATAGCACTGTTAGGTAAGCTTAATGTAACCGTTGAACCAGATTTAGAAGCATCAATCTGATTAGGTGTACCACTAACTGCAGTTATAAAAGAACTTAAATCATTAGTTAATACAAGAGTTCCGCTAGCGTCAGGTAAATTAATATTTCTATTTTCCGTAGCAGTTCCACTTAAGGTTGTTCTTTGAGTATCATAACCAAATTGAATGTAACCTGAACCTGTTGTATTTATTGAACCACCACCGGCTGATGTATTGATATAACCGCCAGCTGCTCCTCCACCAACACCTAATATAGCTGCTCCTCCTGATGTGTTAATATAGCCGCCTGGTGAAGCGTCATAATTATTACTTCCAGTACCAGCTGATGTATTAATGTATCCACCCGAAGCACTATAATTTCCATCTGAAACTGCACCACTTGTGTTTATATAACCACCATTTGAAGCCCCACTTGCACCAGAAGGAGATTCATTTTCAATCACTTTCCCGCCACTTGTATTAATATAACCACCATCTCCACCATTAAGAGTATTACTAGCTGATGTATTAATATTTCCACCACAATTATAAAGACAAGCCGATGTATTAATAGAACCAGGTTGGGTCCAACCGTTACTCCCTCTCATTATAATACAACCACCATTACCACCACCATCTGGCCAACCTCTTAAATCTATACAACCACCAGAACCACCGTTATCATCAGTTGCGTAACCACCGCTGATATTAATCCAACCAGCAGAACCACCCGAAGCATGTCCTTCTGTATGGCCTCCTATAGCAATAAAACACCCACCGTTACCGACTGGATAACCATCTGCAGAATAAGATCCTGAACTTGTATCAATATAACCGCCAATTGCACCATTATAACCTCTTGTAATAATATTACCACCTCCATTTGATGTATCAATAGATCCGCCAGAAAGCCCGGGCACACCAAACATATCACCAGCACCAGATGTATTAATATTTCCTGCACTTCCTCCGTTAGTGTTGTGACCACAACCACCTGTCATATATATACATCCACCATTGCCACCGATACCCGGGTCACCGCCAGGTCCACCGATTAGATTAATAAAACCACCGGGCCCCCCTAGTGCATAATTTGAATTTGTCCCGTTAGGGAAATGTAATAGATTATCAGAGCTTAAAATTACTTGAACCGTTCCGTTGTCGAGTCTGTCACTAGGTGGAATATTTACACCTGTAAAAGCTGTAGTTTGTGTCGAACCATTACCGAAAGTAACACTAACAGTATTAATAGTACCTTGGGAGGAGAGATTATTAACGTACGTATAGTTTGCACTGACTGCAGTTATATTAGAACCTATGATAAATGAATCGTTAGCTGATACATCTACTATATTATTGTACCCTCCTAAAATACCAGAATTGTTAGCTTTAACAATATTACTACAACCACCACCAATTGTTGTATTTGATGCACAAGAGTTGTTAAAAATACCACCACCAATTGCTCCATATGCATTAGAGCAAGTAGAATTAGCATTAATATGATTCTCCCAGCCTCCAGCAATTACAGAACTACCACAATCTGAAATAAGATTGTCCCCGCCACCACCGATAACTGATGCCCAAGATACGTGACAGATACAATTACTATACCCTCCAGATATAGTTGAACCACACCCTTCAGTTCCTGATAATTGTGTAATATAATTTTGACAACCGCCAGCTACTATAGAATAATCGCCTGCAGATATATTATGATAACCTCCACCAATTACAGCATAACTACCAGAAGCAGTATTATTACCCAATACAGGTCGAATATTAGTACCACTTAAAATATATGCTTGGGTTGAAAGTTTTGAAAAATTAGTATCAAGACTTGTTGTAGTTTGATAAGCTGTATTCCAATCAGCACTTGTATTATGTACTAAACTATTAACACTATTGTCCCCGCTTTGACCGAACAATGTAATTATATCAACACCACTAGATAGATATTGCCCGAATGTGTTTATACTACCATTTGTATAAAGATCGTTTGGTACGTATAAATTATTATCTGTACTTAAAATAACTTGAACAGTACCATTATCAAGTCTATCAGTAGCACCTTGTGTAATACCAATATAGTTGGCTGCAGATATTGTTTGTACAGTTAAAAATCCGTTTAAAGCACTTAACGAAGTTGTATTAGCATTAAGATATAAATTATCGGAAGATGTATTTTGATACGCAGTATTCCAATTACCGCTATTAGCAGCTAGAAACGCATTTGTTATATCTAAACCTGCAGATAATACTGTTATAGAAACATTTGAAGAAGCTGTACTTACACTTAACGCAGTTAAAAAAGAATAGAGATCAGTTTGTGCACTAAGATAGCCGTATATAGTTCCCCAAATGTTACCTGTAGCAACAACATTAATATTATAGTGATCAGTTGTTGTATCAACTGATAATACAATATTTTCACTAGTTGTATTAACTATAATATTCTCGCTCATTATTGGGTAATATCTGGTACAATTTGCCAGGTACCTGTTATATAGGTTTTATTAATACCATTAGGAAATGTTATTTGTATATCGTATTTGTATGTACCAAAAGGAATTGTAATAAGAATAGGAGGTATTTGAAATACTCCGTTAGTTCCATCACTTATAACAATATGTCCGTTATTTGTAGAGAGTTCTAAAGCAACCGGAGAATCAACATCCTCTCTTAATTGCATTCTTATAGTAGAATCTGTTATATTTACTGGTACTCCACTTAAAGTAATAGTAACAGAATCAATACCATTCCAGGTATCACCACGTAAATGTGCAGGTATAGTATACGAAAGCATACTATTATTTAATCAAATTATTAAGCTGGAGCTTCACCACCACCTGTTGTACCTGCGTTAGTAATAGGTGGTCCGCCTGCTGGAGCTCCTCCTGCTTCTACACCTGGAGTAGCTGCACCAACTGGAGCTGTACCTCCAAAGGCTGGAACCTCGCCTTCTGCACCAATAGGTGGTAATTCTCCTCCTGTTGGAACTCCCCCACCGCCTACCGCTCCTCCAGTTGCTCCTCCTCCCTCTATACCTAAAGCAGCAGCCTGTTGCTCTCTGAAGTTCGGTCCCATTTGTTCAATCTGACTAATTTCCCATCTAAAGGCAGCATCCTTTCTAAGCCAATCTCTATTCTCCTTCATGAGCTCATCAGACAAACCGAGATAATACTTTTGAGCATAAGAAGGAGCTACAGATTGATTTGCTGTAATCTTACTAAAGTTATCAAACTTAATATCAAGTAACTGCTGATCCCTCATTGCCATGAAGGTAGAAGGTACGTTAAACTCTGCGTGAATAGAACGCTCTTTAAGTTTATATTGCTTCCAAAGACCTTTTAATTTAAGGTGAGCTATAAAAGTATCTCTAATTGAAGTAGCAAATTGACGTTGAATACGAATAATGAAACGAGCAAAACGAAGTTCATCTCTTGTTATTTCAACACCATCTTTAAAGGTTTGTGCATCACCAATAAACCTTGAAGAGGGTATCTTTAATGAGTTATAAAGCTTCTTAAGGAAGTAATTTAAGTCATCAAGCTGACCGAGGTTTTGACCAGCGGGTAAAGAAGATACATCAGAACCATTTCCCTGGGCGTCCTTTGTAAACCAATAAGCATCAAGCATGGATTGAGGATCATATACATTAGTTGTTCCTCCCTTTCCACCGCCGCCAGCAGATGTATCAAAGTTCTTTTTAGACCAATACTGCTGCATTAATCGACGAAGATAAGCTTCAGCTTTAGGAGCTGGCATATTACCGGTATAGATAGAGAACTTTAAACGTTCTGGAGCTCTTACTAAACGGTAAATAACAATAGAGTCTTCAATGAGAGATAGCTGACGATAGGCCCTCTTTGCATTCTCAATATAAGGTAAACGAATAGATTTATATTCATTCCAGATACCGGAATGAACGTACGTGACCTGTGCCTTTTGCATGAAGAATAACTCTTCTTGATCCTTTTGATTAACTGAAGTTGATGGACCGAGAACAGGCTTACGTATTAAGAAACCTTTGACCATTTCATTCTGCACGTTTTGATATACAGGGTTAATAAGCTCGGCAGGTATTGATATCATACCGATAATACCGAGATGAGGACGCTCATCATCAATAATATTTTCGTAATATAACTCTCCGTCAATTAAAAATTGACGAAAATACTCCCAACCAGAATCTTCCAAATCAAAGATCTGAACAAACTTTTTAAATTCTTTTTCTATTACGTCTTTTACTTCTTTTGTATATTCCCCTCTTAAGCTAAAATTAATGATAATATCGTTTTCATCCTTTACTACACATTCATCAGCTATTTCATCTAAACAATCGGCTACCTCAGCATAGGCCGCCATACGACGGTAATCTGTTAGTCTTCTATTCTTATCCTTATCAACGTTAGCATATATAAAAGCCTGATAATCCTTATTAATCATTATACTGCTGGGGGTACCAGCAGGTGCTTGTTGAAAGGAAGGTTCGTTTAAGAAGACAGATTCATCTTGAATCATCTCTTCTCTCTTCGGTGCAGCTCCTTTAAATAGAGGGAACTTTGGATTCCTTTGCATCATGCTATCAAGAATTTGATAAGCATAAGGAAGCCTAGAAACGAAAGCACCTAATAAAGTCGTAGACGGAAAAGCCTGATCATTAACAGGACCGGTAGAATTTCCTGGAATAGCATTATTATATGTATACGAGGTATTAATCACTAGTATTATTTAATAAAGAAAGGGGTAAACATCAATACTATAAAAAGAAAAAAGAGCCATAGGGCTCTCTTTTCAGTAACTCATTTATTTAGTTAGAATTAAAACGCCCAATTAACAGCAGATCCGGCAAGAACTTCTGTAGCTCTGGCTAAGGCTGTTTCATTAGTCCAGTTACCTGCTGCTGTATACTCAGCATCTCCGCTCCAAAGTACAATACCTTTAGGTAATCCCTTAACTCTAGCAATAATCTTCTTCTCGTGAAAAATATCTCTAACGGCTTGAACCTCGACGCTATCGATAGTAATTGATTGTTCGGCTTGTAAAACGATTTTCATATATGTGTATATATTTATTCTAAATAGTTGCTTTTTTCTATCTTATATTTTTTTTGTTATAAATTTGACATTTGATGTTTGCCCTAATATTTTTCGTGATATAATTTTCGTATTTGGAATTGATAACGCAGAAGGAGGTAAATAGCGATCCTTATAATGGGAAAAATTTTGTTTAATTTCGCCTTCAGTTAAAGGTCTATCGTAGATGTTTATAACAGGTATAGCACCATCAATTAATTCTTCATCACTATCCCAACGAGCCCCTATACGAATTGCGTCCCCAACACTAAATGCTAACCCTCCTGCTGCACCTTGTGCAGAAAGGGCACCGTTAACATATGTAAATACATCTGTACCGCTTACCACCATAGTAAGGTTATACCACGTATCAGTTTGATAACCTGTTGAATAAAGACCATCCCAGTAACCTGGATAATAACCGCAAAAAATAACACCAGGGTTTCTTACTTCTATTGCATAGTTAATAACCCCATGTGCAAACGTTTCACAAACAATACACGGTATTCCTGCTACAAAGTTATTAATCTTAAACCATGTATTAATAGTATAAGATGATAGTGATACACCTAAGTTTGGACCAAACGCCCATGAGTTATTAGCACTAGCTCCAAATTTAAATATCCCTCCATTTTCTGCACTCCAAACTGTGTCGTTTTCAAAATAAAATTCTAAACCGGATACAGAATCGACCCAATTTCCAGACCCTGAGTACGTAGCTGCATCGAGATTTAAAAGAAGACCATTTGTAACCAAGGTAGTCGGTACGTAGTTTGTTATTAATTTTGTTTTATTTTCAGGAGGTAAAATATTATAAACAGGTCCTACTGATAGTGGGGTTATTAAAGTGTTTAAAGGTTGCCCTGCTGTATGTCTTAAAAATTCTATATCTAAAAACGATTTAGGAAATTTTATAATTCTGTAATTTCTGTTATTAGTTCCATCATGTCTTGTATCAAACGATAATACTTTTCTTACATGATTATTAACACCGTCCACTGATCCCCTATATTCAACCATCTCCGGGTTACTAGTTGGAAAATTTATAGCATGAGAATATGTATTATCTTCTTCTTTTATTATTGTATAGCTTCCAATGTATGGTGAAGTAGGGTTAGACGGTGTAACCCGATCATCTGAAAATATAGAAGAACGGTGATATGCAACTCCATTTACCGGATCGATTTCATAAATTACCCCTCTTGCATTCGGTCCTGCATACGGAGGATCAGCAGGAGAGTAATCCCCGTGAGATTGATTATCATATATTGATATAACAACATTACCTGCTGTTAAAGGGTCTATATCTGTATGCCATCTTGCATCATGCTGTCCGTTTGCACCACTATACTGATATCCGTTATAATACGGTTCACCAATTATTGTTCCGTAATCTCTGTCTAACCATTTTGTATTAACAGTTGATAGAGAGTTGGCAACAGTTTGTAATTTTCTTGGATTAGATGCATAAGGAATAGTTCCCATAGGAACATTACCTTGTAAATTCCATTTTAATTCTTTAGTAGTGTAATCAATACAAAATACTGATGAAGTGTCTCTAGCACTTATTAATATATCCCTACTTATAGGATGAACATCGATAGAATTAAGATGATATACTTCAGCTACTGTATCAGTAAAATAATCATTACTAAACCAATCCCAAACTACATTACTATCCTTATCTTGTTCTTGTATATAAAAACCGTTAGTAGTTCCATCTGTATAACTAAACGAAATTATATTACCGCTTATACTAAGTGGTAATGATATTTCTTGAACATCGTGTTGATCAAAATGCCAAGCATAATTTGCTAAGTTGTAATCTTTTGCATCTAAGTAGTCGTTACTAATTTGTATTACAGTTTTTGTAGGAGTTGGATTATCACTATTTAAAACTACCCTATTTGAGGAAAGACCTCTATGTAAAGAGGTTGGCATAGTACTATTACTAATATACCAAACCGGTACGCCGTTGTGATCAAATACATTGTAATAATTTCCATCACCTCCAAACCCAGCTATATTAGCATCGGTGTAATAACCTTCAACATAATTAACAGTTGGAGAATAGGAAACAGCAATTGGTTCTACCCCTTGAGGTAAAAATCTTATATAATAAGATTTGACACCATCTGTTATTAATAAATAGTCATTAGCATTTAATTCAGGTGCAGTTAAGCTTACATTATTAACAGCTATTGTATAACTAAGAGAGCTATCAATAGCTTGTCCGGTTTCAATACAATAATCAGTTATAGACGGATCAAAAGAAGGATATAACGAATTACTGTTACAGCTAACTGTTAAACCGGTTATAGTTGAACCTGATGAAATTATTTTAAACATGGTTTTAAGCTAAAGCTGTTTTAAGCTTATCAGTTATATTTATTGTTAGCTCTATGAGTAACATAGCTTATTTATCGTACTGTCGACGTTGGTGTGATAGTAGGAGTTGGTGTTAAAGTTTTGGTAGGAGTTCTAGTTGTACGAGGGGTTCTAGTAGGGGTTTTTGTCGGTGTCGGTGTTTTTGTTTGTGTCGGTGTTTTTGTTTGCTCCGGTGTAATAGTGGGAGTTAGTGTTGACGTGTTTGTAGGTGTTCTAGTTGTACGGGGTGTTCTAGTAGGGGTTTTTGTAGGCGTCGATGTTTTTGTTTGTGTCGGTGTTGAAGTATGTGTTGGTGTAGTAGTTTTTGTTTGTGTTGGAGTCGGTGTATTAGTTCTAGTAGAGGTTTTAGTTACGTAAGGGGTTTTAGTAGGAGTCTTTGTTGGTGTCGGTGTTTTTGTTTGTGTCGGTGTTGAAGTATGTGTCGGTGTATTAGTTCTAGTAGAGGTTTTAGTTACGTAAGGAGTTTTAGTAGGGGTGGTAGTAGGAGTTAAAGTACTAGTATTTGTTGGAGTTAAAGTATTTGTAAGGGTCGGGGTTCTTGTTATACGAGGTGTTTCAGTAGGAGTCGGTGTACTAGTTTGCTCTGGGGTGGTAGTAGGAGTTAAAGTACTAGTATTTGTTGGAGTTAAAGTATTTGTTGGAGTTAAAGTGTTTGTAAGGGTCGGAGTTCTTGTTATACGAGGTGTTCCAGTAGGAGTCGGTGTTGAGGAGTTTGTGGGGGTCGGAGTCTTTGTGGGTGTCGGAGTCTTTGTGGGTGTCGGAGTAGGAGTTGCTGGTGGTAAAGAAGGAACAAAGATATTAACTTTAGGGCTTCCTAAACCGGTTACAAGATCGTACCCTGTTCCAGCAGGAAGTCCGTTATTACCAGATGTTATATCGTTAAAAACATTTGCCCAGTTTTTATTTGCTACATCGTATATATATTCATTTATTGTTTTAACATTTTTAGTACTATAGCCTGCACTAAATAACCTTGCAACAATACCAGCCCATACAGGACAACCAAGACTAGTTCCATAGATAGATTGCCACCCCGCTGCATTTGTAATTGGGTTTGTAAAATATATCCAAACACCAGTACCTCCAATAATAGAGACATCAGGTACACATCTCATAGTTTCATTAGTCCATCCTGTTTGATATGCTGGTAAGCTATTTATAGTACTTACTCCTCCCCCACTACCTGACCAGGCTGTTTCACTATACGGTCCTGGATCCCCGGCAAAATAAGTATCATCACCGCCATATAAATTTGTACCACCTACGCTCAACACATACGGTGATGAGGCCGGGTAAAATACTTCTGTACCCCAGTCTCCGGAACCACCAATATAAGCTGCTTTTAAATTATGAAATACATCATCAAAACCACCAGAATAAAAATAATCTACCTCTTCAGCACCAAGGCTCATAGAAACAACATCCGCACTTAATGTTTCAACAGCATACTGTATACAATCTTTTATTTTATCAAAACCATTATAAGGAGGTACCACTAATACAATATTGGCTGATGGTGCTATAGAGTGTGTGTATTGTACGTCTAAAGTAGTTTCCATTGCCCACCCTGCAGCTGTATTTGCTACTTCACCTGTTAAGTTATTAAAACTAGGTTGACCAAAAGGATAATAAACTGAAACATGGGTTGTAGGTATATCCATATGGGAACAAAAATAATCTAAGTCACTTTGTACATTTGGATTACCCCAAGCAGCAATAACTGCTATTGTCTGACCTTTTCCTTTACTTTTTACTTGATTAATTCCGTAATAATCGTAAAGATTCCAAGGTGTTAAGGCCCCGTAGGGTGCCTGTATTGTTGGAATTGGTGCCGGAAGCGGGTCATTATCCCTTGCAGAACCCATACTACCATCTTCTTGAGGATCATCTGGACCGTATACCCATTTAATAAGCGGTTTTGGAATTGGTACCTGTTCCATGGCTTATTAAGCTAGAGCTGTTTCAACACCACCAGTTACATTTACTGTTAATGTCCAACGAATACCAGTAGGGTCTTGAAGCACTATGCTTGAAGCAGGTTTTGTTAATTCTAGATTACTTCCAACATAAACTCCGCTTAAGAAATTTAATGATAATGTACTAGCACCATTTCCGTTATCATCATTACCATCTGATATAACTAATTCATTACCAGTACCAATAATTTCAGATGATTGAACAGAACCGTAAATTGATCCAGTTGCCGATAAGTCATTAACAAAAGTAGTATTAGGTCTATCAGATACAATATTTGATCCTAAGGCAAAACTATTAGAACCACTTAATGAATTATACACCCCACCAAGTATGCTAGAACAGTTACCAACAGCATGATTATTAATACCGTTAAGTACAGTAGAATAGCGTCCTGAAACTGAATTATTAACACCATTAACTACAGTAGAGTTATAAGCAGAAGCAGTATTATTATAACCGTTAATTACTACAGTGTAACTACTAGAAGCTGTATTAACAGTACCACCAACAATCGAACTATAACAAGAGGCAATATTACAATAACCACCTAATATTATAGAATAATTACCTGAAGCAGTATTACCGTAACCACCGCTAATTGTTGAAGCGTATCCGCTTGCTTTATTACCACCATCATTAGGATAATTTATATTATAAAAACCGCCGCCGGCAACTACAGAACGATCTCCAGAAGCACAATTATTATAACCTCCACTTATTGTTGAGTAGTAGCCTGAAGCTGTATTACATCTACCTCCTGCTATTGTAACTGCATAATAACCAGATGAGGTGTTACAATACCCACCGCCAATAGTATTGTTATAGGCGTATGCATTCGAAATAGTATTACAATATCCACCAGAGATTGTATTATTAGCACTTTCTCCAGGTGTTGAATTTGTACAATTACAAAAACCACCGGCAATCGTATCACAACGTCCACTAGCTTTATTGCATCTACCACCGCCAATTGTTGAATGTCTTCCAAGGGCAGCGTGATGTCCACCTCCGGCGATTACAGAATACTGACCGATGGCACAGTTATGACCTCCACCACCGACAGTAGCCTTACAAGCTATTGCACAGTTTGATTCACCACCTACTACTGTTGTATAAATTTCAGTAGCACAATTACTATTACCACCACCAATAAATGAAAGAGGACCACATGTACAATTATACTGACCACCTACAACTGATGAATTGTAACAGAGAGCTCTATTATTAGTACCGCTACCTACAAAAGAGCAGTCACCTTCGGCAGTGTTATTATAACCTCCTGTTGTTGAAGAATATTCTCCAGTAGCAAAATTGTTTCCAGAAACTGTTACAACACTTGTACCACCACCATTACCATATCTAAACGGCATGCCATCAATTGTACCAATAGATATAACATTGGTTAAATTAGTTAAACCGGCACCACTGCCGTAATAGATTCCGGTAGTACAAACATCACCAAATGTCTTTGTATTATTAAAGAAAGTAAAACCATCAGCATCTGCTGTAATTTCAGATCCAATAATATGAGAATTGTTTCTACTGTTAATTGTATTACCAGAGCCTCCAAGAATAGAACTGCAGAAAGAATCTCCAATAATACAATTATAAGCTCCTCCGGTAATTACCGATGCTTTTCCATCAATTACGTTCTCACAACCGGCACCAATAAAGGAAAATCCACAAGCTGTTGTTATAATATTTTCATTAACAACGTTACAGTAACCACCGGCAACGGTATCGTACTGATTACCTACACAGTTACAACTACCACCACCTATGGTAGAATAGTATCCAGAAGCCGTACCACTTAAACCACCGGAAATTGTTGAACCGTATCCATAAGCAAAATTACAAAAACCACCAGCGATAGTTACGTTCGTATCGTAAGCGCCATTGCAGCAACCACCACCGATGACAGCGTTAATACCAGAAACAAAATTACAACTACCGCCTGCTATTACTCCAGCATTACTAGTAACTGTATTATGAAAACCACCGGAAACAGTACCAGCACAATTAATAACATTACAGTTACGATAACCACCGCTGACAGTGTTTAAAGCGCCAACATTTAAATTACCTGCACCGCCGGCAACTGTATTAGCTCCAATTGGACCACCATCGTAATAACCTGATGTTGTATTTCCGGAACCGCCACTAACTGTGTCAGCATATTCTAAAGCAACGTTACAACTACCACCACCTACTGTAGTATATTCAGTACGATAGGTACTAAAAGTATTAAACGGTTTATAATGTATACTGCTATTATTAACACAGCTATGCCAGGCATCAGGTTCTAAATTATTTGTATTGTAATATGTTATACGTCCTTCATAATCATCATAAAGATTCCAGCACTTTTTATTATCAGCAGGAATAATACAGGCCTGATTGTCAGAATTACAAAAACACCAACCGGTACAAGTATCATTCCATTGCCCGTAAAAGCATCCATTTGATGATTCTATTCCACCGCTTAAAGTAATTGTTTGAATAACTCCAGATACGTTACAACGTCCACCTGCTACTATTGAATACCATCCTGTTGCTGTATTACATGTACCACCGGCTACATTAGAATGGTAACCAAGAGCTCTATTACAATAACCACCGGAGACAGTCGAGTTACTACCAGAGGCAATATTCTTTGAACCACCTCCTACTGTTGGGTTCCAACAGCCGGTAGCTTCATTACAGTGACCGCCAGCAATTGTAGCACGACCATATCGGGCGTTAGTATAATTGCATCTACCACCGCCAATTACCGACAAACAACTATCAGCACAATTACGATAACCACCACCGATAAAAGAGGCATTTCCACCCGGGGTATATGTATCGTTAGTATAACTACCAATAAAATTAGCCGGTTCATCAGAGCTAACTTTATACCATCTAGTACTATTTAAATTAACTAGATCAGTATTAAAATAAAGATCATCTTCTGTATCTTTACCAGTTAATAACCAGCGACTACCATTCCAGTAAATAACAGGAAGGTCTCCGTTATTTGTAAAAGTAGTATAACCGCCTTCTTCTCTTGTCATTACTGCGCTTAATTCAGCAACATAAACTTCATTTATAAAATATTCTTCTTGTTTAGTACAATTACGGCAACCACCACTAATTACAGAAGCACTACCACGGGCACAATTTTCATATCCGCCACCTATAGTTGAACAGTAACCGGAAGCTGAATTACATACACCTCCACCGACAGTAGAATAACAACGCCCAGCACAGTTACCATAACCACCGCTTACTGTTGATCCATAATACCCTGACGTTGTATTACATGCACCTCCGCTGATAGTATCGAATCCATAGTAGCCTGAAGCCGTATTATCACAACCACCTCCAATTGTTGCAACACGTCCAGAAGCAATATTATAATAACCACCACTGACCGTACTATGTGCCCCGATATAAGTATTTACTGGTGTACAAACATTATTAGCTGACGTAATTGGTACGTGAGTATTAGAGAAAAGAGAGTACCAATTATCAGGGTATAAGTTATTGTCGTTAGCATATGTAACATCGTTGTCAATATTGGAACAATAACGCCATTGATTAGTTGGTTCACAAGTTGTAGCATCACTGTACCGAAAGATATATCCGTCAGATCCGTTAAACGGGGAATAATCACCTGCCTCAGGGTACGGCCTAACATATGTACCAGATATATTTGTACCACCGGTAATATTAATTTCACAAATAAAGGATTCTCTACCAGCAGTATTATTACTTCCTCCCCCTATTGTAGTATTACAGCCATAAGCTTTATTATAATAGCCACCGGCTATACTGGAATAAGCTCCAGAAGCAGAATTATTGTAACCACCACCAACAGTAGAACCATAACAAGTAGCAGTGTTACAATAGCCACCGGAAATAGTAGAAATATACTCAGAAGCTGTATTACAGTAACCACCAGCTACATTGGAATAACAATTAGAAGCTGTATTACATTTACCACCAGCTACATTGGAATAACAATTAGAAGCGGTATTGCTACCTGATAAAGGTCGAATAGAACCAGCACTAAGACCTTGAACATATAATCCTCCGGAACCACCGCTTGTTGCTACACCTGTTAAATTAGAACCATCTCCGTAATATGTTCCGTGTATAGAACCTTGAGAGCTTAAATTGTTAACGTAAGTATAATTTGCACTTAATGCAGTGATATTAGATCCTAAGATATAAGTGTTGTCTTGATTATTAGTATCATTAGCAGATCCGCTTGCTATAAAAGAAAACATTCCGGAAGCTGTATTACTAGTACCGTTAAGAATTACTGAAAAATTACCGGTTGCAACATTAGGGTTACCAATATTATTAAACTGGGTACATTGCTGATATATATTACTGTTAGTATTATTAATAAGACAACTTGTATTAATAATAACAGAAACATCGCTGTAACCACTACCAATTAAACTATAATCTCCTGCTGCATTATTAGAAAATCCGGTATTTAAATCTTCAATAATATAGCAATAAAAAACACCGTTTTGGTAAGATGGTTGTTCACATTGCCCGATATCTGAATTATTAGTACCTGCGTAATTACAACTACTGAGAATATTAGTACAACTAGTAGGTGATCCGTTTCCGTTTATAACAGTAGCATAACAACCTGAAGCAGTATTATATGTACCTCCCAGTACAGTTGAAAACTTACCATATGCATTATTATTTCCTAGTAAAGGTTGTATAGAAGATACAGATTCTACATTTGTATAAGATTCATGTAATGCTGCACGAATTCCTGATAGGGTAGTAAGAGAAGCTGTTGTTAGTTCAATAGAAGGCATATACGTATTATTTATGGATTATAGGTTAGATCTTGACCGAAGAACATAATATCATCTCCATAATATAAGATAGCTCCCTTCGGTATACGCGATACACCAGTATATATATCAACACCTGAAAGGAATGGTAATGTATAAGGTTTCCATGTTTTATACTCCGGCATAGAAGGAAGGTAAGGATTATATGTTTCTTTAATTGAGTATTGTTTTAACGATCCATAACCGGCGTGATTTTGAAGTATAATATCAAACTTACCACCGTTTAAAGCCGGTGGCATTGTAAATGTTAACAGGTTATTATTATTAGAAAGGTACGTATCAGCAGGTAATTCAAAACCAGAAAAACCAGGATAGAGAGCCGATAGACGAGGTACGCTGGAAAACGGATTAAAGAACGTTGTATTAAAATTAGTATCCCCAGATAGATAAACATTAGTTATATTAAAGAACGATTTACCGTAAACTTTAAATGTATTACTTGCCGATGTAAGTGTATAGAACGGATTAACGTAATTAGGTTGCGGTTGACCGGAAAGAGTGATACGTTCTGTTGTGTTCGGGTAATTATTAGCTAACTCATCTAAAGAGTATTGAGTAGTAATATCTGGTAGTACTGAATAATCTGTAACAATAGTAAAGATTTCTCCATCTGCTTTTGGAAAGGCTTTAAACAACCAGCCTTGAAATGTAAATGTTGTATCTCCTTGAACCCGGGCAACCTGGGTGGCCTGAAGATCAGTTGGATACACTGTTGTAACACTACCGGACCAAATTACTTTACTTCTGATTTCGTAATCAGGTACTTCAGGTATACGCCAAGATATTTCAATATACGGATCAAAATAAGGAAGAAAATTAGTTATGATTTGATCGTAATCACTCTGGTATCTTGCCAATATCGACATATTGATAGTTAAATCAATAGGTATAGGTTGACGTAAAACGTTTGAGAATCTAGGATCAGTACTAGCGTAATGGGATCCAAGAATTTTATTAAAAACTCTATTTACATCTCTTGTTATACCACCATTAGATACTGTTATAACAGGTAGTTGTATGTTTTGAGCTTTATCTAATAGGTCTAAAAGTACACGCTGTTTAGGGGCGTATACAAATCTTGCCTTAATACGGTCTTGGACTTCTTTATTTTTATTATAACGCTTAACAATTACATCGTCCATCGCTGCGATGAACATAGTAAACATGTTTTGTAGCTCAAATTGAAAAGTATAGTTACGCATCTACTACTATTATTTAAGTTTAGTTTCAGGATCTGCTTCTACTTCTCCGGCAATTAATATATATTTTAATACCTCCATAGATACTTCTGCTGTTTCTTTATCCATAATACCCTCATCTACAGCATCAGCTATTACATCAAAATTCTTATTAACATAATCTTTAATGAACCTTAAAAGCTCTTGAGGTCTTGTATTCATAAAAGCCTCAGCCTCTGCTAATGCTATTTTTCTATAGTTAGGATCCGTTACGTTTATTTCTCCATTAAGAAGCTTTGCTTCAAACTCTTCAAAATAACGTTCCTGTCGTTCGTCATAAAAAGCTCTCACGTCTACTTTAAAAGCATCAAACATCCGTTCCCGGATTATTTCAGATGAGAGTTTCATAACATATAAGTATTTAAGAAAAAAGTTGACAAATACTACTAAAGGTGCCATAATTAAAAGAGAGCAATAAGCTCAATGATCTTTGACAATTTGGGGGTGTACTGGTTTCGACTTATAATCGAACTCTGTACTGCACGCAGTAGTTAATCTGTGGCTACTTTAAAACGGATTAAAAAACTAAACGCAGAAGATAATACTGATGCGCTCTTAGCTGAAGCTGAATACATCTTCAACAATGCTGCCGAGTTTCTCGGTGGTGTTGAGGAAGAG
>Ga0209188_1000584_pt1 | contig 34364 bp, 30 predicted proteins | sample C_130625_EF_Meta_FD_187307 | JGI IMG/M metagenome (GOLD analysis project Ga0209188, IMG submission 187307) | Freshwater microbial communities from Lake Croche, Canada to study carbon cycling - C_130625_EF_MetaG (SPAdes) (version 2) | ecosystem: Environmental > Aquatic > Freshwater > Lake...
TGGTTGAACACGCCTGCTCCAGCGTAAACGCCTGCTCCAGCGTAAACGCCTACCTAGAACAGATGCTTGTAGCGTTTCATACTATCATCTACGGCATTAATACTATATTTTTTGTTATATGTTTCCTTCATCCATTCTAATTGTTTTGGATTTACGTTGTAATGATTAAATCGCCAAACAGACGGGTCTATGACCACTGTTTTGTATTTAACTTTGATAATATGAATATTAGGATTCATATCTACAAAATCGGCGCACCTGATTATATTTTTCGGTGCCCATTCCGGCTTATACTGCATATTAATACATCTGTAGTCCTGCGTAATATGAAATTCGGTTGATAGAAATCTGTCGATGAATTTCTTTTGACTTACTTTTAAACACGAAACATCTGCTGGCTGCGTAGATAGATAGCTGTGTAAGTTTATATCGGATTCGCTGAAAAGGAATTCATCGAAATCCATTAACGCCACCCATTCTGATTCATGTCCGTAGGTTGAGATAAAGTGTCTAGTTGCACCCTCCTGTTCATATAAAATTTCACCTTTTAAATTCCTGGGTTGCCATTTGACGTAGGTAATTACGTCACTGTATCTTTGTATAATGTCTTGCAATTCCAATTGGTCGTTTATATGTGAATTTGTTGAAATGCTAAACCCGTATTTGTTATATTCTTGCGTACTACCGTTTCGTCCAACTGAACCTTCATTATCATATAGATAGAAATGCTCTACGCCCAAATTTTTATAGTAAATTAAAAATTCTTCCAACCATTTGATATTTTCATTGAGTATAAAAACAGTATGAAACGATAGTAAATATTTTGTCATACTGCGGGATTTCGCTTATTTTTTTATTAGGATGTATTTTAAGTAATATTTTGGATTTTGTTCAATATCAATTGCGAGCCATTTATCAGCGCTGTATTTGTAGTTTATGTTTACAATTATTTCCGTCTCAATTATTTTTGCAGAATTTGTGTGTAAGAACCCAACTATGTCCTTCTCCCATAAAAAATATTGGTCTGATGGGCTCCACTTGTCAAAATTAGAAATTACATCCATTTTATTATACGCAAACCAGCAAACTAATAAAATATATCCGCCATCTTTTGTTACTCGTAAATATTCAGACAGGGCTCTATAGATATCATTCTCAGAAACATGGTCGATTGTTGAAAAATCGGCAACTAAATCAAAATACTTATCTTCGTATTGCAATTTTCGGATATCACCCTGTTGTATTTTTAAATCAGGGAATAATTTAAGCGCACTGGTAATAATGGAACTATCATATTCTACTATATGTATGTCAAGACTCGGGTCTGGTTTTAGATTTTTAATAAGTCCACCGAATTTGGGATGAGAAAATGCCTCATTATTACAATCGGTTTTCAGTATAATTTTAAAATTGTATTTGTCTATTACTTCGGCAAATTTTGTGAGATAGTAGGGCCACGCAACAGAACCTGCCGAGGGCATTTATACAGGGTCCTGTTATTATAGCAAACTATACAATAGTTTTCTATATACGATATGTGGTATGAATCTACACGCGACCGCCACCAGGGAAGCCAACCAGGTTGGCGCCCAAGCCGAAGCCAGCGCCCTGGCGAGCCGTCAAGCCGACAGACGGCGACAGGAGGTCGAGGATGGCGAACACGAGCGCCGCGACGACGGACACGGAGACGATCTCCTCGAGACCGGGTACACGGCGGGGGATGATAACCATCGCGACGGCAACCGCGAGACCCTCTAAAAGATACTTAACAACGCGGGTTCCAAGCTCAACGACAGACAGGTCCATTTGTTTCTGTTTATGGCAGATGAAATATTCCGGGAGAAATAAAGCATTTAAGACAATTCCGGGTAGACTTTTTAAAATGGCAGCCGAGCGTGAAGAGTATTTGGAAGCCGATAAGGAGGTCCCTGGTCAGAAATACGTTTGTTTGAGTTTTTTGAGCCCTGAGAACGTGTTGGCTGATAAGAATGTGTTTCTTTTTAACGCATTTCTTAAGGACTATGAAATACAGTACAAAATCAAGGCTACCGAGGAGTTTGTAATGAACCAGGTCCGGCTAGTTACGGACGCGCTTTCTAAGGCGGAGGACCTTCTGAAGTCTGGCACGGACCTCAGTGGAAATGTATCAGTTCTCGATATCAGCGGTGCGACGGGTGCCCTTAAGACTGCACGTATGAATCTCTCACGCGACGTGGGCGTATCTCTTGAGAATCACGTAAAGGAAAACATGCGCGACTTTAAGGTGACTAAGATTCAGGAGGACTATGACACATTTCTCTTTAAGAACGGTAAGCGCCTAGAAGACGAGTTCTTCAAACTGAACGAGTTCCGTACAACGGTCCGTGGTCTCAAGGTACGCGGTTCATATGATACGTACGACGAGGCTGCGCACCGTGCGAAGTCTCTACAGAAGCTGGATCCCTCGTTCAATGTGTTCGTCGGGCAGGTTGGTTTCTGGTTGCCTTGGGACCCCAAGCCGTCCGATGTAGCCAACCAGGAATACGCTGAGGACCAGCTCAATACGCTGATGAAGTCGTACAAGGAGAACGAAGTTAAGAAAGACGAGTTCTTTGAGGCGCAGAAGCGTGAGCGTCTCTCCAACGCGAAGGTTCGCAATGGTCCTGTAGCTGTCGGACCCGTCAATGACCCCAAGACGGTCGACCTGCCGAGCGCTATGTTTGGCGACGGTGACCTCGCTATTGCGCGCAAGGCGGGGGCGGCGGCTGGCAATACAATCTCGTAAAAATTGAATTTATGTTTCCATTTTTGGTATAGACAATATCAAAAATGGCTGCTGCTCGTCTTAGACGTGAAATTGGGCATATAGACGATATTAAATATGAGATGTTTACTTACGGTCCACTTGACGGTGATATCTTCAACTGGACCGCTACGATTACAGGACAGGCGGGTACTAAGCTCACTGGGCTGCGCTTTGAACTTGAACTAACGTTTAATGACAGATACCCTTTTCACGCACCGAAAGTGCGCTTTCTGCAGACACGTAATCATACGACGATTTGTACTGACATTCTTGCTGACGCATGGTCGCCGGCACTTTCTATTGACAAACTACTTCTAAGCATTTGTAGTCTTCTCATGGAGGGTACACGATTTGATGCCGAAAAGGTTGCTGTATATAGCCCCGACCGCGTCTCCGCCTAGGAAATCCCTCCTGCTTCTACAGGGAACACCACAATGTGGGTATTAATAATCGCTTCATTAGCCCTTGGTCTGGGATTGGCGAGACTAATGGTACAATTTAATGTAAATGAGATTTTAAAGAATTGGAAAGACTATCGATGCCAAGTCCAGGTTCTTATGAATGGTAACTTATTCAAACCACCATCAGACCCACGCACTGACGCCGAATTTGCGTTTGATAATTTTAATTTCTGTACATCTGAAATCGCAAAATCAGCTCTAACGACGATTTTGAAACCAATATTTGACGTATTCTATACAATGGTTCAAGCAGCGATTCAATCTATAGGTTTTACTATGAATTTACGCTCGTTGGCGGCAAACTTGTTTCACGGGCTCAACAGCATATTCGATATATTTTTTAAGCGATTCAATTTAACAATTCATGAATTACGCAAAACGTTCGTCCTTCAAATGGATGCTATGGGAAAAGCAAATGGAATCGCAATGGGTGCAATCTATTCCGGTATTTCTATTATTAGAACTATTAAGAATTTTTTTGAGTTAATGATGACGATAGCGATTGCTATTCTAGTGATATTAGTTGTCATGGTCATCTTCTTATTCTTTATTCTTGCGCCATTTACACCACTTATTATGACTACAATTGGTATCGTCGCTGCAGGTGGAATGGCGGGTGCCGTCGGCGGAATGGCTTCCGCGTTTGGTTGTTTTGCACCGGCAACAAATATTATACTCCAAGATGGGTCCTATAAACAGATACGCTCTATAGCGATTGGAGATGTATTGAATAACGGTAGTGTTGTAACAGCATTAATGAAATTTACTAATGACGAACACCTCTACATTTTTAACGGTATCAATGTAACTGGAAGCCATATAGTCTATATTGATGGGCTACCAGTCTTTATAAAAGATACGAAATCGCCGAAAAATCCGCATGTGTATGAGACAGTATACTGCTTGAATACTACAAATCACAAAATACCCGTACAGGGTGCCTCAGGACAGGTACTGTTTGCAGATTGGGAAGAGCTAGATAGCGAAGATATGGTGGAATGGGACGCACTCGTTCGTCGCTCTCTCGGTGCCTCGCCTGCACCGTCGGCGGCTGCTCTGTGCGAATCTGAAGGCGGATTCTACCCAGATTGTACTGTTGGTACGATGGATGGTGTTAGAGCCATTGAGCGTGTACAGATTGATGATTTAATTCAGGATGGGGAATCGTACACACGGGTTGTGGGAGTCGTGAAAATTAGCGGCGAAGAAGTGAAATCGTTCGGTCCCCTTGGATCCGGCGCAAACTGGATTCTTCACGACGAACGGTGGATACGTGCAGCTGAATCACTAACATGGCAAGAGGGGACCCCGGCTCCATACTTAATAGCATTGTTTACCCTATCCGGAACCTATACAGTAAACGGAACCCTGGTCCGTGATTTTAGCGATATAGGGCTTTCAAACATAGAAGGTTCGTATAATTTTACCCAGTCCCGGTTACTCCAAAAATGCTCTGTATAAGTTAGAATGGCGGTCAAATCATCCACCTTGTTTTTAGTGGCATGCCTGGTGCTCCTCGCGGTCGCGAACTTACTCATGATCCAAGGCTACACGAACTACCCTACAGAGCGTGAGGGCTTCATCAACTATGTATTGAACGGCGGAGGCGACTTCAGACGTGAGGGCTTCGCGAATTACAACCTCGGCGGCGCTGGCTCGGGTAACGCGTACCAGCCCATGGGTGAGTATGACAATATCCTCAAGACCCCGAACAACGGTGTTTCTGCCTGGCGTGCTACGGCTCCAAATGAGCCTATGGCGGGACCCGAGTTTACTGGTCCCGGTCCCGATAACCTGTTTATCTTCAAGAACAACCAGTGCAAGCCTGAGTGCTGCGGTGCGTCGTTCTCGTGCAGCGGCGGCTGTGTTTGCACGACGCCTGCGCAGCGTAACATGATAAACAGTCGTGGTGGCAATCGCACGGCTCCCGAAGACGGCATTTAAACTTGCGACCTGTATTTATAGACAAGGATGGCATCCATACTTGTCCATGTAGACTACCGAGAGAGCGAACTAATTGCGAATTTGAGGAAGGAATCGGAGTTCAAGATGGATACACCAAATTTAGATATAGGCGATGTTATGTTTGTAAATGCCGAGACGGAGCAGCCGTATCTTGTATTAGAGCGCAAAACACTCGCAGACCTGGCGTCCTCAAATCGCGATGGGCGCTACAGAGAGCAACGGGCGCGCCTCCTTTCTTTAAAGGGACAGGGTGTTACAGTTGGATATCTGCTTGAGGTGGGCGATGGTTGGACACCCGAGTTGAATCGCGTCTGGCATGGTAAGATTGCTGAGAGTCTTCTGGCAACAATTGTAGCGCGTCTACAAACCCGCCACGGTATGCCTGTTTTTCAGGTACGTGGTACAGCGGGCAGCGCCGGATATATACGGCTTTTGGCAAAGATGTTATCAGAAGATCCCGCGTGCCTCAATCCGCTCAATACGGATGCTATGGTTGCGGCAGGCGTCTATACAGAGGCATTGTCTGTTCAGAAATCGGCGAATCGTAATCTAAAAAGGACTGGTGCTGGAATGCTGTGTGCTATTCCTGGTGTGGGCGCGAAGATGAGTGAGGGTCTGTTGGATGCATGTAACGGGACCCTTGAAGGGCTTATGGCAAAGTCCAAGGAGGAGATTGCCGCAATCAAGATAGGGAAAAAATCGGTGGGTGTCGTCGCAGATGCTATCTGGACTGCTCTTCATTCCAAATGATGTTTACAGGCGTCGTGATTATGCGCAGATTCCTCCATACACTGTTGATACTCAAAACACATAGGTTTATCCACTTTCGAATCGATAGGTTTGAAATCTGAGGGTGCCATAAAACGATCGATAATGTTGCGCGCCACGCTAGAACCGACGCCAAAGGCGAATCCCTCCTTAACTACATCCGCTAGAGATGATTTCTGATGTAGCGCTGGCACAGGTGCTTGCACAGGCACAGGCACGGCTCCTTGCACAGACATAGGTGCAGGGAGCTTGCGTTCATTCTTATTTGTGAACTTTGCGAGCGTCTGTCGGGGCATCTTACTTTTGAATGTATATATTTCTATAGATTCAAATTTACTACTGAATTGGTGTTGCTTCAGGACAAAATTGTATAAACCGCTTCTTATCATCATCACTTAGCATCGAAATGCGATGCGCGCCCAGACTGTTGTTTATATACTCGTTTTGCGTACAAAAATTATTAATAATGGTGGCTGTTTCGGGTCTGTTAGGTGACTTAGCTACACAATTGCCAAAAAATACATCTTCGGGATAGGCTCTATCTATATTTGGATTGTCGCGTATACAATTTAGCATAAAAGACTTTTTACGAAAACTCATTCCACCGCTACCATAGAAATAATCGTCTGGGTGAGTACTTGACCAACGCCAGCCTCCAAATCCAATTGTCTTATCATCCTTCGAACAACCAATGTAATCGTATTTTGTAAATTGGTCGATTGATTGTAGCGATTTAGAGCAGAGAACCACATCCGTCTGAAACACAAGTATAGACTCTGCATTCACCCGATTCCAAAATTCGGACTGCTTAAATAGTTCATTGTATTGGTCGGCGTTCAAATTATCTGTATGTAGAGGTAGTAAAAAGACTCTTCGCTTTTGTATATTCTGTACCGCTGTAGCGGCAAATTCAGCTGCTGAAAGTCCGTGAAAAACATAGAGGTCCCAGTCCGAATCCATCAAAGAATCAAAATTGTTGATAACGTATTCTAAATTTTTGTGTTTTCTGGGCTCAACGATGACAATTGCTTTGCGTGGACGGAAAAACCAAACAAATAGAACAATTATTGCGGCGCTAAGAAAAATAAGGGGTATGTATTTATTGAGTGCCATCTACTGTATGGTTATTTTTGTTTAGGCGTACAGGTCCTCCTCGTCTGCTGTTTGCTCTGGACCAGGCACTGGACCAGGCACTGGACTTGGCGCGTGAACAATCATTTGTGGACCGTTCATACAATCTAGCGGCGAAAGTGCCGCGAGCAGTACTGCACCACAGTCGTTGTGGACTTGCGGTCTGCACGGCAGCATATCTGCTGTGAGATAAGCAGCCTCATAACGACCTGGAGGTGAAAGGGGTACTTCCTTAATAGGAATATTCTTATGAAGAATATCCATCATAACATTAACCGAGTGGCTGGTTGTGCGCATGATACGTTCATGGTCACCGGTCTCCAGGGGGCGCCGCGTACGGCAGCCAACTGAAATCTTTCGCGATAGGATACGCATCTTATTATCGACAAGCACGGCGGCATCCAGAATCTCCTGAAGCGCCGCGACCGAGAGTGTGACATATCCGTCGTTTGTTGCGGCAACCTTGGGCTTAAGCAGCGCCTCCATCCATGTCTTCATCTCTAGGTCATCCTTCTCACGAATTTTCTCTGCATCTTTCTGAAAGGTCGCAAGAATGGAATCCATCTGACTCGTATCGCCTGCACGCTTCTCATCGATGGTAATTTCGGACATTGTGTCTTTTATTGATTAAATGAGTGGCACATAGAGTTTGTTCAATTTTTTCTGATTTGTATAAAATAAATGAAGTGAGGTAGAGCGCAAAAATAGAATCCATGGAACTAGTACATTTAGAAATTGACGAGGGTCTGCGTCAATTTATAAGACGTGTTCGTACTATGTCATATGCAGTATTTAACGAATTAGGTCGCGGATACAGTGAATCTGTCTATCAGCGCGCATTATGCGTAGAACTACAGATGGCACGTATCGAATACGACTTGGAGGTGCTCATCAATGTACCGTATAAGGGTCATGTTGTTGGTAATGTTCGGTCGGACATCGTTATTCGTAGTAGTACACCTATTATTATTGAAACGAAGACCGTTCGCTGCTTTAAACCTGAGGAGCGGTGGCAACTCAGCCGCTACATGAAATTATTGGGCGTAGATATCGGTATGCTTATCAATTTCTATGAAAAACCGTATGTTCAGATTATTGTGTGTTGTGATTCAGAATACTATATTTATAATTTTCGCCATGGAACAGGTGTGCTAATTTAACTTCTCTAGAACAGCTTGTTGACATGTGTGTTCCAGTCGTACATGTTGATGGAGGCGTAGTTTTCCATGAGGTCCTGGAAGCGAGCCTCCTTCGCTGCGTCAACAAGGCGCAGCTCCTTAAAGATGACAATGAACGCGGTGAGTTCGTGTTGCAGCACATCCATGATAAGATGCGGGTCAGCCCTGTCATCGTAGACGACGCTCCTCATAAGACAGTCGTCGCCGTTGATGCGCCGCCTATAGTTTACATGGTGGTGGTTCAGCGCCTCCTTGAACTTCGCGATGAAATGCCTCTTGATGAGCTCATCGAGTTTGGAATTGAGTCCGATGTTCTCACGAATCTCGTCTGCGTTGAACAGGGTGAAGGTGATAAAGTCGCCACGGCGGTCGTAGATTGGCTTGTAGACCGTGAGGTCTGTTGAGCACGAGGCATTGCCGTACGTGATATCAAAGAGCACGCGGCGCTTGAACAGGTTGGGCTTCGGTGACGCTTCGTAGGCAGACTTGAATGCGCCCTGCGGGTCACGTCCACTGAAATCCTGAAGCACGATATGCCCACCTGAGTCGACGACCATGGTGGTCAACGTGGTCAGAAATGCCTCGTTGTGTGGATCGTAAGGAGAGTACGCACTCTTGTAGTTGAAGGATTCGCCGGCAAGAAGCACCTGGAGACGCGGCGAAGACCACTCGTGGTAGGGCTTCTCCTCTGTTATGCCGGAGTAGACCAAATTGGGATACTTCGTAGCGAAGTACTCCTTGACGAAGTCTAGCCGGTCCGCCATATAGGTAAACGCTGGATCGAAGTGCATGACTCGGACGGTCTTGTGAAGCTGCTCGCGGACGAAGACCGGCATGAGCTGGTCCCAGGCGTCATTGAGCTTTTCTACCGTCTCGGCGTGTGGATTTGTTCCAATGCCGACGTAGGTAAACTGACGCGGCTCGGCGGCGGCGCGTGCGAGAAAGAGATCGAAGACGGATGTCATTGTAGATTTATTGACGAAGCTTTAAAGGTCGGTCGTGATTTCAATTTTTGCTACTATATTCGTAACGGTGCGTTTATACTGCTAAAAATCAATCTGGACTCTCTGTAAATGCTTATCTTATTCTATAATAATGCCTCTATTGGCGATTTATTTATGCAACAACAAATCATAAGACAAGTTATTAAATGCAACCCCGATGAAAACATACAATTTTACGGTCGTTTTAATCATTTTCTATTAAATGACATATCTGATAATTTGCTTATTTCTTTGCCACGAGATTTTCAAACAGTATTAGAATATTATCAACTTAGTTTTATACATAAATTCGATGAAAGCACTTTTATGTTTAATACATGGATTTGGCCACTGGGCGACGCATGTCTACCTAGAATTGGAATTGAATGTGACCCTTACTTAATTCAAGAGGCGTTTTGTATTGGATTAGAAAAATATATGGATAGACTACATAATATACGTATACAATACACAAAACTTTCCAGATATGAATTGCTTCCTTCTATTCCTGCAACTAACATTGATAAATTTAAGGAATGGAGGAATAGTATTAAGGACAGAAAAATCTTATTCTATTATAACTTTATACCAAGGTGTCTTAAATATCCAGATTTTCCACTAGAGAACTATAATATGGAAAAACAACATATTGAAATTATAGAACATATTAGTCGGCTTAATCCAAATCTTCTAATTGTTGTTCCGGTGCTGGCACCTCATAGTAACACAAATCTTATACCTTGCTCTAGATTTTTTGATACAATAGAGATTGTCTCGTCTGAAAATTTATATAAAATTGGCGCCGCTGCCGCCCTTTGTGATTATTCTGTACATTACGACATAGGAGGATGTTTTACTTTTTTTAATCGCGACTTTAGTTTATCAAACACTAAAATACTACATATTTCAGTTAAACCCTATTTTATCAATACATTTAAAAATTATTTAGAGCAAGTGAATATAAATACGGACCGATACTCTGGAGTATTGTGTAGCACGCTTGATAAAATTAAAGAGCATTTTTCAAATTATTTATTTACATAGAAACATATTAGTCCAGAGGGTGGGTCCGCAATGATGAAAAATTGAAATCATCTGTCCTGCCAAGCGGTATATCAGCCCCTTGGAAAACGATTGAACCAATAAGTCAATCGAACCAAATGTCTTCCGCCTCCACCGACATGATTGTACTCATCGTCCCACGCCGCGGCTGCATCATCCGCGAGGTCGTACAGCCTACGGACAAGGACGCCCTGTCTGCGCTCGAGTGGCTACACTGTCCGCGCTGTGGTGGGCACCACTACGACGGCTTCGACGACGACCCGGCTGACCCCAGTGGGCTTGCCGCCTGCGACGAGTACTGCGCGCTTGCCGAGCACATCGACGACGCCGACAACAGCTGGTGGCTCGCGAACCGCCTTGCTGAAGCGCACTGGCACGACGCAACAGCGTGCTGGTCTAACTGCAAGGCGACGCATTCGCACCCCTGTACGGGCGGCTGCGCGGCAACAGCGGAGGCAGCCGCTATCGGGCACGCCTTGCACGAGGAGCCATGCTTCGACCAGGGTTGCGAGCGTTGTCCCGTATGCGCTGGGCGCATGGATGAACGCTCGTGGTTCGGTGCCGCCTGCTCACGCTCGTGTGCGGGCGCCTATTGTCACTCTTAAACGCAGCCACTAAACAAAACGAACAAACACAAAATAAAAAACAACAAAAAAACTTTTTCTGATAAATTTGAAGACTTTTTCAACACATAGATTGAAGTCAAAATGGACCTTGTTATTAGCGAGACGGAACAGCACGGTGATGTCAAGCTCTACAACCCCTGGAATCCCATCAATAAGGATATTCCAGATAGCGAGATTAAGCGCATCCTTACCACCTATGGAGTCAAGGATGAGCCTCGTTCGTATGAGTTGTTTAGACAGGCGTTTGTTCACCGGTCCTACGTCGACCGCCCTGAAGGTCCCAGTGTACAGAACACTGGTGAAAAGGTAATCGTTGTTCCGCGCCCCGCTTCCGTTATGCCTCTTAAGATGGCAGATAATGAGGAGTTAGAGCACCACGGAGACGGCATTCTTCAGGCGGTGACAGCCGAGTACCTGTGTCTGCGTTATCCTGGTGAAGGTGAAGGTTTCTGGACTTCGTTGCGCTCCAATCTTGTTAACAATAAGATGCTTGGACAGCTCGCTCTAAAAATCGGAATGGATAAGTGGCTTATCGTAAGTCGCCATGTCGAGGACTTGTGTAATGGACGCCACAACTTGCGTATCCTGGGCTCGTTGCTGGAGGCATGGATTGGTTCTCTGTATCGCGACCTTGCAACTAAGGATCGCGGTGCAGCATTTGCGCGGGCGTTCGATTGGATTGTATGTCTATTTGAAACGCACGTAGACTTTGCGAAGCTGATTTCGCAGAACACCAACTATAAGGACCAGTTGCTCAAGTACTATCAGGCAACGTACCACCAGCCGCCGCGTTACAAGGAGGTGGCTGTTGAGGGTCCGCTCCACAATCGTATCTTCACAATGGGTGTTCTGTCACCTGAGGGTGCCGTTGTTGAAAAAGCGACGGCGCGCAATAAGAAGGTGGCTGAGCAAGAGGCTTCACGCCGGGCGCTCGTTAAGTTTGGTGTAATTAGCGCTAGTGCGCCCCAGCGCGAGGATGAGTAGTTACGCACGTTTAGATTTGTATTTTTTAGAACACTCCTCGGAGCACAGAGGGTGGAGTTTTGTTGCCCCTACAGCCCGAACACATTGTAGGCAGACCTGCTTCTTACAGATTTCACAATCCCAGTGATAGCAACTGTGAAGGTCATCGTTGAAGTGACATAGCTTCTTACATGTGCCACAGGGACGAAGGTCTGTTGCGAACTGGGCTGCACACTTACAGGCAGCACATTGCGTACACCACATTCCCAACTCCTTTTCCTTCTTGGATGCCTTAATAACAGGATTCTTCTTTTCCTTTTCTGCTTTTGGCTTTGGCTTTGGCTGTTCAATAATTACATTTTTAGGCGCAGTATCAATGATTGTATCTCTCCATTCACGCAAAGCATTCAATTCCGACATTTGAGTGGCGATTTGCTGTTTGAGTAGATTTATCTCTATGTGACACCCGCATTTTTCATGTTTGCTTTCAAACTCGCCGAGCTCACATGTTATAATTTGAAGGACCTCATCTTCCACTTGCGCTGGCTCTTGCACTGCTGCCTCTTGTGCTGGCTCTTGCACTGCTGCCTCTTGTGCTGGAGCGGGCGCTTGAACCAACAGATGATTATACGTATGAGTGCACACGTGCTTTGTATCGAGCGATTTTCCCTTTTCAAATCCAATACGCCCAGTTATACATAGTTTGTAAATTGTGTCTTCTACGTGAATTTCAGGATGCGCGCCGTTATTAACAATTGCCTCTCGATTGGCAATATGTGGCTCCAATTCTTGAATTGTGTGTGTCAATAGATGCTTGCCGACTGCACCTCGTTGTGGTCTTACATTTTCACAAACGGGACAGGCGTATGTTGGAACAATTTGAGGCATTTCTATCTAAAAAGACGTGGTACAATTCTGAGTCAATTTTTACGGAAATTGTACAGTGAAGAAAATAACACGTAGAATTTAGAGAATGCCGCCTCGGGCTAAACCTGGAGCTAAAACAGCGGCAGTACCTGTCGCAGTAGAACCACCGGCTGCAGCTGTGCCAGTAGCAGTAGCCGGCAAAGGTCCTCCAAAATTTAAGTCATTTGTACGCACTGCAGTTACCGTAGACGCAAAAATTGCCCCTCCTGAAGCAGCTCTAGCTGAAGATTTGAGTAAGCATGTATCGATATTATTTACTGGTGCGCCCCCGGCGGCACTACAGTCAGTTGCGCCGCTTCCTAAACAAGAGGCTGCTTTGGCAAGAGCAGTTGTTCGTGAAGATAAGCTTGAGGGTCCAAAGGCGGCGGCGAAGCCTGTACCTGCTGAGGCTAAACCTAAACGGGCGATAATAACCAGCGGGCAGCCGTCTATGTTTGAAGCTGTTGCTCCTGCTGCCAAAGGCAAGGTTAGCGCAGTTGCTGAAGGTGAAGCGGCGGCAGAAGGTGAAGCGGCGGCAGAAGGTGAAGCGGCGGCAGAAGGTGAAGCGGCGGCAGAAGGTGAAGCAGCGGCAGAAGGTGAAGCGGCTGTGCCTCTTGTAACAGCAGAGGATGCCGCTAAAATTCAACCTGCTCTCAGGGAAATTGTTCAACATGTTACGCATGCCGTTGAATCTGTACCTGTGCCGCCGCCGATTTCAGCACCCTATTTTATGCCCGAAAACAGACGCGCATTCAAATTCTTCCTTATTCAAACCTATAAGAAGTATATTCTACCGCCGCAGAGCGCCGATCCTGACCCCGAAGCCTGTACCAAAGCGGCAGCGGCATCAACAAAAGACCTGAAAACGTTCCAGTACCAAGCCTTCGTGCGCGACTATCTACAGCGCGCTAGTCCGTACAGAGGTTTGCTAGTTTACCACGGCTTGGGCTCAGGTAAAACCTGTACATCAATCGCGACTGCTGAAGCCCTGTACGGAGCCGGCAATCGTAAAATTTTTGTGATGACGCCCGCCTCTCTAAGCGCAAACTATCGCGGTGAGATGACAAAGTGTGGCTATTTTGCGTTTAGACAGGAAAATTTCTGGACGTTTGTTCCTGCTGCGGTAAAGACTCCCAGTGCCGAGTTAACTTTTATGACCGATACGCTGGGTTTACCGATAGACTGGATTCGCAAAGCGAAGGGCGGTTGGGTACCCGACCCTACGCTGCCTTCAAATTGGAATACATTGGAGCCTGCGCAACAGATACAAGTTACTGAGCAAATTCAACGCCACATTGCTAGTCGCTTTACGTTTATTAACTACAACGGTCTCACTGAAAAACGGGTCCGCGAATGGGCGTGCAAAACACCCCACATGTTTGACGGTGCAGTAATTGTTATTGACGAAATTCACAATTTGATTCGTAACATAAATAACAGCAATCTTGAAAGTTTCTACAAGCAGGAGGCTTTAGCGCCGGAATACAGTGCGAAATTCTGCCTCACAGGCAGACAGTACCGCATTACCTATTTGGTCTACCGTCTTCTCTGTAATGCTGTCGGTTGTAAAATTGTGGCGCTTTCAGGAACACCAATTATCAATTATCCCCAGGAATTGGGCATCTTGTCTAACATATTGAGCGGTGACATGCGATATGCTGGTGCCACCTTGTCGCCCTCTGTCGATTTAGCAGTTGTAAAGGCATCTTTAGCGCGTAATCCAGAGGTTGACCTATTTGAAGTCACGCCTGGGGACGGTGTGGTTTCTGTGAAATTAACGCCGGTGCCAAGTGGATATAGAAAGGTTGTCAATCCTGCGAACGGCGAACTACGTGGCTTTGTCCGCTTTGAAGATGAGGCTGCCGAAGCAGATGAGATAGCACGAGAGCGCGACTTAGATACATGGCTGAAGCGCGTAGATATGAGTCTACGTAGTGCGCTGAAGTTAAAGAAACCCGTCTTTAATAATATCGCGTTTGGTGTAAACCAGCGTTTGCCTGACCTCGAGAAGCCGTTCGTTGAGACCTTTGTCAATAAAGAGACGCTTACATTGAATCAGCCGAATGATTTAGTTCTGATTGCGCGGTTAACAGGTCTGATATCCTTCTACAAAGCCGGTAAACCTGAACTCGTTGCGCGCGTTACTAAAGATGAACTTGTCGAAGTGGACATGAGCGACCGGCAGCTACAACAGTATACAATTGTGCGTAACGCTGAGATAAAACAGGAGGAGCGTGACAGAAAGGGGAAGAAGAAGGCGGCACCCGCTGAGGCGCGGTATGAAATGGTTGTTAAAAGTCAGAAGGGTACGTTTAAAATCTTTAGCCGCGCGTCGTGCAATTACGTGTTCCCTGATGAAATTCCCAGACCGCGCCCTGGTGACGACCGATTGGCTGCCTTAGAATTGGGGGCGGCGAAATCACAGGGTACTGAAGCCGATGTTACGGGTGAAGGTGAGCAACAGGATGTTGAGGGGGCTGCTCCTGCTGAAGAGGAGGAGGCAGCGGTAGAAGGTGACCCATATCTTGCCGCAATTCGTGCTGCGCTGGGCGCTCTACGTGCGAAAGGACCTGAACTTTTCACGAAAGTGGCTCTCGCAACGTACAGCCCCAAATTTCAGGCAATTCTGGATAGGCTTGATACTGCACAGGGACCAGCGCTCATCTATAGTCAATTTAAGACACTAGAGGGACTCGGAATCTTTAGCCTGGCGCTTGAATACCAAAAAAATTATATGAAGTTTGATTTACAGCCCCAGGCAAACGGACAATTCACCCTGTCACCGGACCTACTGCTGCCTGCAAATAAAGATAAGAAGCGTTATATTGCCTATACTGGCGACGAGCCGGCTGAGAAACGCGACTTATTGCGTAACATCTTTAACGCAAACTGGAAAAAGGTACCTGAGGCATTGGGCAAAGTTATCCGCGACCTGTGTGGCGACACAAACGTCAAGGGACAGATTGCACAAATCTTTATGATTACTCAGTCTGGTGCTGAAGGAATTTCGCTTGAATCTGTGCGACAGGTTCACTTAATGGAGCCGTACTGGAACTATGTGCGGTTAGAGCAGGTTAAGGGGCGCGCAATTCGTATCTGCTCACACACTAAGTTGCCGTTCGATGAGCGGACGGTTGAAGTCTTTACGTATATCTCCAAGTTTAGTGAATCACAGAAGAAGGAGCGCCGCGTGGACGAGACCCTATTGATTAAGGACGGTGGTCTAACAACAGACCAGTCTATTCTTGCAATTTCTCACGATAAACGGAAGTTGGCGGACTCGCTTTCTGACGCTATGAAGCGCGCGGCGGTGGATTGCGAACTCAACGCGACTGAAAACGGACCGGTTGCCTGTTATCGTTTTGCTAAGCCGTCTACACAGCAATTGTTTCACCCTGATTTAGCGCAGGATCTCAGCGAATCGTCGGCGTCGGTACGGCGAGCTTAGATATGGGTCTACTCTTAGACCAATGGACATTTTAAACAGACACTTTATGAACTAAAATTTGAATCCTATTTTTATTGATTTTATATAAATAAAAATGTCTGATTTATGTCCCACATCACATTCCTCGTGTACATCCTGTGTAAAGGATAAGAGTAGCAATGGCTGTGTTTGGTTCAAAAGCGGCTACGGACCAGATTACGACTATTGTTTCAATCGCAATTACATCAATTCAATTGGCGTAGTTCCAGGACGACGTTATTACTACTTCTCTAATACAGACTGTATAAATGGCGGTATCGGCGACAAAGAGACTATCGACTCAATCTTCGCAGACCTTAGCAACGAATACAAAGCTGCGGTCATCATTCCTATGGTCATCATGTTCTCTATTTACATCTTCAACTTCCTTTGGTTCGTCTGCCCCCCATTTCGTCGTCGTGCCGCCTGGATTTACGATCCATGCCTTCGCTGTATGTGGTTCACCTGTTGCTTCTTCTTTCCTCCTCTTGGATGTATCTTTCTCTACTGTTTTAAGAGACCATCAAATCCTGGTACATTCCGTAACCAAGCACCTAGGTATAACATCGAACCGCCGCCTGGTACTCTAGTGCTTAGAACAAATCCAGTTAATACTGATTGTAGTGAAAGTGTTATAGTTACAGGTGTAGCAAAGACTTCTGTATAAACTAGTTTATGTATTTGAACTGCCCGTTTGAAATGCCCGTTGGTCTAATATTACAATGTGTTATATTGTAATACTAAATGATGAGGTTTTCTAATATTCGTGGCGATCCTTCTCTGACCACCCATTTGCTCTATCCGTCTGCACATCATCGGCTGAGAGCGGATAATCAAACATTCTAAACCATCCAACACCCACATCCTTATCAAACTGCTCTACGCTAGTGAAAATATACATGTTTTTGTAGATTTTATTGATGAGTGTTCTAAATGTCTGGTCTTGATATCTGGCGACTCTTGCGCCATCAATATAAATGGACATGCCCATAAGGTCGTCGTCCAAAACCCACGCAATATGATACCATTTTCCAACCGTTATGGTATTTGCGCCCGTCCATAGTTCAGGTCCAGCGCAGCCCTGTTTCGCATAGAAGCCGATTCCCTTGCTGTTATTGGGGCTCATACATCCAAATACTGCATCGTCACACCAGCTGCCCGCAAATCCATTATTGTTAAATTCCCACGGGCGCGGCCACGGTCCAACCAATTTATTAATAAATATTGTCATGGTTATGCTGCGGAAAGCGGTAGTCTTGATACCATTGGTAATTTTAATGTGGTCACGACCAGTGAAGCGACAGCACTTCTTACCATCGATAGTCTCAACTGTAACTGCTCCAACAACTTCGGAATCAAGAATATGACATAATTCTGTTGAACGACCCGTATAGAAATCCCAACGCGCAAACGGAAACCCTGTGGGCTGCGTCTGGTACACCATACTTGCTGGTATCGGTTGATATTTACCCTCCATAAATAAACGGAACATAGCAACATATCCACCATAATTATTATACCAATCAAACACAAACCCGCTATTAGTGTTTTCTTGAAGCATTGTGGGGTTAGATTCATACGATGTGGGTCCCTGGTCGTATAATTTTGAGAGTAATGTTCTACCACCATAGTCGCTTATCGTAATACCGTCGTCTGTCATAACCCAGAAACGTGTCTTTAGCGAGGTGACTGGCTTTAGAAGAGTTTTAATACGCATATGAATGCGGTCCGTGCCGATATTAAATGGTGTAAATGAACCATTATTATTTATTTCAGGAAACGTTGGCGATGATATACGCCCATAATAAATAGATTTGGGTGCCTGTCCTGGTCCTAACCGCCAGTCGTAATTCCATTGATACATATACATAGAGAGTCCGTTTCTATCGCCACAATCTGCTTCAGGTGGTGTTATCGATATTCCAAGCGATTTCTTCACCGCTGGCGCCTGCACCTTGAAATCGTCGGATTTCGTATTTTGTACTGTATCTCTAAAGTATTGTAGAACCTTCCCCCAAGTCATATTGTCATATATATCTTTTGTCTCCTTTGTTGGAAATTCGGAACCCGCCGGTTGCCACCCCTGCTCACGCGCTTCGCGTTCAAGACAATGTAATGGGTATGGACCCATGTCATCTGGCTTTTGCTCACACTCATTAAATATCGTCGCATCGTATACCAGAAATCGTGCTGCAGCTTCCGAACGTCTATCTTCAGCAGTATTCGGTACTCGCATTATAATCTTTATGACACGAGTGTAGTAATTCAATGCCTCGGAACGAGTACAAACCCCCTTGCCGTACGGCGTTAGGTCTATCGCTAAGGAATTGTTTGTACGAAGCACCTCTGTTGCTATTGCAAACTTTTGTGAATTGGCACCGCTCTTCTTCAAATAACCGGCTGAATCGCCTTTTAAGATAATTATAATAGCGCCTTCTGGTTGACAGCCGGCTGCCGATGCTAGACTCATTAAACATTCAGTAGAGAGCTGTCCTGTTGCTGGATTTGGATCGCATATCAGCCGTGCGCCTGAACTTGATTCTGACGAGGGATTTGACATTTGCCCGTCAGAGTCAATTTCAGGCTTTGGGCGGGGACAATTGCTTGGACTTGTAATCGCCCAAGTACCACAATTCAATTCGGGATCGTCTTGATAAATACTAACTCCTTGAAAGTTATTAACAGGGACTCCGCGATTTAGTCCAGGACAAAACCCGCATTTTCCTGGAACCAGGTCTGCGACATCACACGATTTAACTTTACGGCACCGCTTAACGTCCTCCTTTTTCTGAGCCTCCCTGATATCCCATATCCAGACACCGCCCTTATGTTTTTCATTTAGTGTGGTGGAATTTAGAGGACCCTTTTCTGTTCCGAGTGCCCCTATAGAAACTGAATCGTCGGCGTCTACGTACCACCATCCACATCCCTTAACTGCATTCTTTTCATGTGGGGGCATAAATTGAGGTTCTAGAACATTTGCGCACTGCTTATTCTCTTTATCTAAGCCGGGGAACGGGTCATCTTCAAATAAAACCGATAAATCAAGTGCAGCGTTCCGTGTGTTTCCAAAAGTATCTGTTGTTGCTAAGGCTGCTGTGGCGTTATCGGTAATATCTTTTTGTAATTCTGAATTTGTAAATAGCGATTTATTAAATCCTTGATTGAATAGTTCTTTCTGTCCAGCCAGAAAATCATCTCTTGTGCTAGCGCCGGCGCCAGTGCTTCTATATCCATTAGCTCTTGCTTGAGCCATAGTGGCTCTGTAGTTCTTCAATTGACCGACGCTAAGATTATTTGCTAGAACATCGTCTGTAGCAAAGCCCTCAACACGTTTATTAAAATATATAAAACCTGCTATAAGCAGTAAAAATAGCAATACTCCTATAAGTATTGTGCCGACCTTGGGCATTCTCTTTACTACGGTGAAATTTTAGAGCAGAAATTTACAATTTCTATTCTAAGTATACTTTGCGAACTTACTTCGCAAAACGATTCTTCCAACCCGAGCTGGAATCCTCAGGGTAGACCTTTACATCCGTGAAGCCAAGACCCATATCCATCTTAACATCATCCGCCGACAAGGTGTAGTCAAACATGTGCATCCACGCAACGCCTACATCTTTATCGAAGCGCTCGACAGAGTTCAGGATGTAGAAATTATTATAGATCTTATTCCGTAAAATATCCGACCTCTCATCACGTGCGCGAGCCATTTTCGTGCCATCCATGTATATCGTGTATCCCTTGAGATCTTCGTCGAGTATCCAAGAGACGTGTGTCCAGCGCCCGTTGCTTGATGTACCGCCACCAGTCCATATAGAGGGACCGTTGCATCCGCGTTGGGCGTAGAAACCGATACCCTGGGTATTGTTCGGGCTCATACAACCAAAGAGCGAGTCCTGGCACCAGGCACCATTAAAGCCGTTGGTATTCATCTCCCATAGACGAGGATACTCGCCGTGAGGGGATGGAAAGTTGCGGATAAACAACATCATGGTGATTGACCTGAAGGCAGTTGTGCTTATGGGATTTACCACCTGAAGGTAATTATTAGCTCCCTTGAATAGGGCGCATTTCTTGCCATCAATCATACCGATAGAGACGTTACCGACCGTATTTGTTGTTAATACGTTATTTCTGTCAGTTAAAGACCCCATATAGAAGTCCCAACGCGCGATTGGGAAGCCGCTGGGAACACGCATCGTGAGCATCTTTTCTGGCACGACATTGTAGCCGCCGCCGCCAATCTGCATTCTAGGTATGAAAGTCGCGCCACCATAGTTCTCATAGAAATACATATCGATATCAGTCGGCTTATTTTCAATAAGTTGGAAGCTGCGCGTAGTGTAGGCTGTGGGACCCTGGTCCCAGAAGCTGCGCAGAACCATCGCACCGTTCGCCTTTACCGCTACACCGTCGTCAGTCATGACCCACATACTCGCAGTCTGCGACGTAGGATTTGTAACGCGGGTTCTGATGTGCATAGCCATTACGTCAGCGCGTCCGTACGGGTTGAAATCGGCTCCACCTGTATTGAAATTGGGCAGAGTCGGCAGAATCTGGCGACCATAGAACGTGGCTCTGCTGGAAGTTTTTTCAGGGAGGTCCCATTCGTACGCCCACGCGTACCACAATACCTCACAGCCGTTCAAGTCGCCGCAATCGGCTGGCGGCTGTGTTATTGTCACGCCAAGGCATTTCTGCGTAGAATCCGCCTGGATAGTCTTATCACCGGACGCCATTTGCGAGTAAAGATCGGTGAAATATTGGTTAAATTTCGACCAGGTCATATTGTCATATACGGACTTGTTCGCTTCCGTGGGATATGATGAACCTGCTGGCTGGCACCCCTTCTCGCGCGCTACGCGTTCCTTACAATAGAGATCGAATGGACCATTCTGCTGCTGGTCATAATCGCAGGGGTCAAAATCCGAGCCCACGACTAAGAATCCAGCCGCTTCGCGAGCGCGTGTTGTCGGACCTGTCCGCTGTGCCGCCACCATATTTGTATAATAGGATAGCGCGTCGGTTCTTTCGCATACACCATCTCCGAAGTACGCACCGCCGCTATTTAGCTTTGCGTCATTCTTAATAAGTTCTAATGCCTTCTTAAATTTGAAGTTAGCTGAGCTTCTACCACGATAATACGTCATAGAATCTCCACGCAAGATATTCAATATAGCACCCTCCTCTTTACAGCCAGCACCCAATGCCAATGATATTAGGCACCCTAATGTTAGTTTTCCTTGAACCGGATCACATAACTGTGGCTGTGGCAAAGGCTGTGTAACCGAACCATCTGGATTTATTACAACCGCTGGCGGTGCTGGGGGAGGGCAGCTTCCTGGCTTTGTAATAGGAGCATCCGTGCAGCCTATCATCGGATCACTCACGTATTTAGAGCGCCCATATGCATCGACCGGAACACCTGTGCTTGTCGCTAGACAGAATCCGCATTTGCCAGGAACCATATCGGCAAGCGCGCAGCTCTTAATTTTGCGACAGCGCTTTGTGTCCTCTCTCTTCTGCGCCAGCCCAAGATCCCATATCCACTCGCCTCCTGGTGCCTTTGCGTCTATTTGTGAATCCAGTGGACCTAATTCAGTACCACGAACACCCTGTGATACCTTATTATCATCATCTTGGTACCACCAGCCACATCCTATACCAGTCTTAGGGTGTACAGGCAATAAGCCAGGGTCTTGAACATTACACTGCTGTTCAGCAGCGCGAATACCGGGGATAGGGTCTTTTTGGAAATACTTATCGACGTTGTTTGTCTGGACAATATTAATACCTGAATCAACATTCTTGATAGCATCCTTGAACCGGGACATATCATTTTCCAGGTCACTGTTGTAAGGAACCTCTTTATTCATTTTATCCATGAAGAGCGCTCTCTGCGACAGAGTAAAACTGTTTTCACTATCGTACATAGCTCCAAAGCCTTCGTGTTTCGAGGCGAAGAAACTTCTATATACAATTACCACGACCGCGACAACAAGCACCGAAAGTATCAGTATCTGTACCGGAGAGTCAAATGGTAGAATCTTAGAAACAAGTTTCGGTAACTTGAGGTTCATCTCTACTATCTTCCAGTATGTTTTTTTGCAGGTTTGTGTTATAAATGTTTAATTAACAACACAAAATGTATAAGTAGGCTTAGATTGTTGAGGGAACAAGACGCCAAGAGCACAACTTCTGCTGAGCAGAACCGTTGGCAGGTGAAACATAGACACCCATATTCTCAGATACAGCCAAATAGGCTCCTGGGCTAGACACCGACTCATATGACAGTTCACCTGGTAGATTCGCAACCGAGTCTACTATCTTGAATGAAGTCTCATTTTTGAATGCAACAGTTCCATCGTCGGGTGCTACACGCACGCGGAAACCCTGTACGCGAACATATCCGTTACCGAACTTGTGCTTAAAACTGAAGGTGCCCGCAAGTCCGGCGTTACCAGCCATAGCAACAAAGGCTGCCGATTGTTTGAATGCATTGGTATTCACCTTTGTCTTAATTAGCGCCTCGCCGCCTGCCACAACGGATAATGCTGCGCCGCTGTACTTTCCAGGAACTAACTGTAGTTCGGTGCCCTGTCTAAGTAGAGCTGACGGCTTAGCATTTGAGAACATCAGTGTCTCCATCATAGCGCCGCTTAGCTTCTTTTCCTTGAGCACAACCTCATTTTCGTCGAGCAGCTGTACGCGCATACCACGCGCTCTGAACTGACAGCAGTCAGCGCGGTTGAAATAGACAACATATGCGATTTCAGTGGACCGTTGTAAGTCAACCTGCCAATATGTCGAGTTTATATCGGTGGAACCCGCGTGATAGATAGCCGGGTAGGGACGGGACTTTGTATTTCCATCGACCGCCTTATCCGACGTCGCTCCATCCGCGCCGTTGTTCCAAGTTGACGAGGATTTGGTCGGCTTCTTGTATGATACGTTGTTATCATATATATCGAAAACCTGGAGCTGCGAGATTTGGATCCAGTTGTCACCGAACTCAAGTGTAGGACGCACACGAACATAGCGCGCCGTCGAGCCCTTGCACACTGGCGCCTTAGACATAACACCGACACCGTAGCACTGATTGAGCGCAATCTTCTGCGTTGTGATTTCGCTATTGTAGTTCGCGTCGGCGTGGATTTGTCTATAGAAGTCGCGTACAGCCTGGACGCCACCATAGGAGTTCGCTGTAGAAACCGCATCATAGTTCGTCTTTCCATCCACACCAACAGGGGACATTGTACCCGCACGTTGGCAGTACATAAGAGGTGTCTTATCCGTGCGGTCCGTGCCGCTGCTTCTGTTATATTGTCCTGGATAGGTCTGTCCGATGGAGTTGTTATCCTTGCCCGCGTTACGGAATAGGTAGTCCAGGCAGGCGGGTGTGTGGGGACCCGTCGCCGCAAACGCTGTGTCGCAAGGATTGGTTACGAACTTACCGAAGCAATCAAGATTTGCCGCAACATATGAATCTTGCTCCATACGAGCACCATCAGAGTTACTGCCTGTTGTTGCGATTGTGTAGCGCTCATTCATACTCTGGTTGATGGTGTCGATATCAAGTTGCGCTTTAGAGATAGAATCAACTGTCGCAGCCTTGTACTTATCGGCATTATTCGGGTAGGCTTTGCCATCGGCTGTGCATCCTGATGCCAAATAGAGCGACTTGATACAATCTACTGTGTACGTGCCTGGTTCCTGTGGTTTACCGTTAATCAACTTCTCGCACGCACCCGCCTGGAGACGTGTTGCCGCCTCGGGCGTGCTGATGAGCGGACCTGTCGGGCACAACGAGTTATCATCTGGGACGGTTGTGTCGCGGAATGTAGCCGGTACAACGACCGTAAAATCGCACGCATTCAACTTTGGGTCGCGCGCCCAGAACCAGAAAAGATAGTCTGGTATGCCAAACGCCTTTGATGCGGGTACTAATCCCGCAAAATACTTGCTGTTTCTCAGAGTTCCTAACTTGGGCACACCGGCTTCACCGACGTTGAAGCCGTTTATCTGTAGAACAGAGAGGTCAAGTGGTACTGTACGTGGAGCGGAGCCTACCGATTCCCATATGCCGACGATACCGCGGTATTTCTTGGGAGCCTCCTTCACGCAGCGCGCCGAAGCCGCCGCACCAGGATAATTTCTGTTATTACCGGCGGTGTATGTCCTTCCAGTTGCTGTCTGGTCATCTGATATTTCGCATACAGCCTTTTCTGCGTCAGGTTTAGGTGTTGTTGGAGGACAGAGTGTGGGGAAACTTGCTGTATTTACACCCTGCGTCAGGGAGCCCTCATTGCCCACTGCATAGGCGAAATCAGTACCGTCGTTGCTATAGACTAACCGCGCTTGCTTCACTATGCCTGGTGTAGGATCGCCACCCATACCGTCATTTGTTACAGAAACTGTTGTCTTCGAGCAGTCGACAATCTTGAACTTGTCCCTGATGTACTGAGTGACATCCGCCGCACGGGGATCATCCTTCGTTGGGTCACCCGTTTGGGGACCGTACATCGCGCGAGTTAGTGGGGCGCGCTTAGGATTTACCAGAGCAGCGATACGTTTATTATCATCTTCCGTAAAGTCGACGCCCTGGTATTCGGGGTATGTAATATTTATCGTGTATTTATCATTCTCTTTGGCGTTTAACAAGTCTACAATATATACATTTGTATTCGGGATGTAGGCACCAGCCATAACTTTCTGGTCAGTGTTACGAGTTACCGTAATCGTGGCTTCACTGGGGTGAGTCACCGCGAAACGGAGGCGCGCCGTGAAAGCAACAGGCTTCTTGGTTAACGCGTAGTTTGTATCACGTTGTCCACGGTTGCCGATATACACGAATGTGTTAGTTGTACTATTAACGCACAGGGCGCCCTTCTCAACCGCTGCAGAACTATTAAAGTTTTGCGCTTGTGTGATTTCAAATCTATCCTTCTGAATGTCACAACGAGGTCTTGTGGTGATAAACTCACCTCTGCAGATTCCAGCCGTTGGACTATACACTGGCGCCGTTCCACTGCTGACTCCGTCACTTTCAGCACGACTCTTCATCTGGGGGTCAATGTAAAGACCTCCAAGGTGTGGCTTACCCAAGTGGTCTTGTCCCTGTGCCGTACATAAACCACAGTATTTAGCAAACTCTGGGTTCTCTAGTGCGGTACAGTCCCAATTCTTGATTGATTCGCACATTCTGATTCGCGCCAGCAGAATGCTATTCTCGGGAGGGGATTTGTATGGAAGTTGGTCATCATAGTTCGGTGCGCTCAAATTACGGGCATCTTTGGATGGCGCATAACTCGGGGTCCCTAATAATCCCTGAAGAACGGGATCACCTGCGTCGCCGGCTGGTATGATAGGCACTTTTTCGGTGTCCATCATGTCGGCATACTCGTTGTACCGACGCTTAGCTGTATCTTCTAAACCAATGCGGTCGGCATTAACAGGATACGCGTAGAACCCCTCGCTTTTGTTCGAAGTGTAGAAGTAGATTCCAACTACTACAACGACTATCACAGCGACAATTGCTGCGATCACGTATGGCTTTGTCAAAACTTTCGGAATAGATAGCGACCGCATCTACCGTCTAACTCTATTATGTCTTGCTAAGAATCTCTCATTCGTTTTCCTTTGCGTAAACAAAACGAATTAGAAATTTTTGTCTAAAATGCCTTTAGACCATATGTTTTCTCTATCCATTTACGATCTTCGTCGTATTTTTCAGATAAAGCTGGGCTTGTATTTTTAGTGTAGACATAGACTGCATTAACTTTGCGCCACGTTGCTAACGGTCCGTATGCCTTAACAGCTTTGTCTAGGGCTGCGTGGCGTTTGCTGACTGAAAGATCCATCACATCAGAATAACCAAACTTTGCGAGTTCACCCTTATGAAGTGGACCGATGCCCGGGCTACTTCTTTTACCGGGACGCCCTACATCCGGGATACATGAAGCAGGTACGAGCGTGCGTTTACCTGATTTACTGACACGAACATATGCTTTTCTTGATATCTTATCTGTGCTGCATTTCGTAGAACCACGAGTTGCCTGCGATACACCTTGCAAGCGAAGTGTCATGCGACGTGATACCGACTTCTTAAAATTAGCGCTTGACTGCGTATGCGACGAGGTACTACGTACACACGTGGCGCTAACGCGTTTGCCTTTGCGTGTATACGCAGCACGTAATACTTTACCGGGTGGGCAACCCATCTTTCTATGAATTATCGGGTCTTAAGTTTGATGTTGGGTCCATTTCGCGTGTAATAATACGCAGAACAAAGTGGGATTGGCGATTCTGATTGATTAGTGCACATATTGCAACTGGACCATTTGTCTCGAGACGCGTCTTTATCAAATTCTCGTTTACCTGCGCTCCACCAAAGTAGTCGCGCAACGTTGACCCAGTTGTGGGGTCAAGAAAACGAGAACGAATTATAATATAGTTAGCGTATCCTACAGCATTCGATCCGTCCGTTACGGTGACAGGGGCGGTGGTTCCAGCAGAATATCCGATTCCTACAACGATATGTCCATTCGTATTATTCATAAACGCATTGAAATCGTTTGCCACTTGACTGTATACATTCAAATCAGTTCCAATATCGTATCCACGAATCTGTATCTTGTCACCTTCAGAAACAAAGAACCGACTAAAATAGGTTTTTGTTCTGATAAAAATATAGGATTCGTTATCGGGTATCGCCGCATATCTGCTCGTGTTACATGAGGCAGCAAGATACACATTGGGTAGGTCTAGCGTGTCCAGTTGTGTCGTCAACGGGAGCCCATCGGGTCTCTCAACCTGTATCGATAACTTCTGCAGTGTTGCTAGCGGTGTGGGATGATAGACGCGCTGTGCCTTCAGATATCTCGGTGTAAGCGAAATATAGCCAAAATTGCCGGCTGTCGCATCGGACTTCCATATCTGGTCGTACTGTACGAGACCGAATGTGTTGTCAATGTTAGCGCTCGTACCGTATCCGTTACCCGTCATTTCAGAGATACGAATCATCAAATATGGATACGATAACACGTTAATGACTCTGGTCGTATCCGTTCCGCTAAGGTCGTTGGAGACACGCACAGATACGTCGAGCGATTCGGCGCTGACTATCGTCTTAACAAGTTCCATACGGACAATGTTACGGAATCGCTCCTTGACAGAGGGTGAAAACGTCGCCGAATTGGAGTTTGAGGCAGGGTTGAAATTAATCGTGAAATTGTAGCGATTTTCATTCCTATTTGTCAGCCAATCACGGTCACCGCTATAAATATAAAGATTATTCTCATTTTCCTTATACTTTACTACGTCTTCCTGCTTGATAATGTAATCCTGTGGTCTCGGTGCTAAAACGGGTGGCGGGGGTGGGTTGTTTGGTTGAGCGACAGCGATGCTATTCGTAAGCGGCGCGGCAGAGGGCTCAGAAAACTGATTGCCTGATTCTATTGCGTTCTTTGCCTGCTTGGGCATAATAACAGGGACTGGGCGCGCTTCCGCCTCGCGCAACTTGCGCACACGCTCGTATTTCTCCAACGGATCCTCACCTTCTTCATCGTCGTTTCTTGGTAGCGAAAAATCAACACTCGTCACTGGTTGGGCTGGAGCGGGGGCGCGGGACTGCTGCTCGCGCTCGTATCTGGCACCTACACTCTCGTATAGCGAGTTTTGAGGAACGCTTGACGAGTATGTGGGGCGAGCCGGTACAGACACCTGCTTCTGTAGCCAAGAATCCATATTTAGTGTTGTTTCGCGAAAAGCATCTTGATTGAGGGTGTTTACCGGTGTCTGGGGTCCATTAACCCTTACAACCTCGGTCATATAGTGCTGAAGTGTTTTCTGAAGACGCTTGTCCACATCCTCGGGGAGCTCGGGCTTGTTCAATTTACGCTCGTATGTTTCGCGCAACGGTTGAAGAAGACGTCCATAATTCGTTTGACTGAAAAACACCTTCGATATATCCGCCTGCTGATTTGTCGGATATGATGCGGTTGCGGGATATCCTCTTGGACCTTGGCTCATTATTAATAACGGCGAATATTAGCCTTAAGCGGGTCTTACGCATAGAGTTTCAGGACCGCCTTATTTAGAGCCTCCTTGCGAGGTTTCTCACTTGCGAAAAGAACGTCTCTAAATGCGTTCATTGTATCGTCTTTCACGATATCTGTGCAAATCTCTTGAAACGACCGACCCTTGAGCAGAGAGATAATCACGTACAAACAGTACATACCGCATTCCGAATCCTTGCGCTGATGACGGATGTCGTTATATAATACAGTTTCACACCCCTGCTCTTTACATTTTTCAAGAAAGCGTGTAATCTCTGGCGGCGGCGGAAGACCATATGAATCAAAGTAATAGGCGGATTTTTTGGGATAATCAACAAAAGCACAAATCCAATGTGACCCAGGCTCGTCGTGTTTATCTAAATTAAAAATGATACCAATGCGGTCGGTGCCATTTTGCTTAGCCTGCTTTACATTCAGTTTACAGAGTTCATCTACAATACACTTTCCTAGAGAATCACCGAAAAGTGGGCTCCCCGATTGCTGGTCGGCGAAATCAATAGGCACTGGACCGATAAATTCAAAATTGTCGTAACCGTCCTCATATTGATTCATCACATCTTCAAGATTGAAACTGTCGAGCCAAGTTGTCTGTTTTTTGGACCATTCGATGGGCTTTTCTGGGCGAAAGTACTTTTTTGCCATCGCCGTCTTATCTTTACTATTAAGTCCAGGCGCCTTCTTTAAAACACAGTATTCAGTATCACAATTGTAATAATTTTTCATTGTGTTGCGTATCTGTTTCCATAATGAGATACGTCTGTTGGTCGAGTTTGTCTTACGCGTTGTATTACGTATCGGTGAATTCTTATGCTCCTTATTCCATGCCTGTTGGATTCGCTCCAACGCCTCCAGCGATAAACATGTCTCACCTGGCTTCCTATGACGCGCAGGATTACAGATTCGGGAATCCATGTTAGATTCAAGCTCTTCGTTGGACATCCTATTTTACAGTAGATAAATTCTAACCAGCCGACAGGGAGAATGGTTTCACCAATGTATATTATGTTGGGAATCGGAGCTGTTGGACTTTTACTTGTATTAATATTTTCAATCTCAAGTGGTGTCGGAAATAAGACATTACCACCTAGTTTTGCGAAAACAGGCGTAGACCAATGTGATAGAACGCCTGTACCTAAACCCGTTCGCAGGAATGAGGTCGTGAAAAAGTCCAGTTACATCTTGTCGTCGATACCGCCTGTTGGTGCGTGCCCCACAGGCTACACTAACTTTAACGATGTTACTGGCAACTATTTGTGCTGTGCGTCCACTAATATAGACCCTTATTCTCACACATGTTCGGCAAAGGGGGTTGATGGTGTATGTTCTATGACACCCGGTATTGAAGATACCCGAAATGTTTCAGGCGATATTAAACACTATCCTTTATGCCAAGAGATTGGTGCGCAGCAGCAGGCAGAAATAAGCGGTCGCCTCTGTCCTCGCCGATATGCTAACTATGTTGCTTTACCTGGTGGTCTACAACATAAATGCTGCGCCGGTCCTCTGTCTCCAAGCGGAACAGACTGTATGAGCAATCAATCGTGTATGAGCCTGGCGGCGGGGCAAAACGTATTTAGCGCACCTACATCGTGTGAAAAGGAGCTGCTATTGGAAAAGATTCAATGCCCCCCCGGAACGAACCTCGTTCCTAGTATGAAAGGCACAACTTCTAAAACTAAAGAGCTCTCTCTACCGATATGTGTTGGTGTAACGGGCAATTGCTTCGCCCCAGCTGTTCTTGCAAAGCTCAGAAGTGCTGGGTTCTTACTCGACATAGATATCGAGAAAAACGTCTTGAATTGCGATGTGTATAACAAGGTCTACGTCCAACGAATTATGAATGAAAGCCAGGTTGAGACTACGCAAGCTGCCGATTTGTCATAGATGTCTGATATTGGAATTAAAATATAACAATTTTTGAAATTATTGTATTTTATGTCCTTGTTTACGCACGCGCGGAGATGCGTTTACGCACGCGCAGGAAACGCATTGTTGAAGTCCGGTGGCGGGCTCGCCGACGGCATGAATCCATTTTGAAGATTTGACACCTTGTCGTCAATACTTACACCACCTGTAACAAACTCATTTGAGCCCATTTCGCTGCCCGGTGTAAAATCGGCTAATTCGTATTTGCCTGGCTTTGAATTCGGGCGCACCTCGTTAATATTGTACTGACCCTGATTGTCATTGTACGGTCTTACTGAGAATTGCGCCTGTTGCACATCGTTATCATTTACGTCGGCTGAAAACCCCTCCTGTTTTCCCAGGTCACTCGGTCCAGGCGCAGGTCCGTATGAGCTCATCATGTTGTCCTTGGGCTCAGACTCGTGGGCTGAGCCACGAGGATCGGGAAAGGACTCGTGCACAGGCGCATTCTGATTCGTCATAGGCGCTGTGCCGCCGATTGTGGAACGCTGTCCAATTAAGTGGTGCTGCGGTGGGCGCGATTCGTGTTCCTTGAGCGCATTCGCTACAACATCCTTATTGTCGGCTGGCGGCGGTGCGTTCACCTGTGGCAAAGTACCAGCAGAAACAGGCACATCACCTACAACAGTCATAGTCCGTACTGTTTGTTCCGTAACTTCAATCCGGGGAGTCTCGTCCTCGAATGTTGGCGTGAGCATCTGAAGCTTCGCAAGATTGCGAACATAATACACAACTACGATTGTCGCAATCGTAACAATTGCGACAGCGGGTGATACTACCGCCACACCCAGAGCCGCACCCAGAATCGCTAGTTGAAAGAACGTATTATCCAATATAGAAATCATCGTGTTTGACATATCCTTCTGCACCAGAACGGAAACCGAGATTGTTACTAATACCAAGATAAGCACTACTTCCCAAGTCTCCATTGGATATACCCTACAAAAAGATATGTTTATTTCTTAGCAAAAACTTGACTTATCAGCGCGCCGTATTTTATAAGTAAAACAAATGCCGGCTAAAAAGAAGACATTGATTGATTTTACAACTGCGAAATGGTCACAGAACAGTCGTGTCTTAACTCACAGAGGATACGGTGTTCTAAAAAGTGTGCTAAATCCTGAACAAGAGAAATACATCCGCGAGTCGCTCACGGTAAAACCGGAGGCTCCGCCGCCGTACGACGCTGGACTAAATGCATTCACTGTTTACTTTGAATCAACCGAACGGTTATATCTGCCTCGGGACTGGGCAATCAAGACTCTTGGTGAACCGGACCAGGACAAGCGTAGCGATGGTGTTTCACTCCGGGAAGAGCTCAGGTTTACAGGCACTATACGTGAAGAGCAGCGCCCTATTGTCAACAGTTTCCTTGGCTCGGATGCAAATGGTTTGATTTGTGTTCCGTGTGGATATGGTAAAACCTTCATGGCGATTTGGCTCGCCCATCAACTTAAGAAGCGCTTCATCATCGTAGTTCACAAGGAGTTCTTGCTCGCTCAGTGGCACCGCGAACTGTCTGGGCTTCTACCTGGAATTCGTCTTGGGCGCGTACAAAGTGATAAATTGGAAATCGGACCCGAATATGACGCGGCAATTGTCATGATTCAGACACTCTGTATTCGTGAATTTCCCCCTGACACATTCAAGGACTTTGGATTTGCTATCTTTGATGAATGTCATCATCTTGGTGCGGAACACTTCTCGCGCTCACTACTCAAGATTCAATGTAAGCATATGCTTGGACTGAGCGCCACACCTGAGCGCAGCGACGGGCTTACAAAGGTCTTTACGTGGGCTCTCGGACCTATCACATATCAAATCAAACATCGTGAGGCAGACGAGTCGGTTAAAGCTATTACGTACCGCTATACTGCAAACGACCCTGTGTATTCTAAGCCCCCGTTCAACTATCGCGGTGAAGTCATACGGGCACGCCTCCTTAATCAAATCGCTGATTACAAGCCACGTACACAGTATCTGGTTAGTAAACTTATACCACTCGTAGAAGAAGGGCGCAAAATTCTGATTCTTAGCGATAGACGTGAGCATCTTGCTGATTTTGAAAAGATGTTGCGAAAGTTGAATATTCTTGATATTGGATATTACGTAGGTGGGATGAAGCAAGAGGATTTGGATAAATCCGACAAGAGAGCCGTAATTCTAGGAACCTTTGCGATGGCGTCTGAAGCCATGAACATTCCCGCGCTAAATACCATTCTGCTGGCTACACCAAAATCCAATATTGAGCAGTCGGTTGGTCGGATTTTGCGTGAAAAGAAGGAGGCGCGCAAATTTGCGCCGCTCATTCTGGATGTACTGGATGCGGAACACTACGGCTGTATTGGTCAATACAATCATCGGTCAAAGTACTACAAAGCCTGTGGTTACAAGGTCTATGTCATGGACATTGGAGAGACTGAAATTAAAGAAGAGCAGGCTACTGCAAAGAAGGAGCCTGCTCTGAATGAGTGTATGATTGACGATTAAGCCTTATTGATAGTAGCAATCGCAGAGCCGCACGTGGCACCGCAGCCCGTGTTTTGGGGGAGCACCTCCTCGTAGGGAATCTGCCCAGGATTTAGAACCTGTCCCTGCGCGATATTGGGCATAAACGTGAAGCCGGCGCGCGGCGCCGTGTAGGCAAGAGGCGCGGGTGTGTACGCGGCACCACCACGATGACGACGACGGGAGCCACCGATAAACGCCGGTCTCAAGCCGCTGACAAACACTTCGGGATTCGGGCTATTGCCGAGTGCAGTGGCACTGACCGGGTTGAGTGGCATCGGACGATGCGCCTCGCAAGGGACGTGAGCCCAGGTAGGCGCTACATTGGGACCAGTGCCACCAACGCTCGTTGTTGGGTCCACCCCGTAGCGCCCACCGCGCTGCCGGCGAGTACGTCTACCACCGCGGGCGCCATAATAACCGCAAGTGCCCGTGCGCTTACGACGAAGTAGGCGGGAGCGCGAGCGCCGGGAACCGCCGCGCATAACACCACAGCCACCGCCCGCCATTTGCGTCTGCGCCAGCGCAGGGTTGGGGTTGCTTTGAATCATACCGGGGCGGTCCGTGGGATAGCATTCACTGTACATTTTATACTCAGGAACGTAATAGGCTTGCTGACTCAGCGCCGGTCCCTGAGACCAGCCACCACCACGTCTACCGGTTTTGCGTGTTGCTCGTCTGCTTTTTGAGACCATTCTACATCAGATGGCGTTTTTTCTCCCGTATAAAGAGATGGATTGTATTTTCTCACGTCAACAAACCTTTACTGAACGCATACAAGAGGTTCATAAAGAGTTGCATGTACTAGAACTATGTGTAGGTATTGAAGAGCGTAAACGTGTAAAGAGCCAGGAACGGCTACAGTTCTATAAAGAACTATTTGAACACATGCGATACACGGGCGAGAACTATTATAACTATGTTCATGTAAAACAAGAATATATGAAATCAAGGAGACGATACGAACGTATCGAAAATCGTGTTTCGTCTATATGTCAACACATAAATGCATTGATAAAAAACCTAGAAGAAATGCCCTGTATATTAGACGATGAAGGCTGATGCGGGACTTGCCGCCGCAGAAACATTTACATCCAAAATTTCCCAACGGTCAAATGCCGCATTCCATTCAACGCGAACACGAACTGGTTCTGTGTGTTTGCGCATCTCGAGACTTAGTTGCATCTTGCGAATCACGGCTATGCTGAGATGCTTTCCGTCTGCCGAAGAAAGCGAATACACGTCCGGTCCAGAAATATCCTTCTTCGCAATTGCTGTAAGCGAACCGTCGTTGGCTGTCGGTAGAGCAGGAAAATACGTATCTAGGATACCGATTTTGGTGGTCTCTTGTACTTGTACCGGTGCTTGTACTGGTGGCTGTGGTTTCCTAAACTGCTTGGGTGGAAGCGGCTTCTGTGGGTACGATGACAAGACCACATTTGTTAAGCGTCTGTCCTTCCAAATGAAGCGCCTGCGCTGCGCATCTTCAGGGATAAATTCCCAGACATCGCCTGGATCTGACTTGAAATTTTCAAGTGAAACCAGTTCGCTGC
>Ga0209188_1000588_pt1 | contig 34139 bp, 40 predicted proteins | sample C_130625_EF_Meta_FD_187307 | JGI IMG/M metagenome (GOLD analysis project Ga0209188, IMG submission 187307) | Freshwater microbial communities from Lake Croche, Canada to study carbon cycling - C_130625_EF_MetaG (SPAdes) (version 2) | ecosystem: Environmental > Aquatic > Freshwater > Lake...
CGAACAATGATGGCGCCTGCGGTGATGTGCTCGCCACCAAAGGCTTTGACGCCGAGCATTTTGGGGTTGGAATCGCGGCCGTTACGCGTTGAGCCGCCGCCTTTTTTCTGTGCCATGTTTGTGTGACTCCTTAGGCTTGGATAGAGGCAATTTGCAATTCAGTGAATTGCTGGCGATGCCCTTGACGTTTTTGATAGTGCTTGCGGCGACGCATTTTGAAAATGCGAACCTTGTCGTGCTTGCCGTGTGCGACCACCATGGCTTTGACAGACGCACCGGACACCAAGGGTGTGCCAACTTTGATTTCAGCGCCGTTGCCGACAGCCAAAACTTGGTCGATCACAATTTCTTGACCAACTTCCGAAGCGATCAGTTCTACTTTAATTTTTTCGCCGGTTGACACGCGATACTGCTTGCCACCAGTTTTTATGACTGCGTACATACGAACCTCTGAAAGAAAAGACTCTTATCCGCCAACCAATTTGAGCGGAGCCCAAGATTTTAGCACGTGCAGGGGTTTTGTCACTATAAATCGCTAGTGCATGCCCCTGCCTCCTTATAATTCAGCTCTAAAACCCTTTATTGACCACCTTGTCCAGCCCTTCCACCCCCTCTTCCTCGGCTTTTTCCGGCCTGATCGCCCCCGACATGGCGGCGGTTGACCGGTTGATCAGCGACAGGCTGAGTTCCAGTGTGCCGCTGGTGGGGCAGGTGGCGCAACACATCATCAGCTCGGGCGGCAAGCGCTTGCGCCCTGTGCTGCTGCTGTTGATGGCTGGCGCTTTAGGCTACAAAGGAAACGACCATTTCAAATTGGCGGCCGTGGTGGAGTTCATACACACCGCCACCCTGCTGCACGACGATGTGGTGGATGACTCGGGCATGCGACGCGGCAAAGCCACCGCCAACGCTTTGTTTGGCAATCCTGCCAGCGTGTTGGTGGGCGACTTTTTGTATTCCCGCGCATTTCAAATGATGGTTGAGTGCGGCGAGATGGGTATTTTGGACATCGTGGCTGACGCCACCAATGTGATTGCCGAAGGCGAGGTGATGCAACTCATGAACATGCATGACGCTTCACTTGATCAGAAAGGCTATTTAAAGGTGATTCGCAGCAAGACCGCCAAATTGTTTGAGGCCAGCACCCGCTTGCCCGCGGTGTTGGCAAAGTCTTCGGCCCAAACAGAAGCCGCCTGCGCCGCTTACGGACAAGCGCTGGGCACGGCTTTTCAAGTGATAGACGATGTACTCGACTACGACGGCGACGCCGCCACCATGGGTAAAAACTTGGGTGATGATTTGCGTGAAGGCAAATCCACCCTGCCACTTATTTTTGCCATGCAACGCGGCACACCCAGTCAATGCCTGTTGATTAAAAACGCGATTGAGCAAGGCGATATAGACGCTTTGGCTGATATTGTCGACATTGTTCGCTCTACCGGCGCCATGCAAGCCACGAGGCAAGTCGCTTCTGACGAAGCGCAGTTGGCCTTGCATGCCTTAGAAATTTTGCCCGCCGGCGATTACAAAACCGCCTTGGCTGATATTGCCGAGCAGTTACTTAGCCGCCAAAATTAAGAAAACCCGCTGCCTTGTGAGCAGCGGGTTTTAAGTTTCTTTATCCTGCAACTGGCACTAAGCCAGCGTGGGGATTAGAAGCTGTGGTGGATACCAAGGCCGTAACCATTGACTTTGGTTGCTACGTTGGCAGCAGTTGTGGATGTGCTGTTATTTGCGTGGAAGTAAGCGACTGTACGCTTGCTCAAAGCATAGTTTGCACCGTACTGCGAGCCTTTGAGCTTGGTGTCACCACCTGCCGTATTGGCCTTGCCAGTTCCAGATGTGTACATCAATGTTGCTGCGCCCATGGGAACAGCGATACCGGTCATGTTTGATTTAACGCCCCGACCGTTATTCATGATTTTGCCATCATGGTAAGTGATTTTGGCCATGCCCAAATCGTATCCAGCTGCGAAAGTGGTTAACTTTGTGGTGCTGTTGGCAGCAGCATCCACGCCTTGAACGGCTGCGGTAGTAGTTATAGTCCCATTTGCGTTTAACACTGATGATTGCCCAGCGCTCTTAATGCCAGCTATGCTTTGAGCTTTGATTGAGTCACTGGTGTAGCCAACGTTCAAAGGACCAGATGCATACTGAATAGCAAAGCCTGTGTCGTCAGCAGTTTTGGAGCCGCCATTGGCTGAGTTTGCACCAGCCAACACTTTTGTGAGACCGATCTTTACGCCAGGAACCAATGTAGGCAAATCATATTGGATAGCGTAGTCTTGGCGAAGGGGGTTATCGCCGCTGTTCCCTTCATTGCCAAGCAATAAATTACCTACGTAAAGAGCGCCAGTACCGCCAGTGGCGCCAAAGGGGTCAGCACTGATCAAGTTGCCGAATGCATTGGAATACTGTTTACCAGCACGCACTGCACCAAAACCACCGCTTAAACCGACATAAGCCTGGCGAGTAAATACAGAGCCATTTTGTTCTGTAATCACACCCATTTCATGCAGGAATGAAGCTTTCAAGCCGCTGCCCAGGTCTTCTTCACCTTTGAAGCCAATTTGGCTTGAGCCCATTTGGTAAGAGGACATATCTGTAGAGGTTGAGGTTTGTTTTCCAGCAACTGAGGTTGAGCTTTTTGTGATAGCTTGATCAATATTGCCGTAGATGGTAGCGTCGGCCATTGCGCCGGTAACGGCAGAAATTGCTGCGAGTGCAACGAGGGTTTTTTAACACTTTATTTGATTTAAATGTGTATGTGATTGTTTTTAAACAATTTTTATGTTTAAAATCATTAACTACTTATTTCGATGGAGTTATGTACTATGAACATATCACTTAAATATTATAAATTTCATTGTTTTAATGATTTTTTTGAATTTAAATACAAATAACAAATTTATATTTCAAAAAAATTTATTAATATTATCGATAAGGTTATATATGCAAACCGTCCTGCAGTCGGCAGTGAGCGCCTCCAACGATGGGGCTTATCACGCCACCCGCAGCCGCAGTGCGGTCGTCAAATCCAGCATGACCCATGTGGAGGGTTTGCCCAAGAAATTGAAGGTGTTTCGTATTGCGGGAAGCAAGTTTTGGCAGATGCGCTATTTCGTTCAAGGCAAGTACATCACCAAGAGCTTGAAGACCGTGGACCTGCCCGAGGCCATCATGTGTGCACGCTTTATTTACGAAAGTCTGGAAGCTGAAGGTCTGGGCACACAAGACAGGAACGAAGACAACTACCCCTTGGGGATGAAAAACCAGCAGTTGCTGCACAACTTGATTGAAGACATATTGACAGCAGAGTTGGAGAAAGTGCAACGCGACGAAATACGCCACAACTCCTATGTGATGACGAAAATTCGCTTAGAGGGCTTGATTTTTGAGTTCCTCAAAGACAAGCCGCTGCACAAAATAGACATCCAAGTGTTGGAAGACTTTATTCGGCACATGACCGTGAAAAAACTTTCAGCCTCCACCATGCAAGGCTATATCGCGCAAATGCGCAAAGTGCTGCGCTTACTCGAGCGCAGAAAAATTCTGTCTTCGGTACCCAGTTTCCCCCCCCTAAAAGCGCAACCCAACTCACGCGGGGGCTTTACCGTGACCGAGTACAAAGCCATTTTGCGCAGATCCAAAGAACTGCAAAACCAGACCTTCACCGACTGGGGCGAAGGCAAGCGGGCATGGATGCGCAGCGCCTATCACCAAATGCCGTTGGAAATCAATTGGCTGATCCGCTTCATGGTCTACACCTTTATGCGACCCGGAGATGTGCGGCAACTGAAAAACCAGCACATCGAAATCATCAACGGCAACTACCATTACCTGCGTTTGACCATGCCGGAGGTGAAGCGCCACAAATCGGCCACCGTCAGTTTGGCGCCGGCTGTACCCCTTTTTAAACACATTTTGAATCACCAAAAAACACTGGGCTATGGCGCACCCGACGACTATGTGTTTTTTCCTGAGGTGAAAAACCGCCGTTTGGTTTTGGACATTGTGGGTTGGTGCTTTAACTGGATATTGAAAGACCTCAACCTCAAACAAGGCCCACACGGCAACGACCGCACTTTTTACAGCCTGCGCCACAGCGCCATCACGTTTCGCTTGATTTACGGCGGCAATATCGATTTGCTCACCCTGGCACGCAATGCAAGGACTTCGGTAGAAATGATCGAGAAGTTTTATGCGTCCACCCTCTCGGCAGAAATGAATGTGAGTCTTTTGCACAGCAAACGCAGATAGCTCGCGTTTAAGCTGCGCTGCGCTTTTTTGAACCTGCCAGTTACAAGCCTCATAGCAATATTTTTTTACATTGGACCTCATGGTTTCAATATCCAGCACTTCATCCCCCAGCGATCAAGACCAGCCAGCGCTTGTTTGGTTAGAGCATTTTTGGGCCGCCGCATTGGCAGACGCGGCTTCCGACATACACCTTGAGCCTTTTGAGCAAGTGCTGCGGGTGCGGGTGCGCATAGACGGACATTCACCAAGTCATGCCCATGACAGCAGAGCTTCAATCATTTTTGCTGGCCGGTACCGATGTGCTGCGCATTGCCGAGCACGCCCAACAAAGCGGCGTGCTCAGTCTGCGAGAAGCCGGCATGATCAAGGCTAACGAAGGCATCACCTCTCACGAAGAGGTGTGGGCCGCCACCTCTGTATGAGCACTTCGCTGGCGCACAGCAGCCACTTCACCCGACAACTCGGCACGCTGGTGGCTGCCGGTCTGCCCTTGCTGCAGGCTTTGGAAACCATGGCGAAGTCAGAACAAACCCCACAGTTGCGCGAATTGATTACTCGCTTGTGTGTGTCGCTTGAAAACGGGTCTGCGTTTCATATGGCGCTCAGGCAGTCTGCCTACTTTGATGCTTTGTACTGCGAGCTGGTGGCTGCTGCTGAAATGGCGGGCAACTTGGACGAGGTATTGCTGCGTTTAACGTCCTTGCTTGAAAGGCAGCAAACACTTCGTTCGCAAATTCGCTCGGCCTTGGCTTACCCGTTTGCGGTTCTGTGCATCACCTTGGTGGTGGTGGCGGTCATCATGGTTTGGGTGGTTCCGGTGTTTGAAGGAATTTTTTCTTCATTGGGCGCTGAGCTGCCGGCGCTTACCGCTGCCGTGCTGCACGCCAGCCGCTGGCTCACCAGCGGTGGCGCTGTGGCCGTGGCAGTTAGCTTGGTCTTGCTATGCCTGCTTGGTCAGCGGCTTTTGAAGTCGGCTCATTTTGCGCTATGGCTAGATTCGCATTTGCTGCAGTTTCCGCTGGTGGGTAAATTGATGCACCACACACAGCTGTCTTTGTGGACGCTGACGCTGTCGGATTTGCTCAAAGCGGGTGTGCCCATGCTGGACGCGCTGGAAGTGGTTGCCGCCAGCAGCACCAACCGCTGTTTGGCTTTGGCAACCATAGAGCTGAGAAGCAAGGTTCGTCAGGGGCGGTCTTTGGCAGATGCTATGTTAAGTCTGTCTCCTGATGTTTTTTTCGCGCATGTGTTTCCGCCCATGTTGGTGCAACTGGTGAGCGTGGGTGAGCAAAGCGGCGCTTTAGATTCCTTGCTGGCCAAACTGGCTCAGCAATTCATGTCGCAAGTAGACAACTTGATGCGCGAATTCACCCAACTCCTAGAGCCTTTGATGATGGTGGTGCTGGGCGTGATCATGGGGGGCTTGGTGCTGGCTTTGTATTTGCCGGTGTTTCAGTTGGGCCAAGTGCTTTGATCTTTCTTATAGACTGCAGGCATGCAACACCCTGCTTTCAAACGTATTGGTCTTACAGGCGGCATAGGCAGCGGTAAATCCACTTTTGGCAGCCTGCTGGTTGACAGAGGTTTTGCTTGCATTGATGCAGACGCCATATCCAGAGATTTAACAGGCGTCAATGGTGCTGCGGTTTCGCACATCCAACAGGTATTTGGGGAAGACTTCATAGCCGCTGATGGCAGCATGGACAGGTCCAAGATGCGTGCCTTGGTCTTTGCGCAGCCACACGCCAAAACCCAGTTGCAAAGTATTTTGCATCCCTTGATTCGAGCCGCCATCGCTGACAAGGAAGCTGCTTTTAAGGCCAAGGGTAAACCCTTGGTTGTTTTGGATATTCCTTTGTTGGTCGAATCTGCTTCTTGGTCAAAGCAGTTGGATGGTGTGCTCGTGGTTGACTGCAGCGAGGACAGACAAATCGCCAGGGTCATGGCCAGAAATGGATGGACTCGGGAAGAGGTGCAAGCGGTGATGTCGGCGCAAGCCAGCCGGCAAGAGCGATTGGCTGCGGCTACTTGGGTCATCGATAACGACAGCGATGACATGGAGGATTTAAAAAGGCAGGCCCTGGCTTGGAATCTTGCATGAGTTGGTAAATTCAAAGAACTAAAACTCAATTTGAGCGGTTATGATTTAAATAGTTGTCATTTACCAACCTGCGAAGTATTGTGATTCTTTACGAACACCCATTTAATGAACGAATTCGCACGTATTTGCGCCTTGAGTACTTGCTGGCAAGGTTCGAGCAACTTTTATTGCGCTCGTCTGAAATAGACCACCACTTTGCGTTGACCACCCTGTTTGAAATTGTGGATGTGGGTGGGCGCTCCGATTTGAAGTCTGACATCTTGAAAGAGCTCGACAGACACAAGCACCAATTCACCAGTTATCGAGGCAACCCTTCTGTGTCGGAAGAAGTGCTTGACGAACTCTTGATGAAAATCGATAAATGCCAATCTGGCTTCAACACTGTTGGCAGTCGCATTGGCAACTGCGTCAACGACAACGATTTCCTCAGCAGTTTGCGAAACCGTGTTGGCATTCCAGGTGGCACATGTGCTTTTGATTTACCTGCCTACCATGCGTGGAAACAACTGGACCCTGACGAGCGGCGTCAAAATATTTTGAAGTGGTCCGAACCCCTCAAGGCCCTCAACGACAGTGTGGTCTTGTTGATGCGATTGTTGCGTGAGAGCGGAGCACCCCAACGCGTGATTGCCACCAACGGTCAATTTCAGCAAGCCTTGCCCCAAGGACGCTTTCAATTGATGCGTGTATTCATCAACCCAGCTTTGGGCTTGGTACCCGAAATCAGCGGCAACAGAATGATGGTTTGGGTGAGACTGATCAACCAAAACTGGGAAGGCAAGCCTCAAGCCTCAGCAGAAAACGCCGAGTTTGAAATCGAACTCTGCGCCTGAGCCAGCCATTCCAATACCGGCAAAGTACCCGGCAACAGGGGCGACACCTCTACAGGTAAACATTGCCACGCAAACTGTTGACCTTCGCGCATTTGCAATTCTCCCTGCCAAGCCAGCACTTTATAAAAGTGCAATTGCACCAAAGCATGGGGGTAATCGATGCACTCACTTTGCCAAGCATGGCACTGCGTGACCTCAATGCCCAGTTCTTCGCTTAACTCTCTTGACAGCGCTTGCGCCACTGTTTCACCTTGCTCTAGTTTTCCACCAGGGAACTCCCAATAGCCAGCGTAATCTTTGCCTTCGGGGCGGGTGGTTAACAAAAAATAACCATCAGGGCGAATCAAAACCCCCACCGCCACTTGAACACGAGAAGGGTCAATGACCACCGCGGCGTCCTGCGAAATCTCTGGCGAACTGAAAAGCCACGCGACCACTGCGTGAACCTCGCTCCAGCGCCCACACCAAAGCTTCAGGGTGCGCGCTCACCGCTTCATTGGGTGGCACACCCAGCGAGGACAACCATTGGTCAACAATGAGCAAATAAGCGTCTTGGCTGAAAGGGTAAAAACTGATCCACAAACCAAAGCGTTCAGACAGAGAAATTTTTTCTTCAATCACTTCGCCAGGGTGCACCTCGCCATCGTCTGTATGCTTGTAGCTGAGGTTGTCTTTCATGTACTCAGGCAAAAGATGGCGTCGGTTGCTGGTGGCGTAAATCAATACATTGGGCGTGGCGGCAGCGACCGTGCCATCGAGAATAGATTTCAAAGCCTTGTAGCCAGGTTCGCCTTCTTCAAAACTCAGGTCGTCACAAAAGATGATGAATTTTTCTGCCCTTGTGGCCACCACATCGATGATGTCGGGCAAGTCCACCATGTCTTGTTTGTCCACTTCGATTAAGCGCAACCCAAGCGGTGCATAGGTGTTCAAACAGGCTTTGATCAATGAAGATTTACCCGTGCCACGTGCACCAGTGAGTAGCACATTGTTGGCAGGCAAACCCTGCACAAACTGCAAAGTGTTGCGCTGAATCTTTTCTTTTTGAGGCTCAATTTCTTTCAGGTCGTCCAAGGTCATGGCGGCAATATGTTTGACCGGTTCAAGCACACCGTGACCGTTGCTGCGCTTGCGGTAACGAAATGCAATGCCGGCTTGCCAGTCAGGGGCATGCAGCGCTTGGGGCAGCACAGTCTCAATGCGCGCCATCAAGGTTTCAGCGCGAAGCAACATGCGTTCTAGATGATCGTTGAGGGACATATCAGCTTCTGTAGTCAGCGTTGATGGTGACGTAGTCGTGGCTTAAGTCACAGGTCCACACCGTCTCGCTTGCATTACCTCTGCCAAGCACAACCCTCACCGTGATTTCAGATTGCTTCATCACACGCTTTCCATCTTCCTCTTTATAGCCAGCATGCCTGCCGCCATGGGTGACCACATGCACATCATCTAAATACAGCTCGATCTTGTCTTGCGCTAAATCGGCAATCCCCGCGTAACCCACAGCGGCCAAGATGCGCCCCAAGTTGGGGTCGCTGGCGAAAAATGCGGTTTTGACCAAAGGCGAGTGGGCAATGGCGTAGGCAGCCTGCAAACACTCGTCGCTGGTTTTCCCACCCTCTACAGTCACGGTAATGAATTTGGTAGCGCCCTCGCCGTCTCGCACAATGGCTTGCGCCAGCCACCGCGCCACATCTGTGAGGGCTTGTTTCAAGGCCATGCCTTGTGTGCTGGTCCAATCGTCGATTCGCTGGTGGGCAGCCTTGCCAGAAGCCATCACCACAAAAGAATCGTTGGTGGATGTGTCTCCATCAATAGAGATTCGGTTGAAAGAAGCTTGGGCTAAATCGTGTGCCAGACCATCCATCAACTGGGCTGACACATTGGCATCGGTGGCGATAAAGCCCAGCATGGTCGCCATATTGGGGCGAATCATGCCTGCGCCTTTGGAAATACCGGTGATGGTGACGGTTGTGCCGTCGATGTTCAGTTGCCGACTTATGGCTTTGGGCAAAGTGTCGGTGGTCATGATGGCGGTGGCCGCTTGTGGCCAATGATCTTGCGCCAAGTCTGCCAAGGCCAATGGCAAGCCGTCGACGATGCGCGCAACGGGCAAGGGTTCCATGATCACGCCAGTGGAAAAAGGCAAAACCTGATGGGCTTGAATATGCAGAAGCTGCGCCAAGGCTTGGCAAACTTCGTTGGCATGCAGCAAGCCCGACTCGCCCGTACCGGCGTTGGCCACGCCTGTGTTGATAACCAAAGCACGAATACCTTGCTGGGCTTTCATATGCGACTGGCACACCTGAACCGGTGCGGCGCAAAAACGGTTTTGCGTGAACACCGCACCCACACAAGTGCCTTCAGCCAAAGAGAAAACTGTCAGGTCTTTGCGGTTGGCTTTGCGAACACCGGCACTTGCGGTGCCTATGTCAATACCAGGAACGGGCAACAGCTGAGAATCGTGGGGCGCAGACAGATTGACAGGCATATCAGGCGAGCTTTCCGTGACACTGCTTGTATTTTTTCCCGCTGCCACAGGGGCAAGGTTCGTTGCGACCGACAGCAGGCACGGGGCTGCTATTGGGGTCCTCACCGTCTGCGTATACCTGCGCTGCACCCGTCTCATCGGGTGCTGAATAAGTGATGTGAGAGAACGCCTCTGCGTTCTCCTCCAATTTATCCGCAGCGAGTTGAACTTGCTCGGATGACTCGATTTGTACGGTCATCAACACGCGGGTCACTTCATTTTTGACCATGTCCAAGAGTTGACCAAACAGCTCAAAAGCCTCGCGTTTGTATTCTTGCTTGGGTTGCTTTTGCGCATATCCGCGCAAATGAATACCTTGGCGCAAATAATCCAATGACGACAAATGCTCGCGCCAATGGCTGTCAATGTTTTGCAACAACACGGCGCGCATAAAGGGCGTGAATTGGTCGACGCCCACCTTGTTTAACTTCTCTTCAAAGCTTTGATTGGCGGCCGCAACCACTGTGCTGACGATGTCTTCATCGGTGATGGCTTGCGCGTTTTGCACTTGCTGGCTTAGGCCAACAGTCAAATGCCATTCATTGCGCAAGGCGTTTTCCAGACCCGCCAAGTCCCACTGCTCTTCCACCGATTCGTGGGGCACAAACTGGTGAACCAAATCGGTGAAACAACCTTCGCGCAAGTTTTGAATTTGAAAGCGTAAATCTTGCGCATCCAAAATATCGTTGCGCTGCTGGTAAATCACCTTGCGCTGGTCGTTGGACACATCGTCGTATTCCAGCAGTTGTTTGCGAATATCAAAGTTACGCGACTCTACTTTGCGCTGTGCACTTTCAATGCTGCGAGTCACCATGCTGGCTTCGATGGCCTCGCCCTCAGGCATTTGCAATCTGTCCATGATGGCTTTGACGCGCTCACCCGCAAAAATCCGCATCAAGGCATCGTCAAGGCTGAGATAGAACCGCGAAGAGCCAGGGTCTCCCTGACGGCCTGACCGACCACGTAATTGGTTGTCAATGCGCCTTGATTCATGTCTTTCAGTGGCGATGATGCGCAAACCACCCAAAGACTTCACCTTGGCATGGTCTGTTTGCCATTGGGCTCTGTGCGCGTGAATTTGTTGAGCTTTCAGGTCTTCACTTAAAGCCTCATCTGCTTCAATGCCAGTGACGGTTTTTTCAATGTTGCCGCCCAAGACAATATCGGTTCCGCGTCCTGCCATATTGGTCGCGATGGTGATGGCACCCACAACGCCGGCTTGCGCCACGATGTCAGCCTCTTTGGCATGCTGCTTGGCGTTAAGCACTTGGTGCGCCAGGCCTGCTTTGGTAAGCATGCCAGACAACAATTCTGATAATTCAATGGAGGTTGTTCCCACAAGTACAGGCTGGCCTCGGCCATGGCATTCTTGGATATCTTCAATGGCTGCTTTGTATTTCTCGTCGGTGGTTTTGTAAACCCGATCGAGTTGGTCGTCACGCGTGCTGATTTTGTTGGGGGGAATGATGACGGTTTCTAAACCATATATTTCCTGAAACTCATAAGCCTCGGTGTCTGCAGTCCCCGTCATTCCAGACAATTTGCCGTACAAACGGAAATAGTTTTGGAAAGTGATGGACGCCATGGTCTGGTTTTCTGCCTGTATAGCCACACCTTCTTTGGCCTCAACGGCTTGGTGCAAACCATCGCTCCAACGGCGACCCGACATCAATCGTCCGGTGAACTCGTCAACAATCACAATCTCGCCGTTTTGATTCACATAATGTTGGTCAAGGTGGTAGAGATGCTGGGCGCGAAGCGCTGCATACAAGTGGTGAACCAAGCCTATATGCAATGGGTCATACAACGACGCGCCCGCGGGCAACAAACCCATCTCTGACAGCACTTTTTCGGCCTTCTCATGACCCAGTTCTGTCAAATACACCTGATGGGATTTTTCGTCCAAGGTGAAGTCGCCTGGCTTGGTCACGCCTTCGCCAGTTCGCAGGTCTAATTCCCCTTCTTGGCGAGTGAGGAAAGGAACCACTTTGTTCATCGCCAAATAGGTGGCCGTGTGGTCTTCCGCCTGTCCGCTGATGATGAGCGGTGTTCGCGCTTCATCAATCAAAATAGAGTCGACCTCGTCTACGATGGCGTAATTGAGGCTGCGCTGCACCCTGTCATGCGCTTCATAGACCATGTTGTCGCGCAAATAATCGAAGCCATATTCGTTATTGGTGCCGTAAGTGATATCGCACTGGTAAGCCGCCTGCTTTTCTTCCCTGCTCAGTTGGGACAAATTGATGCCCACACTCAAGCCTAAGAATTGGTAAAGCTGACCCATCCATTGGGCATCGCGGTTAGCCAAGTAATCGTTTACGGTCACCACATGAACACCTTTGCCGCTCAAGGCATTGAGATAGACCGACAAAGTGGCTGTAAGTGTCTTGCCCTCTCCGGTACGCATCTCCGCAATCTTGCCTTGGTGCAAGGCAATACCGCCCATCATTTGCACGTCAAAGTGCCGCATCTTCATGACACGCTTAGAGCCTTCCCTGACCACCGCAAATGCCTCGGGCAAAAGGGCGTCCAGCGTCTCACCCTCAGAGAAGCGTTGCTTGAACTCGACAGTTTTGTGGCGTAAGGCTTCGTCGCTCAGCGATTCATAGCTGGCCTCTAATGCGTTAATGCGCTCAAGTGTTTTACGAAATTGCTTAAGCAGCCGATCATTGCGACTGCCGAAGATTTGGGTCAATAAATTAAATGCCATGCCAGCGATACGCTTAGCAACGACCGGGTGGCCACGTTAAGCGTACATTCCTTATGAATAAGGTTTAATTTTAACCTCTGCGTTCCCCACAACATAATTGAGCCATGGCAACCCAATCCTCTGCTAAATCGCGATCCGCCACGCCCGTCATGGCGGCCATGGCCCAATCAGCCACGCTGTCGTCATTGATGCAAATCAGCCAACGGTCTCAAGCCTGTCTGCATGCCATTCAATCGCTTTTGCCCGTGGGTTTGGCGGGACTGGTAAAGGCGGGCCCCTTGGATGAGCAAGGTTGGTGTTTGCTGGTGCCCCACAACGCAGCGGGTGCCAAGTTGCGTCAACTTGTGCCAGCTCTGACAGCCCATTTACGCAGTCACAACATGGCTGTTGACAAAATTCGAGTGAAAGTTATTTCACGTTAACTGTGAACGCAACTTATTGAAGCGGTTGACGCGAGCAGCTTTTGACTACTTCATCGTACATGCGCATTTTGGATGCAACGCTTTGGTATTGATCCCAAATAATTTCCACAATATCTCGCGTGATTCTCATGAACTCAAAATGACAGTGGTGGCGAATATTGTTTTCGTAAATGGCCTTTTCTTGCCAGTCATTTTCTTGCATGAGAAACGCATAGTGGGTGAGTTCATGCCCCAAAGCCCACTGGAACATTTCCTGTCTCCAAAAACGTGTGCTGTACGTACCGATAGAAATTTGCAGCGTGTTGTTAGGGGCATCAACGCTTGGAAATTGAAACATCATCCTGGCCTCTTTGGGTATTTTTTCGTCAAAAAAAATAGGCGGCAGGGCTAAGTTGTCGGGTGCGTTAGTTTCTTGTTTGATAAAAACCCATAACTTCTCCGTCATGGCTTTGTCTATTTGCGCGGGGAACGGGACGACACTTTGTGCCATCGAGGCGCTCATGAACCAAGTCCCCACCAACACTGCGATAAGTCGATAAACATTGATTTTCTTGTAAGACTTCGTCATGGGTCTGATGGTATGGTTGTCAAATAATTTTTAAATGTAGTTGTATGCGATTGACCATTTTTACCACGCCCGTGCTTAGCCCTTTGCTCAAAAGGTTTTCGAGATGGGTTTTACGGTTAGCAGGCTGGAAGTTATCCGGTGAAATGCCAAGCCACTGTGCTAAGAGCGTCGTCATTGCGGCGCCTCACACCAGCAATTGGGATTTCCCCTATACCCTTCTGGCTGCATTCGCACTTGAATTGAACATCCATTGGATGGGAAAAATCCAAATTTTCCGTTTTCCTTTCAATGGGCTTATGTGTTGGCTAGGTGGCATCGCGGTTGACCGCTCCAAGTCGAGCAATACAGTGTCTGCGTCTGCTGATCTCTTGCGCCAAGCTGTTGGCCAATTGCATTTGGTGATTCCTCCAGAAGGAACGAGGTCTCAGTCGCGTCAATGGAAGACCGGTTTTTATTACATAGCACTCGAAGCTCAGGTCCCCATTGTGTTGGGATTTTTAGACTTCGGCAGCAAAACCGCTGGACTGGGTCCGGCCATTGTTCCCACTGGAGACTTTGAATCTGACATGGTGAGCATTAAAAATTTTTATGCTCCTATTAGAGGTAAAAATGCCTCTCAATTTGTTTTGGATTAACATTTTAAAACGGATATCAAACCATTGATTGAATGAGCGGTTGGTGGTTTTTCAGCATGTGTATAGAATAAGTTGGATGAAAAATACACGTATGGATTGTTTTCAACTGTCTAAATCCTGTTGCGTTTTTATCAGCGTGTTTTGTGTGCTAACTGCCCATGCACAAAACAAAAACACCGCAACAACTGCTGCACCTGTTGCGGCATGCTCAGCCTCTGAGTTCAAAGCCTTGGCCTACACCATCAATGACGCGCAACAGCGAGAAGAGCGCGCCAAAGAATGGTTGTCCAAATACGGCAAGTCTTGCCCCATGGATCAAATAGAAATCATCTTAATCAACCAAGCTGTTTGGTTGGGCACTGCCGACACACCTGTCATCATCTCTACCATTGAAACCATTTACAAGCAGAAAAAAGGGGCCACAGAAGATTTGGCCAAGTCGGTGGATAAGCCTAGAGGCAATGCAAACAACAAATAATGGTTTGCTAAAAAATATGGTGCCGATTATCGGATTCGAACTGATGACCTACCGCTTACAAGGCGGTTGCTCTACCAACTGAGCTAAATCGGCGTGAGGTGTATTCTAACCACACCCTAAGAGAAAAAATTTATTTGACGCGTTTGAGATGCGGTTTTGTTCCAGAGGTACTGGGCTTGGTAGGCTCAGGCGGCTCTGTGGATTCATCCGAGTCTTGGGTTTGGTAGGTCAGTGCTGTACTTAAAATCACCACAGGCTTAATGGCTGAAACCAAACCCTTGGGTGCCGTCACTTCAATTTCTCCATTATTCAAAGCCGGCGCGGGGAATGCCATACCTTGACCGTTTTCACGGGCATAAATGGCAATCACCCTCGCGACTGGAACACTGATTTCTCTGGCTACGCCACCAAACCGTGCTTTGAACACGACAAACTCATTTCCAAGCTGCAAACTGCTTGTCGCGTCGAAGCTGATGTTGAGAACAATCTCTCCGTTATTCACATACTCTCTAGGCACCTGAACGGTGTCGTCCACGGAGACAGCAATATAGGGCGTGAGTGCGTTATCTGTGCACCATTCGTGCAAAGCACGGACCAAGTAAGGGCGCGTAGAAGTAGACTGCGAAATATTGATCATGTTCGTAGCTTATTTACGCATCACTTTCTCAGAAGGCGTCAATGCTTCGATGTAGCCAGGCCGAGAAAATATGCGCTCTGCATATTTCAGCAAGGGCGCTGCATTCTTGGATAAATCGATGCCGTAGTGGTCTAAGCGCCAAAGCAAAGGCGCAATGGCCACGTCGAGCATAGAGAAGTTGTCGCCCAACATGAATTTATTTTTCAAAAACACGGGTGCGAGTTGCGTCAACCGGTCACGTATGTGGGAGCGGGCTTTTTCCAGCGCCTTTTCATTGGCTTTTTGGGTGCGCGACTCGATGGTAATGACATGCGTGAAAAGTTCTTTTTCGAAATTCAATAAAAACAAACGTACACGTGCTCGGTCAACAGGGTCACCGGGCATCAGTTGGGGATGAGGAAAACGTTCATCGATATATTCATTAATGATGTTCGATTCATACAAAATTAAATCGCGCTCAACCAAAATGGGCACTTGCCCATAAGGGTTCATGACATTGATGTCTTCAGGCTTGTTGTAGAGGTCAACATCGCGAATTTCAAAGTCCATGCCTTTTTCAAAAAGCACGAAACGGCATCGGTGAGAAAAGGGACAGACTGTCCCCGAGTACAAAACCATCATGAAATAGGCTCCTAAAAGGCTAAGGGTTTAATGGGCTAGCCAAGGCCCATTGTATGGACCCGCACAAAGCGGGTCGAAAACGCCATTAAATCAGCGAATATCTTTCCAGTAGGAAGCATTCAATCGCCAAGCTATGACCATGAAGATCAGTAAAAACAGCATGACCCAAACGCCTAAACGAACACGGGTGCTTTGGTCGGGCTCAGCCATCCATTGCAAATAATTGACCAAGTCGCCCACGGCTTCGTCGTACTCACGAGCAGACATTTTTCCAGGGGTGATTTGCTCCCAAGCTTTAAACACATGGGTGGTGTGGCCGTGTTGCTCCACATCTTCATAGATGGGGCGACGTTGACCTTGCAATTCCCATAAAACATGGGGCATGCCCACATTGGGATAAGCCAAGTTGTTCCAACCCGTTGCCTTGGCGTCATCGCGGTAGTAGGTGCGCAAATAGGTGTAAATGTAGTCAGCACCTGTGCCGCCACTGCCTGATCGCGAACGAGCGATAACGGTCAAGTCGGGAGGGTTGCCACCAAACCAATCTTTGCCTTGCTTGGCGTCCATGCTTACTTTCATGGTGTCGCCCACTTTGTCGGTGGTGAAAAGCAAGTTGTCTTTGATTTGCTTTTCTGTCAAACCAATGTCCTTGAGGCGGTTAAACCGCATGTAGGCCGCAGCGTGGCAGTTCAAACAGTAATTGACAAATATTTTGGCGCCATTTTGCAAGGCACTTAAGTCATTGAGCTTGTTGGGTGCTTTGTCCCAAGGAATGCTATCGGTGTTTGCAAAAGCGGGCAAGACCATGCCCAAAACCAAAGACACACTGATGAGAAATTTTTTCATGAATAAATGCTCCAAGTTCGCTCAGTGCGCCACAAAGTTCACACGATCGGGAACTGGTTTGGTTTCACCCAAGGTACTCCACCAAGGCATCAACAAAAAGAATCCAAAATAATACAAGCTGCCAACCTGTGACACACGCTCGCCTATGGATGAGGGCGGTTGCATGCCCAAATAGCCCAAGACAAAGAAGTTAACCACGAAGATGGCATACAAATAAACATGCCAGTCTGGGCGGTAACGAATCGACTTGACAGCGCATCTGTCTAGCCAAGGCAAGAAAAACAAAATCACCACAGCACCGCCCATTACCACCACGCCCCAGAACTTAGCGTCAATGGCCAACATCAAAGCGACACCCACCACGGCAGCACCAATCACCACGCCTTTGAGCGTGTTGCTGATTTTGGCGCGAGTCGCGCCCAAGTAGGCAGCTGCCAAAACGCAAGCAATCAGCGCATACATCATCTCGCCAGTGATAGCGCGCAGCATGGAGTAGTAAGGCGTGAAATACCAGACCGGCGCGATGTGCGCAGGTGTTTTCAATGGATCAGCTGGAATGAAGTTGTTGTATTCCAAAAAGTAGCCGCCAAACTCTGGTGCAAAAAAGATGATGGCGCAAAACACCAGCAAAAAGCCTGTCACGCCCATGATGTCGTGCACGGTGTAGTAGGGATGAAAAGGGATGCCGTCCAAAGGTCTGCCCAACGAATCTTTGTGGGCTTTAATCTCAACGCCATCAGGGTTGTTGGAACCCACTTCATGCAAAGCAATGATGTGTGCGACCACCAAGCCCAGCAGCACCAAGGGCACTGCAATGACGTGGAAAGCAAAGAATCGGTTCAAGGTGGCGTCGCCCACCACATAGTCGCCGCGAATCAGCAAAGCCAAATCGGGTCCGATAAAGGGAATAGCCGAGAACAAGTTAACAATCACTTGTGCGCCCCAATAGGACATTTGTCCCCAAGGCAGCAAATATCCCATAAAGGCTTCGCCCATCAGGGCCAAAAATATGGCGCAACCAAACAGCCAAACCAACTCACGTGGTTTTCTGAAAGAGCCGTAAATCAGGCCACGGAACATGTGCAAATACACCACCACAAAAAACGCCGAGGCACCTGTGGAGTGCATATAGCGAATCAACCATCCCCAAGGCACATCACGCATGATGTATTCAACTGAGGCAAAAGCCATGGCTGCATCTGGCTTGTAATGCATCACCAAAAATATGCCGGTGAGAATTTGAATGACAAGCACCAACAAAGACAACACGCCAAAGAAATAAAAGAAATTGAAGTTTTTGGGTGCGTAGTACTCGCTTAGATGCTCCTTGTACAACTTGGACAAAGGAAAGCGGTTGTCAATCCAAGTCAATGCCTTTTCAGACATGGGCGCATCAGCAGAAATTTCTTTGAATTCAGCCATGGTTTTCTTAAGCCTTCGTATCTTCACCAATCAGCAAACGAGCGTCTGATAGGTACATATGGGGGGGGATTTCTAAATTGTCTGGCGCGGGCTTGTTTTTGTAAACGCGGCCCGCCATATCAAAAGTAGAGCCGTGGCAGGGGCACAAAAAGCCGCCCTGCCAATCATCTGGCAATGAAGGCTGCGGACCCATTTGGAATTTATCGCTGGGCGAGCATCCCAAATGCGAACAAATACCCACGCCCACAAAAAATTCAGGTTTGATGGAGCGGCCTTGGTTTCGGGCGTATTCGGGGGTGAGCTCTGAAGGCTTGCGCTTAGATTCTGGGTCTGCAAGCTGCGTCTCAACATTTTTCAATGCTTCGAGTTGCTCGGGTGTGCGACGAATAATCCACACGGGCTTGCCGCGCCACTCAACGGTCAATTTTTCGCCTGGCTTGATAGCGCTGATGTCAACCTCGACCGCTGCACCCGCCGCTTTGGCTCGCTCGGAAGGACTGAAAGTGCTGACAAACGGGACAGCGACCGCAACGCCGCCAACCGCACCAACACAACTTGAGGCTATAAGCCACGTTCGCTTGCTGGTGTCTACAGGGGTTTCACTCATGAAAGGCCTCAAAAATAGTGTGTATTTTTCAAAAGATTCAAATTCTAACCGAGCCCATCAAACCCTAAACCCCCTGCAAAAAAGCGATTTATATACGCTCTTCATTTTCACAAAAAATGTTAGATTAGTACTTTAATTTTTGTTATGGGGTTTTTATGCTCAAAGAATTTAAAGATTTCGCCATCAAAGGCAATGTGGTCGATTTGGCTGTGGGCGTCATTATTGGCGCGGCATTCGGAAAAATTGTGGATTCCTTGGTGAATGACTTGATCATGCCGGTCATTTCCGCCATTTTTGGACGCATGGATTTTTCAAGCTATTTTTGGGTTTTGGGTGCTGTTCCAGATTCAGTTCCCCGAACACTAGAACCCCTAAGGAAAGCTGGGGTACCGGTGTTGTCTTATGGCAATTTCATCACTGTTGCCATCAACTTTCTTATTTTGGCTTTCGCTATTTTCATGATGATCCAACAGATACAACGCATGAAAAAACGTGAGGTTTCTGCCCAAGAACCTGAGACATCTCCTACACCTGAAGAGGTGTTGCTGCTTAGGGAAATTCGCGATCAATTGCAAAAAAATTAAGCAAGTCGCTGACTGCTTTTCAAGGCTGAGTTTTGGCTGCTTTCAAAGCAGCCAACAAACTGCGGGGGTCTGCAATGCCTTTGCCGGCAATATCAAAGGCCGTACCGTGGTCGGGGCTGGTGCGCACAAAAGGCAGGCCCAAAGTTTGGTTCACGCCCTCTTCTAAACCTAAAAACTTCACCGGTATCAGACCTTGGTCGTGGTACATAGCAACCACCACATCGGTGTCTTTTTGGCCCTGCTGGCTGTGGGCATGCATAAAGACCGTGTCAGGAGGATAGGGTCCACTGATATGCAGGCCTTGTGCTTTGGCCATTTGGATAGCAGGCGCAATAAGGGCAATCTCTTCAGCCCCAAACAGGCCTTCTTCTCCCGCATGGGGGTTGAGTCCCGCCACACGCATGCGCGGCGCATAGCCATGTAGCTTGAGCCAACTGTCATGCGTGACTTGAAAGGTTTGAAGCAGATTTTCAACCGTGACCGATTCAATAGCCTCTCGCAAAGGCACATGAATACTGACAAGCACCACCCGCAAGCCAGGGCAGGACAACATCATGCGAACCGGCACGCCACTGACGGGCACACCGAGATGGGCGGCCGCAAGAGACTGCAGCATTTCTGTGTGTCCTGGAAAAACTACGCCGCTGAGCTGCAAGGCCTTTTTGTTGAGTGGTGCTGTGACGAGTGCAGCAACTTCGCCCTTTAACGCTGCTTGAGTAGCAGATTGGACTGCTGCTGCTGCCATCGCGCCCGCTTGGGCACTGACTTGTCCCATGGCAATGGGTTGCGATTCTCCGCATTGGATCACCGGCAACTGGTGCGACAAGCTTTGCCCCGCTTGGGCCACATCACGCACAGCCACACATTCCAAACGTCTAGGCAAAAGCGGTGCCAATTGGGTCAACTGGTTTTGCAAGGTCGGCACATCGCCAAACACACAACACCCTTGGGTCAACTCGGGCGACAGCGCAAAGGCTTTAATGATGATTTCGGGGCCAATGCCCGCCGGGTCGCCCATGGTGATGGCCACGGGTTGCGAGAGGGGTTTTAAAGTGCCCATTGACATCAAGCAGGGTTGTCAATGTCAATGAAGGTATGCATCAAACCCAATTGATCTGCCAGATGCTCGCCCAGCGCAGGAGCCCCGTAACGCTCGGTGGCATGGTGGCCGCACGCGTAAAAGCCAACACCTGTCTCGCGTGCCAAATGCGCTTGCGGCTCGGAAATTTCGCCGGTGATGAATGCGTCGACGCCTTGCGCAATGGCTTCTTCAAACAAGTTTTGTGCGCCACCTGTGCACCAAGCGATGCGCCTAAGCGGACGGTGCGGGTCCGGCACAACCGAGACGGGGGGTTTACCCAAGCGACTTTTTAGCAGCTGCGTCAAAGCATCGGCATTTTCAAGAGGTGTTTGCGGTTGACCGACAAAGCCCAAGGCCTGCTCACCAAAAGTGCCATCGACAAGAAAGCCCAAATGTGCAGCCAGCTGTGCGTTGTTGCCTAACGAGGTGTGGGCGTCCAGTGGCAGGTGATAGGCCAGCAAATTGATATCGTGCGCCAACAGCAAAGCCAAACGTGATTTAAGCCAACCGGTGACACTGCCGGTTTGGTTGCGCCAAAACAAACCATGGTGAACCAGCAAGGTATCGGCGCCTGCATCGATAGCGGCTTGAATAAACGCCAAACTGGCTGTCACACCTGAAGCGATGATTTGTATTTGAGGGCGGCCCTCAACCTGCAATCCGTTGGGGCAATAGTCTTTGAACTGCTCTGGCTTGAGCAAACCATGACAGAGCGCCAACAATGCGGTGCGCTCGACCATTTCAGCGCCGTTCCACCCGGGCTTTGGGTCGCTGCAAAGGCGTTACAGACAGCAGTTGTTCTTGTTCTTTACGCAGAATTTTCAGTTGCGCACTGATGCCGGGCTTAAGCAAGGACACTTGCGCCAGCAACTCTGGCACATTGCGCACACCGTGGTCGTTGACAGCCAGCAACAGATCGCCAGGGCGCACACCTGCTTTGAAAGCAGGACCAGTTTGCAGCACGCCGGTGATGATGACGCCTTCTTGGCGATCCACGTTAAAGGTTTGTGCCAGCTCCGGCGTGAGCTCTGAGGGCTCGACACCAATCCAACCTCGTGTGACCAAGCCGTCTTTGACGATGCCTTCAAGAACTTGCTTGGCAATGCTCACGGGAATGGCAAATCCGATGCCCATACTGCCACCCGATTTGGAATAAATGGCGGTGTTGATACCCAGCAAATTGCCCTGCACATCCACCAAGGCGCCGCCCGAATTGCCAGGGTTGATGGCTGCGTCGGTTTGTATGAAGTTTTCAAAGGTGTTGATGCCCAACTGGTTGCGCCCCAATGCAGACACGATGCCACTGGTAACAGTTTGCCCCACACCAAACGGGTTGCCTATGGCCAAAACAATATCGCCAACTTGAAGTTGCTCGGTGCTGTTCATCACCATCACGGGCAATTTTTCAAGACTGACTTTGAGCACAGCCAAATCGGTTTCAGGGTCGGTGCCAATCACTTTGGCCTGCGCACGCCGGCCATCGTTGAGCATCACCAAAATTTCATCTGCACCTTCAATCACGTGGTTATTGGTGAGGATGTAGCCCTGAGGGCTGACGATGACGCCACTGCCTAAGCCTGCTTGAGAAGAATCATCTTGATCACCAAAAAAATACTTGAACCAAGGGTCTTTGTTTTTTTCTTGTGCAGATTTGTGCGAGGTATTGATGCTGACCACCGCTGGTGAAGCTTTTTTGGCCGCAAAACTTAAGCTTCCCGCACTGACTATTGGCGAAGCGCCGCTGTTGGCAACTTCAAAAATTTGTAAATTGGAATTCCACGCTGGGCGCTGCAACCATTCGGGCTTGAGGGTAATCAAGACAAACCAAACCGCCACCAACACGGTGACTGTTTGTGAAAACAATAACCATAAGCGCTTCATGATGATGCCGAGTCGCTCCCTTTGGACTCGTCGGGAGCTTGCGTGTGGCGGATAAATATTTGAGCCGACCAAATGCCTATTTCATAAAGCAGGCACATGGGCACCGCCAAGGCCAGTTGCGAGACCACATCGGGCGGCGTCACCACCGCGGCAATGATGAAAGCCAGCACAACGAAATAGGAGCGAAAGGCTTTGAGTTTTTCAATGCTCACCACATTCATGCGCGCCAGCACGATGACCACAATCGGCACTTCAAACGCCAAGCCAAAGGCCACGAACATGGTCAATACAAAATTTAAATAGGCTTCAATATCTGGCGCAGCGGTGATGCTCTTCGGTGCAAAGCTTTGGATAAATTTAAACACCTGACCAAAAACAAAGAAGTAACAAAACGCCACGCCAATGAAAAACAGCAGGGTGCTAGAAAACACCAAGGGCAACACCAGCTTTTTTTCGTGTGTGTACAAACCAGGCGCCACAAAAGCCCATGCTTGGTAAAGCACCACCGGCAAGGCGATCAAAAAGGCCATCATCAGCATGATTTTCAAAGGCACCAAGAACGGGGAGATGACCGAGGTGGCAATCAAGTGGGTGCCTTCGGGCAACTGAGCCACCAAGGGAGCAGCCAAAAAATCATAGAGTTGGGCTGGACCGGGGTAAAGGCTTAAAACAGCACAAGCAACGGCTACAGCAATGGCTGCTTTGACCAAGCGGTCGCGCAGTTCTTTAAGGTGCTGCACAAAGGGCTGTTCTGTCCCGCTCAATTCGTCGGTATCTTTGGTGGAGGAGTCAGCCATAAAGGTTCAGAGCTTGCCTATGCCGGAGGGCGGGCGAAAACGCGCAACCCTGGCCGCACCCGACAAAGCGCGGGTACGCACGCCGTGACGAGATTTGTACCACTGAGGGGTGGCCGAGCGCTTGATGCGCCAGTTTTTTCCCGGGTGTTGGTAACTGGGCGGCGGCGGTGTCCATTGGTAGGGAATGATGGGTTGGTAGCCATCTTCTGCTTGACCCGCCATGTCCAAACTGGCCACGCCTTGGTTGAGCTTGGTGGTCGCATTAAGCACACTTTGCTGAACGTCGGTCATGGCGCTGTCCATGGTTTCCTTCATTTTCTTGAGATCTTCCATGTCCATGGATCGGTTGACCTCGGCCTTGACATCGGCCACGTAACGCTGAGCCTTACCCAAAAGGGTGCCTATGGTTCTGGCGACTCTGGGCATCTTTTCAGGGCCGATCACCACCAGTGCCACAGCACCGATCACGGCCAACTTAGAGATTTCCAGGTCAAACATGGTTTAAGGCTTGTGCTTGGCTTCAACGTCGATGGGCGCTTTGTCTGCGTTAGGCGAAGCGCTGGCGGCAACTTGCTGTGCAGGTGCAACGGTACCGTCTGCGGGGGCAGCCGAGCCATCTTTCATGCCATCTTTAAAGCCTTTAACGGCTCCACCCAAGTCAGAACCAATGTTTTTAAGTTTTTTGGTACCGAACACCAAAATAATGATTAAGAGCACGATTAACCAGTGCCAAATTGAAAATGATCCCATGGGATGCTCCTGAATGAAGTGAGGAATTCTAGTCTTAGCCGCGCAACCATGGGCGCGGACCGCCCATGACATGCCAATGCAGGTGGTGAACCTCTTGGCCGCCCTCAGCCCCGGTGTTGGTCAACAAGCGAAAACCACCTTCGGGATAGGGGTTCACACCTTCTTGCAAAGCCAGTTGCGGGACCTTGATAAGTAAGCGTCCGAGCATGGCTGCATGCTCATCGCCCACCTGCGCCATAGACGCAATATGTAATTTAGGAATCACCAAAAAATGCACGGGTGCCCAAGGGTTGATGTCATGGAAGGCAAAGATTTCTTCGTCTTCATAGACTTTTTTGCTGGGTATTTGGCCAGCCACAATTTTGCAAAAAATACAGTTGGGATCGGTATGCATGCTTGAGTTCTCTTGAAAAATTATTCGGTGCCTGCTTCACGGGCTTGCGCTTTGCGCAAGGCTTTCTCTTCCAAGCCGCTCAAGCCCTCGCGCCTTGACAGCTCTTGCAGCACGTCCTCGGGGCTCAAGTTGTAGTGGGACAGCGCCACCAAGCTGTGAAACCACAGATCGGCCATTTCGCCCACCAACTTGTGCGCTTCGCCGCCGTGGTCTAGGTCTTTGGCGGCCATCACCACTTCGGTGGCTTCTTCGCCAATTTTCTTCAAAAACGCGTCGGGGCCTTTGTGCAGCAAACGCGCCACATAACTGGTGTCGGGGTTGCCGCCATTGGCCGCTTTGCGGCTTTCAATCACGGCGGCCAAGCGGGCCAAGGTGTCGTCAGAGCTCATGGGTGGGTTTTGTAAATGGTGGCGGGGTCTTGCAAAACCGGCTCGACGCTCAGCCATTGGCCGCCGTCAGGACTGGTTTTCCAGCGTTGGTAAAAGCAACTGTGCCGGCCAGTGTGACAGGCAATGCTAGGGTCGTGGCCGGTTTGAGTGACGCTGAGCAAAATCACGTCGTTGTCGCAGTCTAGGCGGATGTCGTGCACGGTTTGCACATGGCCGGACTCTTCGCCCTTGAACCACAGCTTGCCCCGCGAGCGGCTGAAATACACGGCGCGGCCTAGCTCGGCGGTTTTTTGCAAGGCCTCGCGGTTCATCCACGCGAACATCAGCACGTCTTTGCTGCCCTGCTCTTGCGCGATGACCGGCACCAAGCCTTGCGCGTCCCATTTAATCGTATCTAGCCAATTCATAGGCTAATGTTAAGGGCTGCAAGCCTAGTGCGCCTTGACCCACAGGCTTGCTTGCTTTGAATTCATCAAGGCATGGATTCAACATAGAAACTAGCGCTCCTTACTTGCAGTCCACCCGCTTGTTCAATCAGGTCTGCTGGTAGTTCATGTGCGCTGAATGTAGCATCGAAAAGCAAATAATTAATACTATTAAGCTCATATTTCTTTGTGCTGATACGCCAAAGATCTTTAGCCCCGCCTCACAACCTCACAGGTATTCCACGCTCCCGCATCCTCTGCTTGGCCTGCTGCACGGTGTATTCGCCATAGTGAAAAATGCTGGCGGCCAGCACGGCATCCGCGCCGCCTGTTTGTATGCCGTCGGCCAAGTGGTCGAGGTTGCCCACGCCGCCCGAAGCAATCACCGGCACAGGCACGGCGTCGCTGACTGCGCGGGTCAGTTCTAAATCGAAGCCGCTTTTGGTGCCGTCGCGGTCCATGCTGGTGAGCAATATTTCACCCGCGCCATGTTCGGCCATTTGCGTGGCCCAGGCCACCGCGTCTAGCCCCACGTTTTTTCGCCCGCCATGGCTGTACACATCCCAGCCCGGGCCCATGGGCTGCCCGTTAGCGCCGATGCGCTGCTCGTCTTCCGCACTGCGGCGCTTGGCGTCAATCGCCACCACAATGCACTGCGCGCCGTATTTGGCCGAGGCGTCGCGTATCACTTGCGGGTTGGCTATGGCCGCCGAGTTGAAGCTGGTTTTGTCGGCGCCAGCGTTTAAGAGGCGGCGCACGTCTTCCACAGTGCGCACACCGCCGCCCACTGTTAAGGGGATGAACACCTGAGAAGCCACAGCTTCGATGATGTGCAAGATCACATCGCGCCCGTCGCTGGTGGCGGTGATGTCAAGGAAGGTAAGTTCATCTGCGCCTTGCTCGTTGTAACGGGCGGCAATTTCCACCGGGTCGCCAGCGTCGCGCAGTTCTACAAAGTTAATGCCTTTAACCACCCGTCCTGCCGTCACATCCAGACAGGGAATGATGCGTTTGGCCAGCATCTCAGCCGTTCAGCTCGTCGGCTAGGGCTTGGGCTTTTTCAAAGTCGAGGTCGCCGCTGTAAATAGCGCGGCCGCAAATCACACCTTCAATGCCTTCGTCTTCCACCCCACACAAGCCTTCTATGTCTTTCATATTCGACAAGCCACCCGAAGCGATGACGGGAATGGACAGCGCCTGCGCCAGTTTGACGGTGGCGTCGATGTTGATGCCGCTCAGCATGCCGTCGCGCCCTATGTCGGTGTAAATGATGGACTCCACGCCGTAGTCTTCAAACTTCTTGGCCAAGTCCACCACCTCGTGGCCGGTGAGTTTGCTCCAGCCGTCGGTGGCGACTTTGCCGTCTTTGGCGTCCAGCCCCACGATGATGTGACCGCCAAACGCACTGCAAGCGTCTTGCAAAAAGCCCGGATTCTTCACCGCTGCCGTGCCGATGATGACGTAGCGCACACCGCCGTCTATGTATTTCTCAATCGTGTCGAGGTCGCGGATGCCGCCACCGAGCTGCACCGGAATGTCGTCGCCCACGGCCTTCAATATGCTGCGAATAGCACTGAAGTTTTGCGGCTTGCCAGCAAATGCGCCGTTCAAGTCCACCAAATGCAAGCGGCGTGCGCCTTTGTTAACCCATTGCAAAGCCATGTCGGCGGGGTCTTCGCTGAAAACAGTGGATTGGTCCATATCACCTTGGATCAGGCGAACGCAGTGGCCGTCTTTGAGGTCAATGGCGGGGATGAGCAGCATATTTAAGCAGGGGGGTAAGGCCTCAAAAGAGGCGTATCAGGGAGACCAAGACAAGAAATTTCGGTAGAGGGTAAGGCCCAGATCGGCACTTTTTTCCGGATGGAATTGGGTAGCAAAAATATTACCGCGGGCAAGCACCGAGGTAAAGCTTTGGCCATACTCGGTAACCCCAGCAGTGTGGCGCGCATCTAACGGACGGGCGTAAAAACTGTGGACAAAGTAGAAATAGCTGTTGTCAGGTATGCCTTGCCACAGTGCATGGGCTTGGGTTTGCGCCACTTGGTTCCAGCCCATTTGCGGCACTTTGTACCGGCTGCCGTCGGGCTGATGCTGGCCTGCCAAGTCAAACTTCACCACCTCGCCGGGGATGAGCCCCAAGCTGGGTGTGCCGCCCGCGTCGCCTTCGGCGCTGTGGTCGAGCAGCATTTGCATGCCCACGCACACGCCAAACAGGGGTTTGTGAGCGGCAGCGTCCAGCACCGCAGGCATGAGGCCGCTGTCGTGCAGTTCGCGCATGCAGTCGCGCATAGCGCCTTGGCCGGGCAAGACAACGCGTTCGGCAGCGTGCACTTCGTCAGGGCTGGAGGTGATGACCACGTTGACATCTGAGCCGTAGGCTGCTGCCATGACGGCTTGCGCCACCGAGCGCAAATTGCCCATGCCGTAATCGATGACCGCCACGGTTCGCATAAAGACTTAGAGCGAGCCCTTGGTGGAAGGAATGACGCCCTCGGAGCGTGGGTCGATTTCCAAAGCAAAGCGCAGCGCACGGGCAAACGCCTTGAACACGGTCTCGGCTTGGTGGTGGGCGTTCTCGCCGCGCAGGTTGTCAATATGCAAGGTGACAAAAGCGTGGTTGACAAAGCCTTGGAAAAACTCATAGGCCAACTGTGAATCGAACTGCCCAATGCTGCCGCTCTTGAAGGGCACATGCATGACCAACCCAGGGCGGCCAGAAAAATCCACCACCACGCGGCTCAAGGCTTCGTCTAGTGGCACATAAGCATGGCCGTAGCGGCGCAGGCCTTTTTTGTCGCCCACCGCTTTGGCCACGGCTTGGCCCAGGGTGATGCCCACGTCTTCCACGGTGTGGTGGCCGTCTATGTGCAAATCGCCTTTGGCATGGATACTTAAATCAATCAACCCGTGGCGGGCGATTTGGTCCAGCATGTGGTCGAAGAAACCAATGCCGGTCGACAAATCAGACTGCCCCGTGCCGTCAAGGTTGACGCGCACCTTGATTTGGGTTTCCTTGGTGTCGCGGCTGACTTCTGCAATGCGAGGTGTCATGTTGGCTTTCAGTGTGTCCATAGGTCGGTCAAGGCTGCGAGGAAGGCATTGTTTTCTTCAGGCGTTCCCACCGAGGGGCGCAAACAACGGCGCAGCAAAGGATGCATTTTAGAAACGTTCTTGACCAAAACACCGCGCTCGCGCAAACCTTCAAACAAACGCGTGGCAACATCTTCAGCGCCCTCGAAGCGCAACAACAGCATATTGGCTTGACTGGGAAACACTTTCACGCCCTTGAGCAGACCTAATGCGGCGCTCATGCGCTCGCGCTCTGATCGAATGGCTTGCGCTTGCGCTTGAAAAACCGCTTGGTGCTCCAATGCAAACAAAGCGCACTCGGCATTGAGCACGCTGATGTTGTAAGGCGGGCGAATTTTGTCGATATGGGCAATGACCTCAGAGCGGCCCAGCATGTAACCAATACGCACGCCTGCCAAACCAAACTTGGACAAGGTACGCATCAGCAGCACTTGGGCGTTGGCGACGGGGTCGCGGCGAATTTCATCCCACCAGGTGAGCGAAGAAAACGGTTGATAGGCCTCATCCAATACCACCCAGCCGCCATAAACGCTCACTTGCGCAATGAGACGGCGAATGATGGAGGCATCCCATAAATTGGCCGAAGGGTTGTTGGGGTAGGCCAAATACACAATCGCCGGATGGTGCTTGTCAATGGCGGCGGACATGGCAGCTTCGTCAAGCTCAAAGTCTGCTGTGAGGCTGACTGGCACATAAGTCAAGCCCTGCAACTGGGTGCTCAGGGCGTACATGACAAAGCCGGGTTCTGGCGCCAAGGCGACTGCACCAGGTGCTTGGCAGGCCAAAGAGAGCAAGGAAATGAGTTCATCCGAGCCGTTGCCCAGCATCAGCGCATAGCCTGCGGGCATGTCCACATAAGTTTGCAACGCGGTTTTCAGGTCTTCCACGCGTTGGCTGGGGTAGCGGTTCAAGGCCACAGCGCCCAATCTGCGACCTAACTCGGCTTGCATCTCAGGTGACAAGGTGTAGGGGTTTTCCATGGCATCGAGCTTGACCATGCCTGCGGCCGGTTGGACCACGTACGCGCTCATGGCCTGTATATCTGTGCGGATGAAATTCAATGGGCTCATGAGTGCAAACAAATTATAGTCACCCAGTTGCCAAGCAAGCTTGTTGTGTCTGCTGACAGCCCCACCCACACCAAGGAGCATCCATGAAGAACTATTCTTTGTCGTCCCGTATCGCAGTTTGGCTGGGGGTTTTGGTTTTGCCTTGGCTAACGGCTTGCAGCACTTTATCGGGCGTGTTGCCTTGGTCGTCCTCCAGTGAACCAGGCTTTGTCACACTTTTTGATGGCTCAGACTTAAACCAATGGAAACCCGTGGGGAACGCCAACTGGCGACTGCAAGACAAGCTGCTGCAAGCCGAATTGGGCGGCGGCTTTTTGATGAGTCGCCAAAGCTACCAAGACTTTCAGCTCAAAGCCGAGTTTTGGGTAGATGATGCAGCCAACAGCGGTATTTTTGTGCGCTGCACCGATTTGCAAAACATCACCGCCACCAATGCCTATGAGGTGAATATTTACGACCAGCGGCCCGACCCCAGCTATGGCACAGGCGCCATCGTGAATGTAGCCAAGGTCTCGCCCATGCCCAAAGCCGGCGGGCACTGGAACAGCTACGACATCACCTTCCAAGGTGAGCACATGGTGGTCTACCTCAATGGCGTGAAAACTGTAGACACCCAAGACAGTCGCTTAAGCGCTGCGGGCCCCATCGCTTTGCAATACGACAAAGGCGTGGTGAAGTTCAGAAATATCCGCATCAAGGCTTTGTGAATGTTGCAAGCTTTGATGCCGACACCTATGCGATTTTGGTCAAGCCCTCATTTAAAGGCGAGGTGCTCATCGAGGAAGTGATCAGTCACTGAAGGTGAAGGCCGATAAAGTGGTTTGCATCACGCGGTCGCAAAACACTTTGCGCCCCACAGAATTCCCTGCCGCTCCAGCCACCGTCATCAATGGCAAAAGGTGTTCTTCTGCACCTACAGGATGACAGTCTCGGGCACGAGGCGCAAGTGTCCACTCTGCCAGCAACTGTTCGCGCGCCTTTGGCTCAGCTTGCACCGCGTGAGTAAGCCAATCATCAAATTCATCGGAGATGGGCGCGTATTGCGGATTGCCATAGGCACGCATATGGTGAAAACTCATGCCGCTGCCAACGATGAGCACGTCTTCATCGCGCAAAGCTTGCAAAGCACGCCCGGTGTTGAAGTGCTGAACAGGGTCTAGCGAGTTGTGCAAGGACACCTGCACCACAGGAATATCGGCTTGGGGAAATATGAGTTTGAGCGGAATAAACACCCCGTGGTCAAAACCCCGCTGGGCGTCTTGTTGTGCAGGAATGCCTTGGGCCTGCAGCAAATCAGCAATACGAGCCGCCAAGGCAGGGGAACCGGCTGCAGGGTAGGTGAGCTCGTAAGTGTGCGGCGGGAAACCGTGATAGTCGTAAATCAGCGAGGGATGCGCGCCACTGGTGATACCCACAAAGGGCTCTAGCCAGTGCGCCGACACCAACACAATCGCCTTGGGTTGACGCGGCAAACTGCTGGCCGCGTTTTTCAAAAAATCCGCCATGCGGTCCCATGCGTCTATGGGGTTCCAGTCCATAAAAAAACACGGGCCGCCGCCGTGGGGTATGAACCATGTGGGCATGCGTGTTTGCGGGATGTTATTCATGTACCAAGCGATTCATATCTTTAACCGTCACTTTTAAATTTACTTTACCAAACATGCCTTTGAGTGCAGTGACCTCTCCATTAGCGGCAACGAATTCATAACGGTTTGGTGCAATTTGCACAAACTCGACCCGATCGCCTGCGACTAGTTTCAGGGCGTTTCGAACATCCACAGGGATGGCGATTTGGCCTGTGGATGTGAGCGTAGCGGTAGACATGGTTTTCTCCTTTTCCATACCTTGATGTGACGAGGTAGTTTTGTCAAGTCAATGTTGCCTTTAGCAAAGCCCCCGAGCGGGATCACTCCACCGTCACACTCTTTGCTAAGTTCCTAGGTTTGTCCACATCCGTGCCCCGAGCGCAAGCCGTGTGATAGGCCAACAATTGCAGCGGCACCACATGCAGCAGCGGGGACAACTCGCCGTAATGCTCGGGCATGCGAATCACATGCAAGCCCTCGCCCGACTCTATGCGTGTGTCGGCGTCTGCCAGCACATACAGCACACCGCCACGCGCACGCACCTCTTGCAAATTGCTTTTGAGTTTTTCCAGCAAGGCGTCGTTGGGTGCCACGGTCACCACCGGCATGGCGCTGGTCACCAGCGCCAGCGGTCCGTGTTTAAGCTCTCCTGCAGGGTAGGCCTCGGCGTGTATATAGCTGATCTCTTTGAGTTTCAACGCACCTTCTAAGGCAATGGGGTAGTGCAAGCCACGACCTAAAAACAAGGCGTTTTCTTTGCTGGCAAAGTCTTGGGCCCAAGCGATGAGTTGCGGCTCTAGGGCCAACACACTTTGCAAGGCCACGGGGAGGTGGCGCATGGCTTTCAAGTGTTGCGCTTCATCTGCCGCACTCAATCGTGTTTTGGCTTTGGCAATTGCAAGGGTGAGTAAAAACAAACCTGCTAATTGGGTGGTGAAAGCTTTGGTGGATGCCACACCAATTTCCACGCCTGCACGAGTGATATAAGCCAGCGAACATTCGCGCACCATGGCCGAGGTGGCGACATTGCAAATGGTGAGGGTTTTGTCCATGCCCAAGCCTTGCGCGTGGCGCAATGCTGCCAAGGTGTCGGCGGTTTCGCCCGACTGGCTAATGGTGACCACCAAGCTGCGTGGGTTGGGTACCGATGTGCGGTAGCGGTATTCGCTGGCCACTTCCACTTGGCAAGGGATGTGGGCGATGCTTTCCAACCAATACTTGGCAACGCATCCGCTGTAATAACTGGTGCCGCAAGCCAATATCAATACCGAGTCAATTTCAGCAAATACTTTGGCAGCCAAGCCTTTGGCAACGCTCGCGGGGTTGTCAAACAACTCGGGCACTATGCCCTCTATGCCTTCCAACGTATCGGCAATGGCACGCGGCTGCTCGAAAATTTCTTTTTGCATGTAATGGCTGTAAGGCCCCAACTCTGCCGCGCCGCTGTGGGCGTTGACCGTCAGCACCTCGCGCTGTACCGGTTGGTGCGCGGCATCAAACACTTGAAAGTTGTCCAGCTGCACATCCACCACATCGCCTTCGGCCAAGTACAAGATTTGATTGGTCACGCCGGCCAATGCCATGGCGTCACTGGCCAAAAAGTTTTCGCCCTCGCCTTTGCCAAAAATAAGCGGCGAGCCAGCACGCGCACCAATGACGCGGTGCGGCTCATTCTTGGCCATCACCGCAATCGCGAATGCCCCGCGCAATTGTTGGGTGGCTTGGAACACTGCTTGCAACACATCACCTTGGTACAGCGAATCAATCAGGTGCGCCATCACCTCGGTGTCGGTTTGGCTGACAAAGACATAGCCCTTGGCTTGCAACTGGGCACGCAGCTCTTCATGGTTTTCAATGATGCCGTTGTGCACCAAGGCAATGCGGTCGCGGCTGAAATGCGGATGCGCGTTGTGCACCGCGGGTGCGCCATGCGTTGCCCAGCGGGTGTGGGCAATGCCGGTCAAACCTTGCAGGCCTGTTGTTTCGTCGTTGACTTGCGCCACCAACTCAGCCACCCGCGAGGTGCTGCGGGCGCGTTGCAGGCCCGCTGCTTGCCCCATTTGGGCCTGTGTGCTGTTGACCGCCACGCCGCAAGAGTCGTAACCACGGTATTCAAGCCGTTGCAAACCTTGAACAAGGATAGGAACGATGTTGCGCGTAGATACCGCGCCGACGATGCCGCACATGATGTGTTCTTCCTAATTTGAATTAAATATATTTATCAATCTATTATTAACGAATCTAAAAATAAGCCTCCCATAACGGTGGGAGGCAATAGACCACAAGTTGATGTGCGTATTTAGCGAGGGGCTCTTAAAACCCGTAATTGGGCAATACGCGTGGGGCAGTCGCCCGCAACAATAGGACAAAGCTCGGTGTCTTTGATGTTGAGTTTCAGTCTGATTCTGTCGGCCAGTCGCAAATAGTCTTGGCTGCAAACATCGGAATGTAAAGTGGCAATGCGCGCAGCCGATAGGCAACCGACCAGGCCCATGTAGGCCAAGCCAAGACGCCTATCGTCAGATTTTTTTTCTTGCGCCAACAGACCATTGATGCAGTCGACAAACTCGTCGGTGTCGTGGTGCATCTCTTTAAGGCATATTTGCCGCCCTTCTAATGCCGCAGATTGCAGCGACTGCTTTTGATGTTCTGTCATAGCAAAGGCAGGCGTGAGTGACAAGATTGCCACTGCCGCCAGCCCTAACAACCCTGCCAAGTGTCGTTGTTTGAACATCAGTTAAGGCGTTTGATACGTGCTGTTGGAATACCCACGGGGGATTTGTCGCGGAAATAGGCGATCAAGGCATCCAGGTCAAGCACTTTGGTATCGACCGCTTGCTTGCCTTGAGTTGCCAACACCGTGAAATTGTCTCCGCCAGTGCCAAGCCCCAAGAAGTTATTGGTTACCACCGTATATGTTTTTGCCAAATCAAGACTCACGCTGTTAACTTTGACTGATGAAACAACGACCCGACTTCCCGACCCAGCAGCAGCGCAGTTGTTAGGCGTGCTACCACTGGACCACACGTTGACGTTGTTGTCGTAGCTGTATGTCAACGTGCTGGAGACTTGCAACAACCTGCCATATTGGAAGGTGGCGGGATTGTATTTTGCGGTGCAATTAGGCGCCTCCCACTGCTGCTCCAACAGGCGAATAAGTTGGGCACCAGTGATATTGACCGTGGTCAAGGTGTTGGCAAAAGGTGCCACGGTGTTGATCTGAGCGTAAGTGACTCCGCAAGGCGTTGAAACACTGGCTACTGCCCCGGTGCAAGTCAGATCAGCCCTGACACCGCCTGGGTTGACCAAAGCAAAGTCTGCACCACCTGGCGTGCCATACAAATAGGCGTCTGCCATGACTGAACCCATGGCGCCCTCGGCAGATTCATCCCGGTTGGTGGTACCCGTGAAAAGAGCCC
>Ga0209188_1000589_pt1 | contig 34102 bp, 32 predicted proteins | sample C_130625_EF_Meta_FD_187307 | JGI IMG/M metagenome (GOLD analysis project Ga0209188, IMG submission 187307) | Freshwater microbial communities from Lake Croche, Canada to study carbon cycling - C_130625_EF_MetaG (SPAdes) (version 2) | ecosystem: Environmental > Aquatic > Freshwater > Lake...
GGGGGTATCCATCAACCAATGAAGAAAGGAAAGTAATATTGGTGGCATCGTTTATATTTCCTGATTAAACATATGCAATCCAACGTCCTGAACAAACTACTCCCAACCACATCGTAATAGCAATAAGGCAATATATTTTTGAAATATGTTGTGATTTTTCTATGCGGCTAAACATATATAGACTAATGATCAAAGCTAATAACAAAAACAACATCTTGATTTGAAATGCTGAATTTGCTAATGATCGTGCTGGCTCACCAATAATTAAAACCAAGCCACTAAGAAATAAAAAGAAAAGACTAAGATACATCAATTTTCTGAATTGCTTCAACATATTAATTGAATTCAATTGAAAATAATTTGATTGAAGTACATGAAAATTAATCGTTATAGAACTAATTAATATCATCGCAATAGCAAAAATATGAATGATTTGAACTACAGGCACTACCCAGGAAGTACTTTGAATGAAAACACTTAAAGGGAGTTCTTCAATAGAAGAACAAAATGCCAATAATTCAGGTGGTCGCATTTTTAGTCACTTAACTTAGTGATCAATACTTTTCTGAACTTGATAATTCCAGATCCATATTGCAAAGCTAAATACCCATCTTTTAAGCGATTATCAGTAGTATTAACCGTAACTTCACCATTTAGCTTCACAATAAGTTGATTACCTTTTGCGGAGACTTCCAATACATTCCATTTGCCACCGGCCTTTGGATAAGGAGCACTAACCTTAGCAACATCAACTATAGCCCCTGTTCCATATACAGGGTCTGGTCGGGTATCCCAAATATTTACTTCATAGCAATCAACCGCAGTAATTTTTTCTGGATTGGCACATCGAATAAAAATTCCACTATTGGTTTGTGCATCTGCCCAAAATTCTGAATAAATCTCAAAATTTTTATATTTTGTTTTATGAACTAAAAAGCTCGCATCCTTACTATTTAAAAAATCTGCCTGTAATGAGCCATGCTGAATTCTCCAATTAGCACTTCCAACCTGTGTCCATTGGTTTAAATTAGTTGATCGATCAAATAACTTAGTCCATTGATCGCCACTTGGTCCAGATAGGCTAGAGCAAGAAACAAGTAAAAGTGTAGATAAAGCCAAAAATGAAATTTTAGAAATAATTTTCATTAATATCCCCTATTTTTTTTAATTTATTCCTTAACATTAACATAAATAGTTTCGTTGAACAATGAAAAGTCTATGGTGCCTAATATGAAGATGATTTGAGTTCGGCTTCAATTTCAGCTAAAAGCTCAAGTTGTTTGAATTAAATCATTTAGCTAGAGAGTTCTAATCATCAGCCAAAATGGTTATAACTTTTTATAAAGTAGGTAATTGGTAGTTTTTAAACTGCTCTCGTAGTCTGATTTTTTGCATTTTACCTGTAGCTGTCAAAGGAATTTTATCGACGAAAACTATATCATCCGGAATCCACCAACGAGCAATCTTATCTTCAAAGAATTTTAAGATATCCATTTTTATCTCGTCGTCTGTTAGCGTTAATTCAGGTTTTTTTTCAACCACCAATAATGGGCGTTCATCCCATTTTGAATGCGCTACTGCGATACAAGCAGCCATGGTTACAAATGGATGACCAGCTGCTATATTCTCAAGATCAATCGATGAAATCCACTCACCTCCAGACTTGATGACATCTTTACTTCGATCAGTAATTTGCATGTGTCCATCAGCATCAATATTGGAGACATCGCCCGTAGGAAACCAACCATCTTTTAGGGCAGATTCATTAGCCTTAAAGTACTGATTAATAACCCAAGGTCCTTTAACATGCAGATCACCAAAAGCTTTACCATCATGGGGAAGCTCATTCAAATCACCATCAACGATTTTCATATCAACTCCAAAAATAACACGTCCTTGTTTTTGATGAATCAACTCAAGTTCTTCCTTAGTTTTGAATTTGTCTGAGAATTTTGGTTTCGCAACAGTGCCTAATGGTGATAATTCAGTCATTCCCCAAGCATGAATAACTTCTACGCCGTAGTCCTCAAAAGTTTTCATCATCGCCGGTGGACACGCTGAGCCTCCAATGACAACTCGCTTAAAGTAATTAAACTTCAAGTCATTATTTTTTATGTATTGAATCACACCCGCCCAAATCGTTGGCACACCAGCAGAAAATGTAACTTTTTCTGACTCAAGCAACTCGTAAATTGACTTCCCATCTAACTTCTCCCCAGGTAAAACGAGATTTGCTCCAACCAGTAAACTTGAGTAAGGAATACCCCAGGCATTGACATGGAACATTGGTACTATAGGGAGAATCACATCCATGGCCGAAAGGCATAAGGAGTCTGGCAAGGCACTAGCGTAAGAATGTAAGATGGTTGAACGATGACTATATAAAGCTCCCTTGGGATTGCCTGTCGTTCCCGATGTGTAGCACAAACTAGATGCACTTCTTTCATCAAGGCTTGGCCATTCATATTCTCCTGAGGCATTTGCAATAAATGTTTCGTAATTATCTATATCGCTATCAATTGATGCCTGAAGAGTTGGGTCTATCAAACAAATCCATTTTTTTACCTGTGGGCATAGAGGCTTCAAGCCCTTTACAAGGGATTGAAAACTATGGTCAAAGAAAATAATCTCGTCCTCTGCATGTTGAATAATGTATGCAATTTGCTCTGGAAATAATCGAGGATTAATCGTGTGGCAAACCAATCCACTACCCGATACGCCATAATAAATTTCAAGATGGCGATACCCATTCCATGCTAAGGTACCGATTCGAGATCCCATTTTTAACCCAAGGTCCTTGAGTGCCTGTGCAAGTTTTTTTGATCTTATTTGAAGCTCAGGAACTGTATACCGATGAATATCACCTTCTACTCTCTTTGAAACAATCTCCATCTTGGCATGGTGCCTGGCAGCAGAATCTAAAATGTTGGAAATGAGTAATGGGCTATCCATCATTTGCCCTAAAAGTTGATTTGTCATCATTTGCCCTTTTTTAAACAGTTATACCCTAGTCATCTTTAAATTAATACCTCAATCAGCTTAGGTTTAATTGCCACTAACCAGTAAAAAGCTGTATTGATATTAATGTCCTACAGCAACTCCTTCACGCCGCCCATCCACTCCGCCCCACAAACCATCTCGATTAATAAATATTCCCTGCGTCCCACTATTCATCTCACGAATCAATATTGGATGGCCTCTTTCTTGAAGTTCTTGAGCATATTTTTCAACCATGCTCTCTTTCTCTAACTCTGTCTCTTGATTGCGACTTCCAATATTAGGGTAATCAATCGCTTCCTGAATATTGAGATTTCGATCAAGTACCCCTGTGATAGTTTTGGCTACATAGTTAATGATTGAAGGGCCACCTGCTGAACCAAGTGCCATGACCAATTGTTGTTGTTCATCAAAAACAAAAGTGGGTGACATTGAACTTCTAGGTCTTTTAGTGGGTTCTATTCTATTTGCTATTAATTGTTGATTTTCTTTTGCCATAAAAGAAAAATCCGTCATTTCATTATTTAAGAAAAATCCATTGGTCATGATTCTCGAACCAAAGGCAGAAGCCACACTAATTGTCATTGATACTGCCTGTCCATTTTTATCCACAATACTAATATGACTAGTTGCGGGTAATTCCGAATTTGAATCACTGCCTAATTGAACGGGTAACTGATTAAACATTCCTGGTTTTGCCTTTGTCATACTTTTTTTTATGCTTATTAAATGACTCCGTTCTTTGGTATAAGTTGGATCAATCAAAGAATCTATGGGTATATCAATAAAATCAGGGTCTGCTATGTACCTGTCTCGATCAGCATATGCCAATCTTCCGGCTTCTGATAAATAATGTAAATAATCAATCTCATCCAACTGACTCAATGGAAAATTTTGTAATATACCCAACATTGAAATTAAGGTAATTCCTCCTGAAGAAGGTGGCGCCATTCCACAAATCTTCCAACTTCTGTATGGGCCACAAACCACTTTTCTCTCAACAGCTTGATATTGTTTTAAGTCATCGCCATTTAACCCACCGGGAGTTGAATGTTGATTAACGGCTCTTGTAATATCCTTCGCAATTTCACCTTCATAGAATTTTTCAATTCCATGGATTGAAACCTCTTCCAACACTTTGGCTAATTCCGGATTTTTTAAAAGATAACCGATAGGAAGTGGATTCAGATCTTTATCAAAAAAATATCTACTAGCATTTGTATTTTTTAGCAGAAATGGGTCTTTGACGATTAGAGTGTTTAATCTGGGAGAGATAATAAAGCCCTCTTTTGCCAGTCGAATAGTCGGAAGAAATAGCTTCTTCCATTCTAAAGTTCCATATTTTTGATGTAATAGTGCAAGACCTTTTAAAAGGCTAGGGACTCCAACGGATGTGCCTAAAAAGACTGCTTGGCCATAATTTAACGGCTTATCGTTATTGTCTAAATATTGATTTTCTTTGGTCGTATTTGAGGATATTTCTCTAGCGTCTATGGAGGTTAAGATATTTTCTTTTGGATTCAAGTAAAGAATAAAACCACCTCCTCCAATTCCGCCAGATTGCGGCTCTACAAGGGAAACCATCAATGCTGTTGCAATAGCGGCATCTACAGCATTACCCCCTTGCGCCAAAATCATGTTGCCAGCTTCGCTAATATAGGGGTTTGCGCTAACAACCATCTGTTGTCTTGCAAATACCATTCTTTTATTTGTGAATTGAGAACTTGGCTCAGGTGACAACTCGGTGATTGACTGTGCCAATGGATTTAGATAATACAAAATTAAGCTAATAAGCGTTAATAATTTGAATCCAATATTCACAAAAATCTAACTCCTCATTCATATTATGATTAATATTAAATACTAATCCTCCATATTAATATAACTAATGATGCTTTTTGTCCCCAAAGAATTGAGAAATCCTTTTACTTTTGTTTTTTTAAGTATGAGCATAAGTGAATATTCTCAATATCCAATAGAATGATTAAATGACTAATTTTCTTGACCCTGCCATTTTATTTTTTATATTTGGAGTATTTGCGGGTAGTGTTAAATCGAATCTAGAAATCCCTCCCCAAATTTCCAGGTTTTTATCTCTCTATTTATTGATGGCTTTAGGATTGAAGGGTGGTTTTGCTCTTAATAAATCTGGTTTTACCAGTGAAATTGGATTATCTCTAGGGTTAGCAGTTTTCCTTGCAATTATTATTCCTATCATTGGCTACTGGATTTTAAGAAAAAGCTTGAATGCATTTGACGCTGCAGCAATTGCGGCAACCTATGGGTCTGTTAGTGCCGTTACCTTCATTACAGCGACTCAATATTTGGATCAATTTAATATTGAATATGGTGGCTACATGGCTGCGGCAATGGCACTCATGGAATCACCTGCAATTATTTTGGCAATTGTCCTGGCTAACAAAGCGCGAGCCTCTGTGTCCCTTGATTCAAAAACTAAACAAACACACACTAGCCTCTCAAAAATCTTGCACGAATCTTTTACCGATGGCGCACAACTTTTACTTCTTGGGGCAATGGTCGTTGGCTTAGTAAGTGGCGACTCTGGACAAAAGTTAATGGCGCCATTTTCAACTGACCTTTTTAAAGGCATGCTAGCTTTTTTCTTATTAGATATGGGCCTCATGGCCTCAAGAAATTTTTCAAGTCTCAAGGGCAAGCCTAAAATTACTCTCATGTATGCATTTGGTTCTCCAATATTACATGCTCTTTTGGCTTTATCGCTTTGTAAATTAATTGGTCTGCCCCTTGGGAATACCATCTTACTTATGGTTCTTGCCTCTAGCGCTTCTTACATTGCTGTACCAGCAGTATTACGTCATGCCATGCCTGAGGTAAATCCAGCCCTGTATATGGGTATGTCTTTAGGCATCACTTTCCCATTAAATATCATTTTCGGTATTCCTATTTATAGTGCAATAGCCAAGTTTTTTGTTTGACAGTCTTAACATGTCTGACAGAGGGCCGATTTACTGGGGTCTAGTTGAAAAAGAGGGTATTTTTACAGAATTGACGACAATAGACATCACCTCTCACATAGTCTATAATACTAAGTTCGGCGAATTAGCTCAGTTGGTTAGAGCGACGGAATCATAATCCGCAGGTCCGGGGTTCGAGTCCCTGATTCGCCACCAAATCAAAAGGGTTAGCACATGTTGCCTAACCCTTTTTTCTTGAAGAATTAAGATTTCCATACTATTTAATAATTGAATCTTGATTCACACTATTCTCTTTTTACCAATATTCATGGATTTGTATTAGACTAGTTGAAAGATTACATATAGGATTAATTATGAGAAAAATGCCATTTATGTTTAAAACACAAACCACTTTTGGTGCTGTTCTATTTTTATCACTTTCTGGATGCCAAGTATTTCAAGATACGCCAACTGCAACATCAGTCATTCAATCCAAATCAGGTTCTAATTTAAACGGCTCTATCAATTTTTCTCAATCTGGAAAACAAGTTCTTGTTACTGGAACTTTTTCTGGCTTAAAACCAAATTCTGAACATGGCATTCATATTCATGAAAAAGGTGACTGTTCAGCCTCTGATGCGATGAGTGCTCTGGGTCATTACAATCCAACCAATTCTCAACATGGAAGCGTGCAAAATGCTTCTCATCATGCTGGTGATATGCCAAACATCATGAGTGATGCGAGCGGCAATGCTAATTACCGTGCAACGCTTACGGATTTCTCATTGGTGGGTGATCAAACTATTATTGGAAGAGCTGTGGTTGTTCATCGCGACCCTGATGATTACAAATCTCAACCAGCTGGAAACTCTGGGCCAAGAATTGGTTGCGGCTTAATTCGATAAGCTTGGTAATTTACTGTTTACTTTGATCGTCATCATCCAGTTCAGAGCCCCTAACAATACCTAACATTTTTGCAAGGCCGTTTTCTAAAGAGCGGCCTATGATTAAGATCATTAAAATGGCTGTTAAGCCAAACGCTCCAATAATGATTTGGCCTGCCCCAAAGCAACAGCCCAATATTGCAACTGCCCAAATGCTTGCAGCAGTTGTTAAGCCCTTTACATTTCCAGTTGCACCTTGATGAACAATAATGCCAGCTCCTAAAAATCCTATGCCAGAAATAGTGCCCTGTAACACATGACTTTGAGCCTGTGCATCTCCTCCAGCAATAGAGACCATTAACATCATCCCTAATGCACCGCCGAGGCTAACTAAAGTATGTGTTCTTATTCCAGCTGATTTATGATGCATCCATCTATTCAAGCCCAAGATCATGCCAGCAAGCATTGCCAAGCCTAATCTAATAAGAATATCTTGTATCAATAATTGAGTATCCATCTCGACCTTATCCTTTAGATATTTATTTCAATAAACATTTACCCTGGGGTGGGTTAATGGCATAGTTAATGATTGCTACAGAATTAGTAATTGAACTTTTGACTTCGATTGGCTCTTGAGTCTTAGCTAATGGAAAACGTTCAAGATCAAATGTCGATGGGTTCAACATGACCATACCACAATCATTAGCGTTTTTTTCAGATATCCAGGGCGTTATCACAGAGTCAGCATGGGTATAGACATACGTTTTATCCGGCGAAAAAAGGCTTACAACTCCAGCCTCCCACTCACCTCCAGATACGATCTTAAATGACTGGTCGGGATAAAGTGCATGCCATTTACCATAAATAGCTTGAGCTAATTCTGGTGCGGGATAATTTCCACGAGCAGATTGGTTCGGATTAATTTTATCTTTATAAATATAAGCTAAACCTAAAAGGATTTGTAAGACAACAAAAAATGTGAAGGCTTTTTTGTTGTGAAGATAAGCGAATCGTCCCTTCATTAACATGGCAAAAACGATCGTAATCATGGGGAGCATTGGGATAACCCAACGATGATACAAGGGCACAAATAAACCTAAGACAATCGTAGTTAAAACTGGCCCAATCCCCAAAATCCAAATAAAAATTTGATTATTTTTGGTTATATTACTTTCAAGAGACTTTTTACGTAAAAGAAATAAACATACCAAGATTAAACATAGATGAGCCAATAAAATATTGCCGATATAGTCAGCTAAATCTAAAAAGTTATTGGTATTTTTCATTTCATCAAAGCGCTCATTCACATAATGAAATGGCATGAAATCATTTTGTGTAAGCCAGAACACATGAGGTGCAAAAATGGCTAAAAAGGTAATACTCGCAATCACTAATTGCGTCAGGTTGAAATGCTTTCGCCAATGTGGGGAAAGCATTAGTAGAGCAATAGCACTCGGCATAATAAATGCTGCAGTATATTTTGATAAGGCATTTAAGCCCATGACAAGCCCTAATAAAATTGCCCACTTTTTACTTCCTGTATCCAGGCACATTACTAGGCAGACAATGCTTAATGCCCAAAAAGGCATTTGTATTTGATTATGATTAAAGTCCGTAGACCAAAGATTGCAATAGATGGTTAATGTATATAAGAATAAAGCAACCGTCGCTTCTTTTTCGGATAAAAAGCGATTGGCTAGCCAAGCAACACAATAGTAACTTGCGCTAATGGCCATGCTTGCACACAAAAACAAAGAAAACATGTTTTTACCAACAACCATCTGTACGACACTCACAATCCAGGCTGGCATCGGAGGATGTTTATAAAATCCCCACTGAAAACTAAGGCTCCAACTATACATTTCTGTAGCGTCTAGTGGGGGGGCATGGTGCGCCAGCATCGGCACTATAGTCCAAAACAACATCTGAAAGACCATCAAGCCAATAGTGAATCTATGGAGATTTTTAGGCATTGTGTAATAAGAAACTTTTAGAATAGGAATTATTATTAATTATGAACCATTGTACTTCTGATAATTTTGCCGATGTCACAATCAATTCACAACTTAAGAGATCTTTTGAATGAACCCAACTCATATTGAAATCATTGCTTCAGCTTTATTTGCAATAGCTATTTTGCACACGTTTATGGTTTCATCTTTTGAAAAACTTTCCCACTCTTATCCAAAGCATGCTGGACTTTTTCACCTTCTTGCTGAAGTTGAAGTAGTTTTTGGTTTTTGGGCACTAGTTCTTGTGATGATTATTTCCATACTTGATAACACGAAGGAAGCTGTACATTTTGTCAATGATCAGAATTATGTTGAGCCTTTATTTGTATTTGCTGTCATGGTTGTTGCAGCATCTAAGCCCATATTAACTTTATCTAACTTAGCAATTAACTTTTTGTCAGATTTTATTTCGCGAATAAGCCCCATACCAAAAAATACAGTGATATTTTTCATAAGCCTTTCTATTGTTCCTTTGATGGGCTCGTTTATTACCGAACCTGCGGCGATGACAATTGCTGCTATTTTATTAAGGGATCGATTCTATAAAACAGGCTTACCAATTAAATTGCAATACGCCATCATCGGTGTACTTTTTGTGAATATTTCCATTGGTGGCACCCTTACTAATTTTGCTGCCCCTCCTGTCCTCATGGTTGCCAGTGCATGGGAATGGTCTACACCTTTCATGTTTACAACTTTTGGTGATAAAGCAGCTCTTGCAGTTTTTATTAACGCACTACTAATTACTATTATTTTTCGTAAGCAACTGCCAAAAGAGTTTATCGAACCACCTCAAGAAAGCATGCCTTACACAGTCATTTTGGTTCATTTATTGTTTTTAGCTGGAGTTGTTGTGTTTGCTCATTACCCTGCTGTATTTTTATGGATCTTCTTGTTTTTTCTAGGATTTACAACGGCTTACTCACGATATCAAAATCCTCTTATTCTTAGGGAAGCTTTACTAGTGGCCTTCTTTTTAGCGGGATTAGTCGTTCTTGGAAGTTTACAAAAGTGGTGGCTGCAACCTGTCTTACAGAGTATGACTCCTGTCGTTGCATTTTATGGAACCGTTGGACTCACAGCCCTAACGGATAATGCTGCAATTACCTACTTAGGATCTCTAGTAGATGGCACCTCCACAGAGTTTAGGATTGCCTTAGTTGCCGGTGCAGTTTCCGGGGGTGGTCTTACAGTGATAGCAAATGCCCCAAATCCAGCAGGTTTATCCATTTTAAGAGAGCACTTTACGAACCGCGTTGTCAATCCAAGCTATTTACTTGCGGCGGCGATTATTCCAACTATCATTGCCATTTTTGCCTTTAGGTTCATTTAAAAGTGCCTAAAGGCTTTCTTGCCTGATAAAATAGCGATTTGCCCCCAGTCTTAACTACTGAGAACGGCTCTTCCTATGAAAAAAGTATTTATTAAAACCTTTGGCTGTCAAATGAACGAGTATGACTCGGAAAAGATGGCCGATGTCCTTCAAGCTGCAGATCACTACACAGAAACAAAAATCATTGAGGAAGCGGATTTAATTCTGCTTAACACGTGCTCGATTCGTGAAAAAGCCCAAGATAAAGTGTTTTCTGATTTGGGGCGATTACGCGATATGAAAGCTGAAAAGCCCGGCTTGCTTATTGGTGTCGGAGGTTGTGTTGCTAGTCAAGAAGGTCAACAAATTGTTAGTCGAGCCCCATACGTAGACTTAGTCTTTGGGCCTCAAACCTTACATCGGTTGCCTGCAATGCTTACAGAGCGTCATCGCTCAGGGCGCTCTCAGGTAGATATCAACTTTCCAGAAATAGAAAAATTTGATCATCTTCCTCCTGCTAGAAAAACGGGTGGGGCAGCCTTTGTTTCTATTATGGAAGGCTGTTCAAAATACTGTACATACTGTGTTGTTCCCTATACTCGTGGCGAAGAAGTTTCAAGACCTCTTGGAGATGTTCTTGTTGAGGTTTCGACTTTAGCTCAACAAGGCGTTTGTGAAATTACGCTTTTGGGACAAAACGTCAATGCCTATTTAGGCAAAATTCAGGGAAGCGATGAATTGGCAGACTTTGCTCTGTTGCTAGAGTACATCTCTGAAATCCCAGGAGTTGAGCGAATTCGCTACACAACAAGTCATCCTAAAGAATTTACACAACGATTAATCGATGCCCATGCACGCCTACCTAAATTGGTTAACCATCTTCATTTGCCTGTCCAGCATGGCTCTGATCGTATTTTGATGGCGATGAAGAGGGGTTACACCGTTTTGGAGTACAAAAGTATCATTCGTAAAATGCGCAAAGTAAAACCCAATATTCCTGTATCAAGTGATTTTATTGTTGGGTTTCCAGGGGAGACGGATGAGGACTTTGACGAATTGATGTCATTGGTTGATGAAATCAAATTTGATAACAGTTATTGTTTCATTTTTAGTCCAAGGCCAGGTACTCCTGCTGCAAATTTAAAAGAAACTGTTTCAAGAGAAGTGAGTGTGAAGCGTCTACAAATGCTGACCTCGCTGATTGATGAGCATATTTTGGCGATTAGTAAAAATATGATTGGTAACACTGAACTTGTAATGATTGAAGGTATGGCTCGAGATGGCCTAAAGCTTCAAGGACGAACCGAAAATAATCGTGTTGTAAATATTGATTTACCTAAAAATGATCAAGCCCAAAGATTGATTGGAAAAATGCTGTCCGTGCAATTTACCGATGCCTTAGCGCACTCATTAAAAGGCGAACTAATTTTGCAAAATAGTGATGTCTTCTCAAATTAAACGTAAAGCTTCTTTTGGATTAGGGCTTGAGCTTCAGTTCGCCTCAGAAGCCCTAGAGAAAAAATGGTCGGGAATTTTTTCTCCAAAAAAAATTCGCCCTTGGGTAAAGGCTGGTCTTCAACAAGATTCTGTGATTCTCATTCGGCTCGTTGGCTTAGCAGAAAGTAAACGTTTAAATCGTGATTATCGAGAACAAGACCACTCAACTAATATTTTGACCTTTACGCTTACTGAAGATATGCCCTCTTCAAAACTAATGGCTGATTTAGTTCTTTGTATGCCGATTATTGAAAAAGAAGCAAAAAAACAAGGTAAAACGACTGAAGATCATTTCGCGCATTTAATTGTTCACGGCGTTCTTCATGCACAAGGTTTCGATCATGAGGATGAAATAGATGCCTTAGCAATGGAATCTTTAGAAATTGCCATCTTAAAACGACTTAAAATACAAAATCCTTATGTCTGAAACAAGATTAAGTTATTCTCTAACTATATGACAGAATCTGAGCCGAAAAACTTTTTCAATACCCTTCTTGGATTTATTACCTCAAGAGAAGATACTCCTGAGGAAAAAAGAAGTGCTTTATTAGAAACGCTCCAACAAGCCAAATTAGAGGGTCTTCTAGATTCTGATGCGCTTTCTATGATCGAGGGTGTTTTTCAGGTAAGTGAATTGGCTGTTAAGGATATCCTGTTGCCAAGAGCTCAAATTGATTGGGTTGATATCGGTGACCCTATTACAAAAATAATTCCAGAGGTCATATCTGCGGCTCACTCTCGTTTTCCAGTATTCGAGAATAATCGGGATAACGTTGTCGGGATTCTTCTTGCTAAGGATTTACTGCGTCACTCAATTGAAAATGACTTTGATATCCGAGAATGGTTAAGGCCGGCTGTTTTTATACCTGAGTCGAAAAGATTAAGTGTTTTATTAAAAGATTTTCGAAGTAACCGCAATCACTTGGCAATTGTTGTTGATGAATACGGCGGTGTTGCTGGAATTGTGACGATTGAGGATGTTTTGGAACAAATCGTTGGTGATATCGAAGATGAGCACGATATTGATGATGAAGCTGACAATATTGTTTTAGTCTCGGAAGGAAAATATCGAGTTCGTGGAATGACTGAACTTGAACAAATTAATGAGGTCTTTGCTACTGATTTTTCAGATGAGGACATCGATACAATCGCTGGGTTAGTGATTCATCAAATTGGGCGAGTACCAAAAAGGGGTGAAGTTATCCAGTTGCAAGGGCTCAAGTGCGAAATTCAACGTGCTGATCCCCGTCAAATCCATATATTGATTATCCAAAAAACTCCATTATTGGAGCCTTAAAATGCTTTATTCGTCGAGTTTTTTTTACGCTGTCATTTTGGGCTTACTCACTTCCTTTGCAAGTGAATCTCAATCTGCAGGTTGGTGGCAAATGTTACTACTTGCATTTTTTTGGCGCCTTACCCACAAGCATTATTTTCATGGTCCTTTATTTCAAGCAAAATTGGGATGGTGTTTTGGTTTTGCCTATTTCTGCCATGGCTTATGGTGGATTTATGTCAGCTTGCACGATGTGGGCGGAATGCCAACTTGGATGGCGTGTGGTGGAGTTATCCTTTTATCAGGCTTTTTAGCGTTCTTTCCAAGTCTCGCTAGTTTATTGGCTGGCCGCTTTTATGCGCAATCATATTCTGGTCTGGCATGGGCTGCTTCTTGGACACTACTTGAGTGGCTCAGGGGTCATATTTTGACTGGATTTCCATGGATTGGATTTGGCGATACACAAGTCAATGGGCCATTCATGGGGCTTATTCCAATTTTTGGTGTTCTTGGAGCAACCTTTGCCGCTCTTTGGGGAGCATATAAGATTGGAAGCGCTCCTGGAAGATTATTTATCCCTCTATTCTCCCTAGGTATTGTCATAATTATTATTTCATTTTTTGAAAACTCAAGTTATACAAAACCTTTGGGAAATATGCTGGAGGTGAAACTTCTCCAAGGGAATTTCCTGCAAACATTAAATTATGATGAATCTGTCCTGCGTAATCAAAATAACTATTATTTGAATCGGTTGATGGAAAGACCAACAAATTTAATTGTCGCACCAGAAACGGCTATCTCAATCCCCGAAAACGAACTCCCTCCCAATTGGAGTAAGGATTTAGAAAATTTTGTTAAAGAAACACAAACCCACGTATTAACAGGAATCATTGGTTATGAAAACCAGCAATATGCCAATCAGGCAAAAGGGTTTTCTCCCGACGGTAGTCCTTACTACTATACAAAAGCTCATCTTGTGCCTTTTGGTGAGTATGTGCCACCAGGTTTTGAGTGGTTTGTAAGGGCCATCCAAGCGCCTCTATCTCAATTTAAAAAAGGTAGTTTTTCTCAAGAATCTTTTAAAGTTTCTCGCATCAATCAACCGGATGTTTACGGTGCTGTGATGATTTGCTATGAAGATGTCTTCGGAAGTGAAATTGCATCAAGGGTTCGGAGTGCGCAACAATCCCCCAACTTTCTCATTAATATGACTAATTTGGCCTGGTTTGGCAAAACCTCAGCACCATCACAACAGCTTCGATTAGCGCAGTTAAGGTCCTTAGAGACTGGCTTACCAACGATTCGCGCTACCAATACAGGTTTAACTGCCATCATTAATGAACACGGTATTGTCCAGTCTCAACTTCCTATTTTTGTACAAGATCATTTAATAGGATCGGTACAACCTAGAACGGGCCAAACACCCTATGTTCGGCTCGGAGATGCCCCAATATTGTTGTTTTCAGTATTGTGTTTAACGTTCGCTTGGAACCAAAAAAGACGACTCCAAAGAGCAGACTCAAAGTATGGTGCCTTGAGGGGTTAAAATCTTGCTATGAAAAAGACTTTTCAAGAAATTATTCTTACTTTACAAAACTATTGGAACAATCAAGGTTGTGCGATTTTGCAACCTGTGGATTTAGAAGTGGGTGCTGGCACCTCTCATACTGCGACTTTTTTAAGAGCCATTGGACCAGAGCCTTGGAAGGCAGCCTATGTTCAGCCATCCCGTCGTCCAAAAGATGGTCGATATGGTGAAAATCCAAATCGACTACAACATTATTATCAATTTCAAGTAGTTCTCAAACCATCCCCTGATAATATTTTAGATCTGTATTTAGGATCACTAAGTGCTCTTGGGCTAGACCTGCAACAAAATGATATTCGATTTGTTGAGGATGATTGGGAAAATCCTACATTAGGCGCCTGGGGGCTTGGGTGGGAGGTGTGGCTTAACGGTATGGAAGTAACTCAATTTACCTATTTCCAGCAAGTCGGTGGATTAGATTGTAAGCCTGTCTTGGGTGAGATTACCTATGGTATTGAACGACTGGCGATGTATCTCCAATCTTGTGAGAATGTGTATGACCTCATGTGGACAGATCATATTACCTATGGAGATGTCTATCATCAAAATGAGGTCGAACAATCAACCTACAATTTTGAGTACTCAGATAGTAAATGGCTTTTTGAGCAATTTCAAAATTATGAAGCTCAAGCGACTCGACTGATTGACATTCCCTTGGCCTTACCCGCCTATGAAATGGTCTTAAAGGCTGCTCATACATTTAATCTGCTTGATGCTAGAGGTTCCATTTCAGTAACAGAGCGAGCCACCTATATCGCTAGAATTAGAAACTTATCAAAAGCTGTTGCACAGGCCTACTTCACATCGAGAGAACAACTCAACTTTCCTATGTTGAATAAAACAACTCAGAAAGTACTGGGCGTATGAGTCAGTTAGCCCCACTTCTCGTTGAAATTTTTACTGAAGAATTGCCACCAAAGTCACTGAAGCGGCTTGGCGATTCCTTTGCTTCGAACATCATCAAAAAATTAACCTTGCTCGGCTTAGTTTCCCATCAGGTGTCGTATAAATCATTTGCTACACCTAGAAGACTCGCTGTTTTAATCGACGAAGTACTCGATAAGGCACCCGATGTTGCTGTTAAGGAAAAACTCTTACCCGTATCCATCGCACTATTAGAAAATGGGCAAGCCTCACCACCTTTAGTCAAAAAACTTGCTAGTTTAGGTGTACATGATATTGTTCTCGATAATTTAGAGAAACAAGGTGAGGGTAAAAATGAGGCTTTCTATATTGAACTAAATAAGTCTGGCGTAACTTTAGCAACTGGACTCCAAGAAGCGATTGATTTTTCGATTAGTCAATTACCTATTGCAAAAACAATGCATTATCAAATTCATCCAGGAACTCAGAATGAAGTTGCTGTCCAATTTGTCAGGCCTGCACATCGCTTAATCGCCCTGCATGGTGAAAATATAGTTCCGGTCGCCGCCCTTGGACTTCAGTCTGGAAGAATCACTTTTGGGCATCGTTTTTTATCTAGTGGTCCTCTTGAGATTTCTCATGCGAATCAATATGAAACTATTCTTTTATCTCAAGGGAAAGTTCTTGCTCATTATCAAGAACGCTTAGAGTCTATTAGAACTCAACTCTTATCAAAAGCAAGTCAACACTCCGTTTTAATGCCTGAAACTCTTTTAGAGGAGGTGACGTCACTCGTTGAGTGGCCCGTTGTATATGCCTGTGAATTTGAAAAAGAGTTCTTAGATGTCCCGCAAGAATGCCTCATACTCACTATGCAAACTAATCAAAAATATTTTGCACTAACAGATACTGAGGGAAAGTTAGTCAATCAATTTTTAATTGTTTCCAATATTGAAACAACTACCCCTGATTCAATTATTACGGGTAATGAGCGTGTCGTTCGACCAAGATTATCTGATGCCCAATTTTTTTATCAACAAGATCGTAAAACCCCTCTAATTAATCGTTTTGAAGAGCTCTCTAAAGTCGTATATCACAACAAGTTAGGTAATCAAAAAGAGCGTATTCTGCGGATTTCTGCGATTGCTCAATATATATCTGAGCTTATTTCGCATCATTTTGCTGACGAAACTTCAGTAAGGCAGGAATACATCTCTCTTTGCTCTCGCGCAGCAATGCTCATGAAGGCTGATTTACTCACCGATATGGTGGGTGAGTTTCCAGAATTACAGGGCATTATGGGGCGTTATTATGCGGTTCACGATCAAGAAAATAAAGAAGTTGCTGCGGCCTGTGCAGAACATTATTTACCTAGGTTTGCTGGTGATCAATTACCTAGTTCTAGAGTTGGGCTCATCTTAGGTCTTGCTGACAAACTTGAAACAATTGTGGGTATTTGGGGTATTGGGCTTGCCCCTACCGGAGAAAAAGATCCCTACGCTTTAAGAAGGCATGCCTTAGGGGTTTGTAGACTCATAGTTGAAAATAATCTTCCGTTAAATTTGGAGGATTTACTTCAATACACCTTGAAACAGTTCGAGTCAGCTGATGTTCAAAAAAATGCATCGATTCCTGAAATCTTGCATTTTATTAAAGAACGTCTTAAATCTTATGTCAAAGATTCTCATGGAATTATTTTTAGTACTGAAGAGATTGAATCTGTTTTAGCTAATATTGATGGTCAATTAAATGAAGTACCAAAAAAACTGTTGGCGGTACATGCATTTCAACAACTTCCCGAAGCATCTGTTTTAGCAAATGCGAATAAGCGCTTAAATAATATTTTGAAAAAAAATGCTACAGAGAATACGGGTACCATCAATCCCCAACTTTTTGATCAAGCAGCAGAAAAAAAATTATTCTCCACTTTACAAGAAATTGAACCACTCTTAACTGAAGCATTTCATGCTCAAGATTTTCAATCATCTCTCCAGTTATTAACAAAGGTGAGTTTACCGATTGAAGAATTTTTTGCTGAAGTGATGGTCATGGATCCTGATTTGAGTAAACGTCAAAATCGTCTAGCGCTTCTTAGTAAGCTTTACCAGCAAATGAATCAGGTGGCTGACTTAAGTCAGCTTGCGCAATGAAAAATCCTCATCAACAACTTGTCATCCTTGATCGTGATGGGGTCATCAACCAAGATAGTGATAGCTATATTAAATCTCCTGATGAATGGATTCCAATTGAAGGTAGTCTAGAGGCAATTGCTAAATTAACTCAAGCGGGCTATCAAGTAGTTGTTTGTACCAATCAATCAGGAATTAGTAGGGGTCTTTTTGATACAGATACTCTAAATGCTATGCATGAAAAAATGCACGCACTCCTTGCTCGCTTTGGTGGTGAGATTAACGCAATTTTTTTCTGCCCACATACTGATGAAGATGAATGTAACTGTAGAAAACCCAAAATGGGCATGTTTGAAGAGATTGCTAAACGTTTCAATTTAGATAAATCGTTATTAGGTGTGCCCGTTGTGGGGGACTCTCTTAGGGATTTGATTGGACCCGTCACTCTTGGAGCAGAACCTCATCTTGTCCTCACTGGAAAAGGAATGAAGACTCGTGAGAAAGGTGGCTTACCACCTTACACCGCTGTCCATGCCAATTTGGCTGCGTTTGTGCATCATTTCCTGAATGCGACGAAATGATTTATATCCGGTCAGCACTATTTTTCTTATTTTTGATTTGTTTTACTATTTTGTATGCCTTAAGTTGTTTTGTGGTTAATCCATTTTTATCAATTTCAGCAAGATATAACTATGTTCGAGGCTGGTCATTCGGAGTTATAAAAGCCTTACAATGGATTTGCGGAGTACACTACAAAATCATCGGTATGGAAAATATGATTTCCATGCTCAATGAGCCTGTTATCTTGATGTCAAAACATCAATCTGCCTGGGAGACCATCGCTTACATATCTTTATTTCCGAAACAACTCTGTTACGTGTTTAAAAAAGAATTATTGATGATTCCATTTTTTGGATGGGCAATGGCCATGCTTAGAATGATTCATATTGATCGATCACAACGAGATAAGGCCTCAATTGCTGTCGCCAAGCAAGGCAAACAACGACTCTCTGAAGGTTGTTGGATTATTATTTATCCAGAAGGCACTAGAGCGCCTGTTGGTCAACAAATTCCTTATCGCAAAGGTGGTGCAAGACTTGCCGTTGATACTGGTGCAAACGTTATTCCGATTGCTCATAACGCTGGAACATGTTGGCCCAAAAATAGTTTCTTGAAATATCCCGGTAGTATTACTATTTCGATTGGCCCAGCAATGTCAACCATCGATAAAAACCCATCAGTCGTCATTCGAGAAATTGAAAGTTGGATTGAACAGGAAATGCGTCAAATTGATCCAGCTTCCTATACTTGATTTGCTTGTACCAACTTATTCGCCCATGATAAATAAGTAGTTCCGTCGATATCTTGAGCGCGAGATCGCAAAACATGTTGGTCTAACTCTAATATGTCTCTGTATTCACCTAAATTATTGGCTAAAACTTTCCTACGTTGAGAAAAGGCTTTCGCAACAATTTTTTCTAATGCATTCCATTGTGTTGGACTAATTCCAGTATTTTTTTTAGGATACATAGCAACAATCGCTGAATTTACTTTGGGCGGTGGTTCAAACGCCGATGGAGGTACCTCAAAACATAATTCAAGATGGTAGCGAATTTGCAACATCACTGAAAGTCGGCCATATTCCGAATCTCCAGGCTTGGCAACCATTCTATCGATTACCTCTTTTTGCAACATAAATATTTGCTCATCCACCTGTTCAATTGCATCTATTAAATGGAAAAGTAATGGAGTAGAAATGTTATAGGGTAAATTCCCCACAATTTTTACACGGCCATTAGATTGAGAGTGTTTCATTTCATCCAAAGCCGTCTTGGCCCAAAGTGCAAAATCATAATCTAAGGCATCAGCTTGATAAATTGATAATTGCGGTAAATTTTTTTTCTGCCAAAAATCGATCAAATCTCGGTCAATTTCAACAACTTCTAATGATATCCCTTGGTCTAATAAAGGCAGAGTCATTGCTCCTAAGCCCGGTCCAATTTCGATAATGTGATCCTGCATACCAGGATGAATACGAGCGATGATGGCATTTATGATGGACGGGTCCGTCAAAAAGTGTTGGCCAAATCTCTTACGTGCCTGATGAGCCATTTTTTACCATTTGATAAGCTAGAACAAGAGCTTGATACATACTCCCAATATCAGCATTGCCATGTGGGGAGATATCTAGTGCAGTACCATGATCGACTGAGGTTCGGATAATTGGCAAACCCAAGGTTACATTAACTCCTTGCCCAAAAGTGGCCATCTTAAGTGGTATCAATCCTTGGTCGTGATACATAGCCAAGAATACATCCACTTGCTCAATATTTTTATACCTAAACAATGTATCCCCTGGAAATGGTCCAGATACATCGATACCCATGGCTTTAGCTTGATGAATCGCAGGGGTGATTATTTCAATCTCTTCTCTTCCTAAATATCCATTCTCACCCGCATGAGGGTTTAATCCTGAAACTGAAATCCTAGGTTGAGATAGTCCAAAGTATTGCTTGCAACTTTGATGAATAATTTTGATTGTTTCTAGAATATCTTCCGTATTGATTGTCTTTGCAATGTCTTTTAAGGCTATATGGGTCGTAGCTAAAGCCACACGCATGAAACAATTTGGAACTTCCTTAGGAAAATTGATTTCCCCACATAACATCATGACTACCTTGGGTACGCCCGCCTTAAATGCAAGGTATTCAGTATGTCCAGTAAAATCAATACCGTAGTCATTCATGATACTTTTTTGTAAAGGTGCGGTAACCATAGCATCATAATTATGCGTCTGACATCCTTCAAAAGCCCTATCTAATAATTGGATGACGTAAGGTGCATTTTTTACATTTAAAAATCCCAATCGATTGGTGTCATTTAAGGGGACATGGTCAATACTGAGTCTTGGGGGTAACGCTTCTGAAATATAGGGAGTAAATAATTGCTGATCACCAAGAAGATGTATGTTGACATCTTCTTTATCTTTGATGAACTGTTGAGCTGCTTGAAAACTTACTTGAGGACCTATACCTGCTGGCTCTCCAGATGTGATGACTAAACGAACAAAATCATTTTTCATATCCTATTTAGTCATAGTATATGGTGGTCTTAATTCAATGGTGGCGTTATCTCTTAACTCTCTAATCCAGTCCTCATTTGCTTGGAGTAATTTAGATTGTCTTAAGGCCGCACGCGCATACTCCTTTTGCTGAGCTGCTGTAACTTCAGACTGGCGACGATTGATCAGTTGCACAATATGCCATCCAAATTCAGTTTGAAATGGGTCACTTAACTCCCCTGGATTTAAACGACTTAGAGCAACATCAACTTCTGGGGGAACCTGACCTGGAGAAATCCAGCCAAGATAACCTTGATTTTTAGCAACGTTAGGATCTTCAGAGTATTTTTTTGCAATATCTGTAAAGTTGACTGTCTTAGCTTTAATTTGATCTCTAAATGTCCTTAATCTGCGAATCACTTCTTCTTCGCTAATGCCCTGTTTAACCGTCAGCATCATTTGATTCGCTTCACTTTGAGTAATGTAGATGGAATCTGATTTACTGTCCTGAGGTGCGGGTGTCGTAGGGCTAGATTTTCGATCCAACACTTTTAGAATATGAAATCCAGCAGCTGTCTTGATCACTTTCGGTGCTAAACCTCCAGCATTTAGACCATTAGTTGCTTCAACAAATACTTGCGGTAGGCGATCGCTTGAACGATAACCTAGATCTTGCACACGAATCGTTTTATCTGAAGTCGCTAATTGATTAGCAAATTTCATGAATTCAGACTCTTTAGAAGTTTGCTCATAAATCGTTTGGGCTTTGGATTGGAGCGCTGAAATTTCAGCATTACTTGCCCCTGAAGGAATTGGGATCAGTATTTGAGCAATATCAATCATTTCTGGCTCTACAGCTCCTGAAACTACATTGGATTGTGGTCTTTTAATTTGAGTATTGATAAAGGCATCAATTTCAGCATCAGAAATTTTTATTTTACTTTCGACAGATCTTTCTCGATATCTGGAAATAACGACCTCTCGACGAATACTTTGTCTATATTTGTCCCAACTAGTGCCGCTTTTTTCAGTTGCCGCTTTGTATTGTTCAAGGGTTAATTTATTTTGAGCGGCAATATTATTTAGAATACCCTCGAGCTCTTGATCTAAGACTCTGACCCCTAAAATGGTTGCTTCTTGATACATGATACTTTCTTCAATAAGCCTTTCCAAGACTTCTTTTTGTACGATTTCTTTACTCGGTAATGGTTTTTTTGCCTCTGCAAACTGCTTAGAAATTAACTCAATTCGATTTTTTAACTCATGCTCTGTAATCACTTCACGATTAACCACAGCAATCACACGGTCAATATCATTAGGATTAGTCTTATCATTCACATCTTTATTTAAATTGATTGAAGTCGCAGATGAGGCTGGAGTTACCGCGGATGAGGTTGTGGTTACTACAGTTGCATTTGATTTTCCACTCTTTTTATCTTTTGTTTGTGAAAAGGCACTAGTGCCTAGGCATGCGAATAACCAAAATGTAAGTAAATATTTCACTAATTGTTGCTGTTTTTGTAGATAAAACAAGTGGTTCTCTCTTTTACTCATAGGTTTCAAATCTAGTCAATGGTAACGGTTTTTGATTCACAGGTACATAGCCAGGGATATTAAGTCGCATGATATCAATTGGATTATTACCCACTCCCGTTAATCCCTTAAATTCTAATTGGAAAAAAATCTGCGTTGTAGATGTCTGAGATGTATTGACAAACTTATTTATAGCAACTCTAAACGCCCAACAATCCTGATCATATTCAAACCCAGCCAGAGTATTCAGGGTTTGTTGAGTGACTTTATCAAAATTCCATCTTCCAATCGCATACAAAGAATTAGTCAAAGGCCATTGTCCAGAAAGTTCATATTGATAAATAGAAGTTGTCATGGCATTTGTGTCGTAATTATATCGATAACTAGCATTTAACATCTTGCGTGGTGCGGGACGCCAACTCGCGGTGGTTGAAGATTGTACTGTTCGGTTTAAGTCTTGATTAAACTGATTTGCAAAATCTAAGTTGATGTTGCCACTCAAACGAGTCGATAAGCCAAATAACAAGTCAGAGTAAGCCGGGGGATTTATTTGGTCACCATATAAACCAACGCGTTGTCCTTTAAAGTCGAATCGCTGAGCAACTGTGCCTCGAATTCTCTCTACGCCTGTTTCTGCATCCAAAATTTTGGAGGATACACCGACCGTCAATTTATTGTTGTCTGCAATTCGATCATTACCGACAAAGGTATTTTCAGAGAAAATCTGTGCAAAACCAAAACCAGCTGAAGCAGTATCAAATAAAGGAATTTGTGTTTGATTTACATATGGAGAATATACGTAAAAAGCTCTTGGTTCAAGCGTTACAATCATGTCCCTGCCAAAGATTGACTTTAGTTCAGGGGCATCTCGCTCAAAGAAAACTCCAGAATCAAGACTCATAATTGGTAATGCAAAACTTTGATTTACACCAGGATAGTTTTCATTTCCAATCATATTATAGGTATTAGCGCGCACACTCACTTTTGGAGTTATGTAGTAGCCGGGAGTTGTAAATGGCATGCTAATACTTGTATTAATAAATCCTCGATCTGCTGCGGCATAGCCACGATTGGGTATTGCTAAGCCTGGAGCATCAAGAGGTCCAGAGTAGCTAAATCGAGTCAAATTACCTTGGAAGGTGAAAATAGATCCATGCCAATCCATGTCACGATATAAAGCGTTTAATTCTGGCTCACGGTCATAAGGTGCTACAACAATATTATTCGGGTCGGGTTGTAAGGTTTGATATTTTTGTACTCGCGTCAAAAAACTCCAACCCGCAACATTGTAGTTAACCCCTGCCTCTTGAGTAAACTGTCTTGTAACAGCTTGGCCAATCGTTCTACCTAAATCATCAGCATAAAAATCATCAGATACACGACTAATATTTGCGTATGCTGTAACTCCAGAGGCGATCAGTTGTTGATGTTGCCACGTATAAGCCCAACGGCTAGCGCCAAATGAACTGTCATTGGGTAAATACTCGCCCTTTAATACTCCGGAGTATTTTGGTTCTAAATAACGAAACTCGCCACCCAGTTGAACTCCTCTTTTAGACATATATCTTGGGTACAAAGTCAAATCTCGATTAGGCGCAATATTGAGGTAATACGGCGCAGTCATATCAAGTCCAGTATTTGTGTTGACTCCAATCGTTGGGGGTAAAAATCCAGAACGACGATTATCACTAATTGGTATTGAGAAATAAGGCATATAAAACACGGGGGTATTAAAAAAGTGCAACACCCCATCTTCCCCAGTCGCATCGTTCGTCGATTGATCAATCAACATATCTTTTGAAGAAAAATACCAGTCATAGTTTCCTGGATTACAGGTTGAGTAAATTGGCTTCGTCATATAAGTACGATCTTCATCCAAAAACTCTGCTCGCTCAGCATAACCACTACCACGAGTCTGCTTTAATTCGTATTCTGGCTTTTCCATCCAACCCTGTTTAGAGTCCATTTGTATTTGCCCTTTAGGGCCGGCAAAAGTAGCTGTCGGTTTATCCAGCCTCACATTACCTTCACCCTGAGCAATATTCGTATCAAGGTTGTAATCTAATTCGTTACCTTTAATCACAGTGCCATTTCGACGAATCTCAGCATCTTTTTTAAGAATCATATTTCGATCATTTACCCCATCAATTTCTTGACTTTTGGTAAAGGTCATCGCCTGATCATCTGGAATTTTTACTTGTTCATGAAGCTGGTCATCCAATTTCAAAGCAAGGGGTTTTTTCAAAAAACGTGAGTTTTGATCACTTGCACCGTAAACTGGTAATTGCATGCAAAATAATGCAATTGGCAAAGCATATGCCCACCCACGCACTTGAAAATGGATGAACTGATGAAGGTGGGATGAGTATGATTTTGACATTTAATTCTCTAACCCATTTATTATACGAATCATTATGCAAGATACTCGTTTTGAATCTCTGAAACTTTGGTTAAAAACTCTCCCAATAGAACATGGGATTGATATTAACTCCATTTCACCAGCATCAAGTGATGCAAGCTTTCGTCGATATTTTCGTGTTCTTACCTCTAATCCTGAGTATTCGAGCATGATTGTGATGGATGCACCAACTGATAAAGAAGACTCAAAGCCGTTTGTTCATGTCGCTCAACTATTACTGGAAGCACAAATTGATGTTCCAAAACTGCATGAAGTCAATCTGACAGAAGGTTTTTTATTGCTTGGTGACCTAGGAACAAAAACCCTCTTTTCTGAAATAACGCCTGAAAATGCCCAACTTTTATATAAAAAAGTAACCAATACCCTGGTAAATATTCAAAAAAATACCCAAACTCATCAATTACCCTCATACGATGAGGTTCTTTTAAGGCGCGAACTCCAACTTTTTCCTGACTGGTACCTTTCAAAGCATCTCAATTACGAAATGACGGAAAAAGAATCTCAAGACTTAAATCATGTCTTTGATAGTCTGATAGAAAACATCTTGCAACAACCAACGGTATTTGTACATCGAGACTTTCACTCACGAAACCTGATGATTACTGCTGAGAGCGAGATCGGCGTTCTTGACTTTCAAGATGCTGTAGTTGGTCCAATTACCTATGATTTAGTTTCCATTTTCCGTGATGCCTATCTTGGTTGGACTGAGGAAGAACAAGTTGATTGGGTAGTTAGGTATTGGGAAGCCGCAAAAAGAGAAAATTTGCCAGTTGATTCTGACTTTGGTGAGTTTTATAAAAATTTCGAATGGATGGGACTACAGCGTCATCTCAAAGTATTGGGGATTTTTGCTCGACTTTTTCATCGCGACTCAAAGGATGGTTATCTAAAAGATTTACCTTTAGTTCTCAGTTATACAGAAAAAGTTGCGCAGCGTTACTCTATATTTAGACCGCTAGTAAGAATTTTAGATCATGCTCAAAAACGTCAACGACCTGATGGACTAACTTTTTAATGATGAAGATGACTTTTTTTTCAGATTTTCCAGTGATGATTCTTGCTGCAGGTCGCGGTGAGCGCATGCGTCCATTGACGGATCATTTACCCAAACCCATGCTAGAGATACGCGGAAAAAGTCTTCTTCAATATCATTTAGAAGGATTAAAGCGCTATGGATTTGAAAATGTTGTCATTAATCATGCCTGGCTGGGAAATAAGATAGAAGATGCCTTTGGCAATGGTCAATCGATGGGATTAAATATTCAATACTCCCAAGAGGAAGTTGCTCTAGAGACCGCTGGTGGTATTGCTAAAGCTTTACCTTTATTAAATCCAAGTGATTATTTTTTTGTACTTAATGGTGATACGTTTATTCCCCATTTTCCTTTTGATCGTATTCAGGACATTGTGGAGCAAATCAGAATCGATCACACTGAAGGGTCCCCTGCTTTACTTGCTTATTTATTTTTAGTGAAAAATCCACCTCACCATCCACAAGGTGATTTTTATTTGCTGCCGCCAAAAATATTTTCGGATGACCAACTCAAAAATAATCCTCTTAGACAATCAAAATCTACGTTTTCTGGTGCAGGTATTTACCATAAAAGTTTATTTGAAGATCTTGAAGTAAACCAAAAGGCACCCTTAGCTCCGCTTCTAAAAAAGGCTATGGGAAATTTATTGGTTGAGGGGGAATTATTATCCTGTTCATGGCACGATGTTGGAACACCTGATAGACTTTTAGCATTGAATCAACCTAACTAAGCAATCTATATGACAAACCATATCGACCTCTTTACTTCTCGTCGCGATGCAATAGCTAGCATGGTAAGACAAATTTCAGGGAGTGGTATCGTCATTTTAGGTACGTCTCCAGAGCTTTCTCGAAATAGAGATAGCGATTTTCCCTATCGTCACGATAGTGATTTTTATTACCTAACAGGCTTCGAGGAGCCACAAGCTTATCTAGTATTACAAGTCAATCCCGATAAAGTGATCAGTCATCTATTTTGTCGCCCGAAAAATATTGAACGTGAAATTTGGGATGGTATTCGTTTAGGCCCTGAGGCTGCTCCTAAGGCTCTTGGTGTTGACTTTAGCTATTCGGTTAATGAGATTAATATGGTTATGCCGGAACTCATGATGAATTTCATGCATGTCTACCACCGCACTTCCTCTTCGTCACAGCTAGATGAGGAAATGCGCGGGTGGGTTGGGCAACTGGCAAATAAATCTCGTCAAGGTGTACAAACGCCAAATGAGTTTCATAATATTGAAAAAATAATTCATGAACAACGCTTGTTCAAAGATGCGAGCGAAATTTCTATCATGCGTAAATCAGCAAAGATTGCTGCTCAAGGGCATCTCATGGCGATGCAAACTTGTAAGCCAGGACTGCAAGAGTTTCATCTAGAGGCATCCCTTTTATATCAATTTAGAAACCATGGTGCGCAATCGGTTGCTTACAACAGTATTGTTGCTGCCGGAGAAAATGCCTGTATTTTGCATTACCGAGCGGGGAACTCTTTCTTAAAAGATGGTGATCTTTGTTTAATTGATGCCGGTTGCGAACTCGATAGTTATGCATCAGATATCACCAGAACATTTCCTGTGAATGGAAAATTCTCATCCCCCCAAAAACAAGTTTATGAGATCGTTTTGGCAGCTCAAGAAAGTGCTCTTGAACAATGTTTTTCTGGTAAAAACTTTCAAGAGCCACATGAAGCTGCATTAAAAGTTCTTACTCAAGGCTTATTTGATCTGAAGATTCTGAATTCCGATCAACATGGAAGTGTTGAGGACGCCATCCAATCTGAAGCCTATAAACCCTATTATATGCACCGAACCAGTCATTGGTTAGGGATGGATGTGCACGACGTAGGCTCCTATCGAGAGCCCAATGATACTCTTTTAGGTTGGCGTATTCTTCGCCCCGGCATGGCACTAACCATAGAGCCTGGCTTATATTTTCGCCCCTCTCCTGAAGTGCCTGACATCTTTTGGAATATAGGAATTCGTATTGAAGATGATGTTGTGATTGGTCCTTCTCATTATGAAATTTTATCGCGAGATGTTCCCGTGAAGGTCTCTGAAATTGAATATTGGATGGCAAACGGCTCGATGCAAATATGATCGATAAATTTCAATCGGCTCAAGTTGTGATTGAAGGTGCAGGTCCAGTTGGACTTGCATGTGGCATATTACTTTTGCAAAACAACCCAGATTTAAAGTTAATCCTGATTGATAAAAATCCAGCTACAGACGATTTTTTAGCAAATGCAGATACACGTGGTATTGCGATATCTGAGGGATCAAAACAATTACTGGAGAATATGGGAGCATGGATAGATAACGCACCCACGATTCATCAAGTTCATGTTTCACAAAAAGGCCATTTTGGCCGGACAGTGATGGATTGTGCAGAAATTGCTCAACAAGCTCTGGGTCATATTGTGCGTTATCGGGATATTCTTTTATCTCTGCGTAATCAATTGCGATATTTAGAATCCAATACAACTTCTTTTGTTTGGCTAAGAGATATTGATGCAACATTTTCGATGCCGAGTATTTCTCCCCATACATGTTTGATTCATGCTGATGGTGGGCTATTTCATGAACAATCGGCGAAGGATCTCCATAAAGATTATGGTCAATCCGCTTTAGTTGGCTGGTTAGAAGTAAAAGATGTTAAGCCAAATATGGCCTGGGAGCGTTTTACTGAAGATGGGCCAATTGCTATCCTTCCTCACCATCAAGGACAAAATACAAAAAACTTTGTATGGTGTGCACCCACAGAAAAAATTGACCTTCTCACTCACCTTCCTGATCAAGAGTTCTTAATCCAACTTAAAAAAGCAATTCAATTACCGATTGGACAATTTTTAAGTGTGCATCAAAGAAAATCTTATCCTTTAGGTCTTAATATTAAAAATGAGATTATTAAAGACAATGAAGTATGGATTGGTAATGCGGCTCAAACCTTACATCCTGTAGCAGGTCAAGGACTTAATTTAGGTTTACGTGATGCCTACACCTTGTCGCGTTTATTAAATTCAACCTACACCAAATCAACAGTTGATGGAATCGATGAACTGAACAGAACTCTTGTTGAATATCAAAAACAAAGATCTCGGGATCGCCAAACCACGATTCGAGTGACTGATTTAATGGCAAGTGTATTTACCTCTACTTTTTTTCCGATCGTGATCGGTCGCGGCATAGCTCTTTCTGCCCTGCAATGGCTTCCTCCCGTTAAAAGTCTTTTAGCTAGGCAGATGATGTTTGGCCAACGATGAATTCATTTGCCTAAAATTTAGGCAAATGTTTAAAATTGTGCTAAAGTTCTTCTTCTCCCCTTTTAACATGGTTTAATTGTGTTTCTCGGTCAATATCATTTATCAAATCAACTATTTGTTGCTCCTATGGCAGGAGTAACTGATCGACCATTTCGGCAATTATGTAAGCGTTTAGGTGCTGGTTATGCTGTGTCAGAAATGATTGCTTCCAACGCCATGTTATGGAATAGTGAAAAAACTTTGCGAAGAGCAAATCATGATGGAGAAACAAATCCAATTTCGGTTCAAATAGCTGGTGCTGACCCCGTCATGATGGCCCAAGCAGCTGTCTTGAATATCGACAGAGGGGCACAAATTATCGATATCAATATGGGCTGCCCAGCAAAAAAAGTGTGTAATGTTGCCTCTGGTTCCGCCTTATTACAAAATGAACCATTAGTTGGCAAAATCTTAAAAGAAATTGTTGAGGCAACACTCAAGCACCATCCTCAAGTACCAGTAACATTAAAAATAAGAACTGGGTGGGATCGAAGCCATAAAAATGCTTTAAGAATTGCTCAAATCGCCCAGGATTCAGGGATTTCGATGTTAACGATTCATGGGCGTACAAAAGCAGATTTGTATCATGGGCAAGCGGAATATGACACTATTGCACAAGTTAAAGCTTCGGTAAAAATACCTATCGTTGCCAATGGCGACATCAACACTCCAGAAAAGGCCAAATGGGTTCTAGAGTATACAGGTGCTGATGCAATTATGATTGGTCGAGCGGCCCAAGGCCGCCCTTGGATTTTCCGAGAAATTAATCATTACTTACAAACCGGTAAATATTTACCAGCGCCAGCGATCTCAGAAATTGCACAAATTATGCATGATCATTTACTCGAACATTATGCTTTTTATGGAGAATATATAGGCTTACGTTCTGCACGAAAACATATTGGCTGGTATTGCAAAGGCTTACGAAACTCCCATGCATTTCGTGCTCGTATGAATACGATTGAATCTTGTCAAGATCAACTCAACGCGGTTCGTGATTACTTTGTCGAACTTGCTCAATTCTCTGAACGTATTGAATATTTAGAGGCTGCTTAAATCATGGAACCAAAAAAACATCCGGTTACTGAAGTCCTTGAAGTTCATCTCCAACGTTATTTAGATGATTTAGGGGACATTCCACCTTCTAACGTTTACGATATGGTCATTGCTTCTATCGAAAAGCCAATGTTACAACTGATCATGCAACATGCTGAACATAATCAGTCGTTGGCAGCTCAATATCTTGGACTCAATCGCAATACCCTCAGAAAAAAATTGCTAGAACATGGCTTAATAGAAAACAAATCCTAACATTCTTTAATTATTTTAAATACCACTTATGATCAAAACAGCCCTTCTTTCAGTCTCAGATAAATCCGGAATTATCCCCTTTGCAAAGTCTCTTCATCAACTTGGTATTCGTCTTATTTCGACAGGGGGAACTGCTAAGTTGTTAGCTGAAAATAATTTACCTGTGATTGAAGTATCAACGTTGACCCAATTTCCCGAAATGCTTGATGGGCGTGTGAAAACTTTACATCCCATGGTTCATGGCGGTCTATTAGCTATCCGCGAAAATGAACAACATATGCAAGCGCTCAAGGAGCACGGTATTGGGACAATTGATATGTTGGTTATCAATTTATATCCATTTGAAAAAACGATTGCACAAGAACACTGTAGTTTTGAAGAAGCTATTGAAAATATTGATATTGGCGGTCCAGCCATGTTACGTGCTGCTGCAAAAAATCATCAGGATGTGACGGTATTAATTTCACCCGAAGACTATGAAGTTGTTTTGGATGAAATGAAGGCAAATCAATGTCAAGTTTCTTTTGCAACTAATCTTCGCTTAGCGAAGAAGGTATTTACACATACCGCTCAATATGATGGTGCAATTGCTAATTATTTAAGCTCACTGCCTAATAATCAAGCTCATCAAGAAAGATCTTTGTTCCCTGAGTCACTTAATTTAGGCTTTGAACGTGTTCAAGAATTACGCTATGGCGAAAATCCACATCAGTTAGCTGCCTTTTATAAGGATATTAAACCTGTTGCTGGGGGCTTGGCGAGCTACCAACAACTACAAGGTAAAGAACTTTCTTATAACAATATTGCAGATGCTGATGCGGCTTGGGAATGTGTGAAAAGTTTTGGCAACAGTATCGAAGTAGGTCAACCTGCCTGCGTGATTGTCAAACATGCAAATCCTTGTGGTGTTGCAGTCGCACACTCTAGTTTAGATGCCTATGAGAAAGCATTTAAAACAGATCCAACTTCCGCCTTTGGTGGAATTATTGCGTTTAACCGTGAATGTGATGGCTTAACTGCTCAAGCAGTTGCAAAACAATTTGTTGAGGTATTGATTGCACCATCCTTTACAGCAGAAGCTCTAACGATTCTGAGCAACAAACAAAATGTCAGAGTTTTGCAGATTCCTTTATCTGGCGCACAAAATCCTTATGATCTGAAACGTGTGGGTGGTGGAATTCTTGTACAAAATCCAGATGCAAAAAATGTGACGCTTGAACAATTACAAGTTGTCACTAAAAAGCATCCTTCACCCCATGAATTAGAAGAAATGCTTTTTGCATGGAAGGTTGCTAAATATGTTAAATCTAATGCAATCGTTTTTTGTGCAAATGGTATGACACTTGGTGTGGGGGCAGGTCAAATGAGCCGTATAGACTCTGCAAAAATTGCTGGTATCAAAGCCTCTAATGCAGGTCTTTCACTGGTAGGCTCAGTTGTCGCTAGCGACGCTTTCTTTCCATTTAGAGATGGTTTAGATGTGGTGGTAGCTGCTGGTGCAACTTGTGTCATTCAGCCAGGTGGTAGTGTTCGTGATGATGAAGTCGTAAAAGCAGCGGATGAGCACGGTATCGTGATGGTTTACACTGGCACCCGCCACTTTAGGCATTAATTAATGCGTGTCTTAGGTATTGATCCTGGACTGCGGACGACTGGTTTTGGAGTCATCGACTATGCTCATCAACGGCTGAAATATGTGGCCTCTGGAACCATCTCGACTGATAGCTTAATCCAGTCTACTCCTGAGAGGTTGGGTGTATTGTTCAAAGGAGTTACTGAGGTCATTCAAACCTATCTTCCTGAATATGCTGCCGTTGAACAAGTATTTTTAAATGTCAATCCAAAGTCCACATTATTACTTGGTCAGGCAAGGGGTGCTTCTATTTCAGCTATCGTCTGTCAAAATATCGAGGTGGTTGAATTCAGTGCGCTTGAGGTGAAAAAAAATGTGGTGGGTCATGGCCGCGCAGCAAAATCACAAGTACAAGAAATGGTGAAACGGTTATTATCTTTAAAAGTCGCGCCAGGAACAGATGCATCTGATGCTTTGGCTGTTGCGATTTGTGGTGCCCATCAGTTCAGTATGAAACAGCAATTACAAGCAGCAAATCTTAAAGCAAAGAGTTAATCATGATTGGCAGAATTAAAGGTGTACTCGTACAAAAAAGCCCTCCCCGAATCTTGGTCGATTGCCAAGGGGTTGGATATGATATTGATGTGCCTATGAGCACGCTATATCAACTTCCTGAAAATGGTGCAATTGTTACTTTACTGACTCATCATTTAGTAAGGGAAGATGCACAACAGCTTTATGGATTTGCAACTGAATCTGAACGAGAAGCGTTTCGGACTTTAATCAAAATTAGTGGGGTAGGTGCGCGTACCGCTCTCACGATTCTGTCAGGTATGAGCGTTGCTGACATCGCACAGGCAGTCACACTTCAAGACTCCTCAAGACTCATGACAGTGCCAGGTATCGGTAAAAAAACTGCCGAAAGACTTCTATTAGAACTAAAAGGTAAATTTGGAGCTGATTTACCCCATTTGGCAGATTCAAGCCTTAACGCCCCTGCTTCCTCAGAAATCCTACAAGCTTTAATTGCTCTTGGATATTCTGATAAAGAAGCTATGTTAGCGATGAAACAGGTGCCAAGTGATGCGAACGTTTCCGATGGCATCCGTTTAGCCTTAAAAACACTCTCAAAAGCATAGCCTTTATTTAAGGGTAAACTAAACGTATGGCAATACATACTGATCAACTCGATACTCTCCCTGAACCCTCAGAGGGGCCTCGCATGATAGACCCCAGCTCTCTGGGTGAAGATCAAGTCATTGAACGGGCTCTTCGCCCAAAACAGTTAGATGAGTATATCGGTCAAAGTAAAGTAAGAGAACAACTTGAAATTTTTATCAGCGCTGCTAAAAGTCGCAGTGAAGCGCTAGATCATGTTTTATTATTTGGCCCTCCAGGCTTAGGAAAAACCACCCTCGCTCATATTATTGCTAAAGAACTTGGCGTTAATCTTCGCCAAACGAGTGGTCCAGTCCTTGATCGTCCCGGTGACTTAGCCGCTTTATTAACTAACTTAGAAGAAAATGATGTTTTATTCATTGATGAGATTCATCGTTTATCTCCTGTTGTTGAAGAAATACTTTATCCCGCATTAGAAGACTACAGCATTGACATTATGATTGGTGAGGGTGCTGCTGCGCGAAGTGTGAAGCTTGATCTAAAACCTTTTACCCTTGTTGGTGCTACCACCAGGGCAGGCATGCTCACAAACCCCCTACGTGATCGTTTTGGTATTGTTTCCAGGTTAGAGTTTTATAACCATCATGAACTTGAAAAAATTATTCAACGATCAGCGAATCTGCTTCAAGCTCCAATTACAAATGATGGTGCTACTGAAATTGCTAAACGTGCCAGAGGAACCCCACGGATAGCCAATAGACTTCTTCGCCGAGTGCGCGATTATGCTCAAGTCAAAAGTGATGGCACGATTTCTAGTACAGTCGCTGATGCTGCATTAAAGATGCTCGATGTTGATCCAGTTGGTTTTGATGTCATGGATCGAAAACTGCTAGAAGCTATTTTGTATAAGTTCTCTGGAGGTCCAGTTGGAGTTGATAATCTTGCTTCAGCGATTGGGGAAGAGAGAGATACAATTGAAGATGTGATTGAGCCTTATTTAATCCAACAAGGATATCTACAAAGAACTCCTCGTGGAAGAATTGCTACCAAACTCACCTATGAGCATTTTCAATTGGTGCATCCTGGAGATTCAGGGACTTTAGATCTATCCTAGGGTAACAACCAAGGAACAGAAGGTTTTCCAGAATCAACTTCGTCTAGAGACTTTTGGTTTTGTAAGTGAGAAACATCACCCCATGATTCAAGCTTAAATTCTGAACCAGTAAAACGTAGACGATTCAAACTCGTATTGAGAAG
>Ga0209188_1000590_pt1 | contig 34099 bp, 34 predicted proteins | sample C_130625_EF_Meta_FD_187307 | JGI IMG/M metagenome (GOLD analysis project Ga0209188, IMG submission 187307) | Freshwater microbial communities from Lake Croche, Canada to study carbon cycling - C_130625_EF_MetaG (SPAdes) (version 2) | ecosystem: Environmental > Aquatic > Freshwater > Lake...
GAGCCGACTCCGGCACCTGTGCCAATTTCAACAACTGATTGTGCACTGAGCTGATGTGCAAGATGGCGGAGATATGCGCCAGTTCCTTGTGTGACATCGACAGTACCGATCTCGAGACCACGAGCACGTGCTGCGCTCTTTACCGCATCTTCTGCAATAAAGGACTCTGCATAAGAGTGCGGAGTGATGTTCATGAGAGTGACACTATCCAATCTATGAAGAATCGCACGCCGAATCCAGTTCCACCTTTGGCGTTTTCTCCAGTATCGGTTTCACTGCGCCCAGTGCCAGCAATATCGAGGTGAACCCAGCGACTATCGCCGACGAAATGTTCGAGGAAGAGCGCTGCTGTGACTGAACCTGCTGAGTAATCGCCTTTATCGGCGGCATGGTTGAGATCTGCAACATCGCTTTCGAGCGAATCGGTGTAATCATCGACGAGTGGCATATGCCAAACACGTTCACCTGATGATTCGCCAATTGCAACAAGCTCTTGTGCAAGCTTGGTATCGCGCGTGTATAGCGCTGCATACTGACGACCTAAACCAAGAGTTGCAGAACCGGTCAGAGTTGCAATATCGACGAGATAATCTGGATCTAATTTCTCGATTGCATACCCAAGTCCATCCGCAAGGACAAGACGACCTTCTGAATCGGTATTGATGATTTCAACTGTTGTTCCATCATATTGAGTAATAACATCAGACGGGCGTTGAGATGTTGCCGATAGTGCATTCTCCGCACACATCATAAGAACTGTGACTTTTACTTGTGGCTGTAATTCTGGAAGTGCGCTAATCGTTGCAAGGGCTGCTGCAGCTCCAGCCATATCGCTCTTCATAGCTGTCATAAATTCATAAGGTCTTTTGAGAGATATTCCGCCGGTGTCGAAGGTGATTCCTTTGCCGACAATTACGACATGAGGAAGCGCTGATGCAGATTTAGCTTTTCCCTTGGGTATATATGTGAGTTCGATAAAGCGTGGGCCTGGTTTCGGCGATGAATTTCCTACAGCGCGAAGGCCGCCAAACTTTGCCAACTCTTTTCCGGAGCGAATAGAGATTGCAATACCTTTTTCATCAGCAAGTTTCTTCGCTTCCTGCGCCATCCAGAGAGGATTTTTGATATTTGATGGTGTGTGAATGAGATCGCGCGCGGTGTAGAGAGCGCTAGCGATGACTGAGGCTTCGCGCACAGCATCGTGATCTTTTGTTGCAATTGTTATTGTGGCTATTTCGGCAGTTTTTCCAGTTTTAAGATTCCAGGTGTAGGCGCCTAAGAGAATGGAGACTGCATGTGCGCGAATTTCCAACCGTGACTGTGCGCAGAGGGAGATAAGTTCGAGAGCTTTTCCCCGAACTTTGCGACCAAGCGCTGCTCCCGCTGTTCGAAGTGAAGGCAGGCTCTGATCTCCAAGATTGACCAGAAAGAGTCGATCCACATCGGCTTCTGTGTGGGAGACAGGAATTTCAAAGATTTCTCCAGCTTTATTTGAAGGAGAGAAGAAGGTGACCTCATCGATAAGATTGATCTTGAAGAATTTCTCAAGAAAAGATATGAGACGAGAGTTTCCGACGAATTCAATCTTTTCGTCGCCATCTTTTATAAAACCTAGAGCTAAGACATCGGCAGCAGCGAGTTTTTCAACGTCTGGTGCAATGGAGTGAAGAATTTTTCTCCTCCGCTCTACTTCTTGATAAGTAGGACAGCGGCGCCAAGGGCTGCGCTGAGGTTATTTGCTTCCTGAGGATTGAGTTCAACCACGAGGCGTCCGCCGCCTTCAAGTGGGATGCGCATGACGAGTGAACGAGCTTCTTTAGTTACTTCCATTGGTCCATCACCGGTACGAGGTTTCATAGCTGCCATGGTGGGGACTCCTTGTTGAGCTCGGGTATCGAAAAACTCTTGTTGAAGAGTTAAGAGGAGAAGTATCTCGCAGAATGAGCCGAGGGTGAAATCGGCATATGCGCTGATTTAGAGCCCTAAAACCCCCTTAAGGCGCGCTTTGCCCGACTCAATGACAACAATGACAGCCCTTTCTGGCACGGCAAGAAGGTCTGCGATTTCAAGACTGCTTTTAGAACGAAGGTAATGAAGGGTCAAGATAATTCGTTCCTCTTCAGGAAGAGAGGCGAGCAACTCCGCCAAGGTTTGAGGGTTGCTCTGCTGACTCATAGGAATAGAGGTTACTCGCTCAATTCTTAAAGAATCCTTATTGCGAGTCTCTCGGGTGTAGCCGCTTTAGCCAAAGGAGCGTGAAAAACGAGCGAGAGAAATTCGCACACCTATATACAAGAAGGGTGCAAGCAGCGCATATATCAGCGTGGGAGCGATGATTGTTTCTGACCAGTCAAAGTATGTCCCGCCATCTCTGCCTTCGCGAAGAGTGAAGGTGCCAGATCCTTTAAGAATGGCGCCCACATGTTCGACATCGCAGTGCACGGGTGGTTCCCACCGTGTCACTGTCATCAGGTCGAGTAATCCGAAAGATTTACATGCAGGATAAAAACGATAGAACGGTCCGGTGAAAGCTGCAATCGAAGTTCCAACTCCTTCAGTGATATCTGAAGTGACCCAGACTTTTGTCTGCAACATCCAATCACCTTGAGAATTCCAATCTGCGATTTTCAACCAGACTTTTTCTTGGGCCGCGTTAATGTGGATGCTAATCGAGAGAGTATTACTTGCCATGTGCAATTGTCACTGCTTCTTCGACAGTTGTAGTCCAATGAAGTAATTCCCTCATCCCAGGTTTCACGAAATTCTCATTCTCAAGATGCTCGACAAGTGAATGCAGCGGCTGATAGATACCGAAAGGATCAAGGATGATGACAGGCTTATCGTGGAATTTGAGATATCTGCCAACCCATATTTCAAAGAGTTCTTCAAGAGTTCCAAGGCCACCTGGCAAGGTGATAAATGCATCAGACATATCTTCAATCTTTGCCTTACGTGTGCGCATTGAATCAACCACAATCAATTCATCGCTCTCGTGATCGGCAAACTCAATATCAACTAATTTCTGCGGGATGATTCCGATTGTGCGACCACCGACGCTACGAGCGCCGCGAGAAATCGCTCCCATGGCAGATATATGGCCTCCGCCTGAAACAAGTTCGGCTCCACTGCGCGCTATTCCTTCACCGAGATCAAAGGCTAAATCGATAAATTTCGAATCAATCGATGGGGATGATGAACAGAAGACAGCAATACGCATGAGGCACAGGATAGGGGTTAGGCTTAGAGCATGTCTTCTTTAGCCCACGGCCACGGAATTGCAACAGTTGCAGGAACAACAGTCCTCGATGTCTGGTTCCCAGCGCCATCACTTGGCACAATGACGGGTTCACCTGATTCAACTCTGACGCCACTTATCGGTGCAGATGAAGTTCGCGGTGTTACTCGCGAAATTGTCTCGATTGAAATCAATCTCCTTGAACCACCAAAAGATGCCAAAGATGCATACCTGCGTTTGCACCTGTTATCTCATCGACTTGTTCAACCCCACGGACAATCACTCGATGGAATCTTTGGATTACTCACAAATGTTGTCTGGACATCGCATGGACCTTGTGCAGTTGAGGGTTTCGAATCAACTCGTGCACGCTTGACGGCGAAGTATGGACATGTCACTGTCATCAGTGTCGATAAGTTCCCGCGCATGGTCGACTATGTAATTCCTTCTGGAGTACGCATTGCAGATGCTGATCGCGTTCGTCTCGGTGCGTACTTGGCTCCAGGCACAACAGTGATGCACGAAGGCTTTATTAACTTCAACGCCGGAACACTTGGCACATCAATGGTCGAGGGCAGAATTTCATCTGGGGTCGTCGTTGGAGATGGCACTGACGTTGGTGGTGGAGCATCCATTATGGGAACGCTCAGCGGTGGCGGCAAAGAAGTAATCTCTATCGGAGAAAAATGTTTATTGGGTGCAAATTCGGGGCTTGGTATATCTCTTGGAAATAACTGCGTCATCGAGGCAGGTACCTACATCACTGCAGCTGCAAAGGTAAAACTTCCTGACGGTGAAGTAGTGAAGGCCGGAACGCTCTCAGGTGCGAGCAATCTGCTCTTCCGTCGTAACTCACTGACTGGTGGACTTGAAGCTGTAATGCGCACTGGCACATGGGGCGGATTAAATTCGGTCTTGCACGCTAACTAAGGTGCCAGTTGAAAGTATGGCGACGGAATTTTCACTCGACTTCTGAAGGTATCTCCACGAAGTAACTTAGTCGAACCGTCACTTGAAGTCCCTTTAATATAAGTGACAGCTCCCGCGCTATTTCGCGAAATGATGTCGAGCGAAACAATATCTGGAAGTAGAAACGCTGCCGCAACCAAAGTCTGATCCGCCGATGCGCTCCAATGAGCAAAGCGAGGATTCAGTGTGATGTCAGCACTTGCAGGATCTGCGACAGATTGCGTATACGTACTTACTTCACCCCAAGCATCTTTTGTTGTTTGGGTAGCCCCACCTGATGAAGAGAAGTAGTAGGCCTGAATCGGTCTACCTCCTGCAACAATTGCCAAGCTCGTTGATGAATCAATATTTGTACGAGTAACTGCTGCCTTCCAAAGAGTTCCGATCTTGGGTTCGATCTCTTTCGAGTACCCGACAAAGTTTTGATCAGCGATGTGCGAATAGACATTACAATCGCAGGAAGGTTTGAGCGTTCCTAATTTAGAGAGCGCATATGAGCGCGAAGCAATCACTTGGGCTTCAAGGGCGGCGGCTGGCCACGCTGAAGACATCTCGCTAATCCCCCACAGGTACTCATCATGCACACTCAATGAATTAGTAACTTCGAGAGCGCCATTGACTGCCCTGATCTGAATCTGGCCATAACGATATTTCACAGATGTGCCCAGCGAAGTCATCGAGATGACCGCACTCGGTCCACTCCACCGAACCGTCATTACCTTTGAAGTCACAGCTCCAACAACGAGATTCTTACCCTGAATGCGCACTGTTAATTTCTGACGTACCCCAAGCGATGTCACTGGTTGTATCTCTTGTGAAGTGCCGATATCACCAGGAAATAGCGTTAATGAAGAATCGGGTGTAATTGTCTGGAGTGAGACTGCTGAAAGTTGGTGGCCAATATTGACTCGTATCGTTTGGGTATCTACGACAGGAAGAACAGATACATCTTTGTAGTAGTAATTCAATATTGCGGTGGCACTTTCGCCAGCTACCGCATGCGCTTTGGCGCCAATCTGGCTCATTCCTACTCCGTGACCATAACCGGTACCAGTGAATGCAAATGAAGTGGGCGCATCAGCTGCTGAATAAGGTCCGGTCGAGATAAGTAAGAGTGTTGCAAGAATTACAGGTTTAAACATCCTCATCTGATGATGCGCTCTTTCTAGCATCTACAAATTCGCGATATGCAGCAATTACCTCTGTCGGTTTCCCGCGAGCCATGAGCTTTCCATTATTGAGCCAGATTACTTCATTGCAAATATCTTCAATTGTTGCAAGGGCATGGCTTACCAGTATCAATGCGCGATCGGATGTGCGTAGCTCTTTAATTCGATTGAGGGATTTCTCTTTAAACTTTGCATCCCCTGTACTGAGCGCTTCATCAATGATCAAAATATCTGGCTCTACAACGGCAGCTACTGAAAATGCCAAGCGGGCATACATTCCAGAGGAATACGTACGCATAGGAGCATCAATAGCCTCACCGAGTTCAGAGAAATCGGCGATTGCCTCAAAGTTCTTATCAATCTCATCTCGGGACATTCCTGCTGCAAGTCCACCTAAATAGACATTATCGCGACCTGTCATTGCTGGATTAAAGCCAACACCCAGTGCAAGCAAGGTACTAACGCTTCCGAATACTTCAACGCGACCTTGTGTAGGTGGAACAATTCCAGAAATTACCCGCATAAGTGATGATTTACCTGCACCGTTAGAACCGATAATTCCAAGAACGGTTCCGTAATGAACATCAACGTTGACATCATTGAGTGCGCGCACAGTGCGAGTGTGCTTCTTGCCGCGACCTACAGTTTTCAAACGCGCTTTGAGGGTTGGCTTTTTATCGATAGAGGTTGTGTACGTAAGGCCTAAATTCTTTACAGAAACTGCAAGGCTATTCTTCGTATGAGCGTGGTTATAGTCTGACAGCGAAATCACGCTCCCTCGATAGGAAGAAGTATGTTCCGAGGAAGAAGATCACCAATGCAAATATCAAAGCGTGGAGAAGTCCTCTGCCTGAAGGGGCTTGTGCATGCACCATTACACGTGACCAAGAATCCAGGAGATAGAAGATTGGGTTAGCAATTTCGAACCTCTTAATGTGTTCAGACATATGCGCTGCTTCATAGAGGATGGGAGATAAGTAGAGAAGGCTGCGAGTCAGGTATGGCAACATGCTTGAGATGTCTCGAAAGTACACGTTGATGCAGGAGATAAGAATCGACATGCCAAGCGACATCACAATTGCAATAGCAATGATGGGAAATGCCCACAACATCTGCCATGAGTAAGGCAGACCCAAGATGATATGAATTCCCAAGAAGACAACCAGTGTTGGCATAAATTTGAAGAGAGCAATAACTGTTGCAGAAATCGGCAACATAATGCGAGGAAATGATGTATTCAAAATAAGTCTTTGACCCGAAGTGATCGCCTTTACTCCCCCAGTCAAGCTATTAGCGATGAGATAGAAGAGGAAGAGGCTTGCTGTCAGGTGAGCAAATCTCGCAGTGTCACTTTTGCCGCCAATTACATTGATCAGTAAGAAGTACACGCCTGAAAGTAAGAGCGGATTGAGAACAAGCCAAAGCTGGCCAAAGAGTGATCCATAATTTTGTTCACGTAATTCAGAGCGCGAGAACTCTGCGATAAATGTTCGGCGGGCCCAGAGTGAGCGCAGATACTCGCGCATCGGAGGTAATCCGGCGCGGTATGGCTCGTATATAACAACTGGCTTATCCACGTGCGAAAGGCTACCGCAGAGCGCTCAGAGTTAATCAGATGAAGGTACGAGAGTCTTAGGGGAAGAGATAAAGCCCGCTCCCCATGAGAAGTGCATGGTGGGAATAACAATCAAAAGTAGAAGAAATTCAATGGGTGAGCAAGCAATCCTGAGAGAGGCAAGTAGTACAAAGGCGAGATAAATTGAAGCTGGAAGATAAAAAATCGGAGCGATTGCTAATCCAAGTAAAAGTGAGAGTGTAAAACCAATCAGAGCAAGAGGTGGCGCAAGGTAGCGAAAATTAATTGTTCCTAAATGTCTGCGAGATACAACGCGACGCCATCGACCATATTCAAAATATTGTTTGGCAAGAGCTCTGACTGATGAACGAGGTCGGTAGGTAACATGCAAGCGGGGATCAAAGTAGACAATGCCGCCATTTTCACGCAATCGAAAGTTTAGTTCCCAATCTTGTGCGCGAGTGAATCTTTCATCAAATCCACCGATGGCAAGAAGTGCTTCACGTCTAAATGCACCGAGATATACCGTATCAACTACTCCTGCTTCTCCACCTGTATGAAAACGTGATGCACCAACACCGAAGGGGCTTCGCATCGCTCCGGCGACAGCTCTCTCAAAACGATTCGTTCCAACTGCTGCCATGACGCCTCCGACATTAACCGCACCAGTTGTATTAAGAATTTCGACGACAAGTGCTAGGTAATCATCGGGAATTTGTGCATGCCCATCAACGCGAACTACTACAGGGCTATGCGAACTATGAAGCGCCAGATTAAGTCCCGCTGCTGTGCGACCTGTTGGATTATCGACTAAAACGACTCGTGGATCTTTCTGTGAAAGATGTTTAGCTATCTCATTTGTGCGATCGCGTGAAGGACCTAGCGCAAGTATTACTTCAATATCTCCGAGATATTTCTGAGAAAGAATCGATATGACCGCACCTTCAAGATGAGATTCTTCATTGAGAACAGGAAGAATTACGCTAATAGATGGATGCGGTGAGCCAATTAACTCATGTGTTGGTGTCGCCATAACCCCTCCACGCTATCGTCCAAGTACCCTTCGGGTGTGAAATCTTCTCGTGCAATTCGGATAATTACATCACTCTCTGTGGGTGTTGTCCTTGTTGCATCGCTAACGTGGCTTGGATTGGGTCAGGTAAGCGGACAGATCTCTCGTATCGATGTCTTTGGTGGGCTTAAGACTCGTCCCGAGAAAACATCTACAGCTCTCAATTATCTCGTCGTTGGATCAGATAGTCGTGAGGGCCTTACCAAAGCGCAGATAAAAGCTCTCCGGGTTGGAAGTACTGCAGTTGCAGCAGGTGGTCGTTCGGACACAATGTTGCTTGTACATATTAGTAAGAACCGCGATGCCGCATATGTAGTCTCGATTCCTCGTGACACTTTGGTAACAATCCCTGCACATAGAAGCCAAGATGGAACACGCGATATTCCAGCGCGTCCAGGAAAGATCAATGCTGCCTTTGCCTTTGGTGGAGCCCCGCTTCTTATTCAAACAATTGAGGCGAAGACAAATCTTAAGATTGATCATTATGTTGAAGTAAGTTTTGCAGGATTTACTGGCGTAGTTGATGCACTCGGTGGGATTCAAGTATGTTCTAAAGTTGCAATTAATGACCCAAAGAGCCACCTCATCATGAGCGCCGGATCGCATGTTCTCGATGGACTCGAGGCTTTGAAATATGTTCGCACACGTGACTTTGATGGACGTGGTGACATTGGACGCATGGAACGTCAGCAACAATTTGTCAGCGCAGTATTGCGCAAGGCAACAAGCAGTGGCGTACTGCTCAACCCAATCAAATTAACTAAATTCTTCAATGCAACTATTTCAACAGTGAAGATGGATTCTGGCGTTAATAAGAGCGATCTCCTAACTCTCGCAAAGCAGATGAGAAACCTTTCTGCGGGAAATCTGCGCACTCTTACTGTTCCACTCTCTGATCCCAACGGAAGCTACCCAGGAGTTGGTTCTGTGGTTATCTGGGATCCAACTTTGGCGACAGATCTCTGGACTCGAATTCGAAGCGATGAAGCGCTCATCGAGACCATTAAGCCATCGGCTAAGGCAACTACCAAACCTGTCATGGTCGACAAGTTCAAGACAAAGACTGGCGCTGAAAATCCCTGTGCTTCGACCAAATAACCTGTCAGAGTTCAGATTTTAATTAGCCCTGCAATACACTCATCATCATGACTCTGAAGCTATCTGTTATTGGTTGCGGCTACTTAGGTGCAACTCACGCAGCATGTATGTCCTCACTCGGGTTCGAAGTTGTTGGAATCGACACAGATCAGAGCAAAGTCGATCTCCTCTCTCGGGGCGAACTTCCTTTCTACGAACCAGGTCTCGACACTCTCCTTGCTTCTGAAATGAAGACTGGTCGTCTCTCATTTACTACTGATTTTTCTGCAGTTGCCGATGCCGATGTGCACTTCATCTGTGTTGGAACTCCGCAGAGTAAAGATGGACTTGCGGCAGATCTCACTTATGTAAAGGCCTCTGTTGCAGCGATTGCACCTCACCTTAAAGAAGGTTCGCTCGTAGTTGGAAAATCAACAGTTCCTGTCGGAACTGCGCAACTTCTTCGTGATCAACTATCTATCTCTGCACCTCAAGCAGACCTTGCCTGGAATCCAGAATTTTTACGTGAGGGTTTTGCTGTCGAAGATACTTTGACCCCTAATCGCCTTGTCGTGGGTGTTGCCAATGATCGCGCAGAAGAGATTCTTAAAGAGGTCTATAAGCCCGTTATTGATTTAGGGACACCATGGATTCGAGCAGATCTTCCTACTGCCGAACTTGTCAAAGTTGCCGCGAACTCATTCCTTGCAACAAAGATTTCATTTATCAACGCCATGGCTGAAGTCTGCGAAGCAGCGGGCGGTGATGTCACTGTTCTTGCAAAGGCGATTGGTTATGACCCTCGCATCGGAAGCCGTTTCTTGCAGGCAGGAATCGGCTTCGGTGGAGGTTGCCTTCCAAAAGATATTCGTGCATTTATGGCACGCGCTCAAGAACTGGGTGCAGATCAAGCCTTGGAATTCCTCCGCGAAATTGATGCAATTAATATGCGTGCCCGTCAACGCGTAATAGATATTGTTCGTGCTGATCTTTCAGAAGATCTCACTCAGTACAAGATTGCTGTACTCGGTGCGACATTTAAGCCCGATAGCGATGATGTGCGCGACTCTCCAGCGCTAGATATCGCCGCCCAACTTCAAGCAGCAGGTGCACAAGTTGTCGTCCATGATCCTAAGGGCATCGAACCTGCTCGTAAGCGCTTCCCAAATCTTGATTACCAAGAAAAAGTTGTCGATGCAGTCAAAGGTGCAGATGCAATCTTGCACTTAACTGAGTGGAAGGAATATCGCGAACTCGATCCTTCAGTAATCGGACAGCTTGTTAAGTCAAAGTTACTGATTGATGGTCGCAATATGTTAGATCGTAATAAATGGCGCGCAGCTGGTTGGCGTTTTCATGCGCTAGGTCGAAGCGATTAGGGTAGAAGCGATTAAAATCCAGTTTTAGTATTGCGACGGGCGCTCAATTGGGCGCCTTTTGCTTTTGCCTCTTCTGTTAATTCAGATAGTTGAGTAACAATCTTCTTAGCAACTGTTGCATCTGCAGAACCAATAATGCGTGCTGCAAGAATGCCTGCATTCTTGGCGTTATCAATTCCAACTGTTGCAACAGGAATTCCACCTGGCATCTGAACAATGGAGAGAAGTGAATCCATCCCATCGAGATTCTTCAATGAGACAGGAACGCCAATAACAGGGAGAGTTGTAAGGGCTGCAACCATTCCAGGAAGGTGTGCTGCTCCGCCTGCACCAGCAATAATTACCTTGTAACCCTTTGATGCTGCGCTCTTTGCAAACTCAACCATCTCTTCAGGCATGCGATGTGCCGAAACAACTTCTGCGCTGTAACTAATTCCAAATGAATCGAGAGCTTTTGCAGCTTCTTCCATGACTGGCCAATCAGAGTCGGAACCCATGATGATTGCTACATCTTTATGATCACTCATCGATTGCTCCGCTCATGTAGTCACGTGCATGCTGCACATCAGTAGTTAATTGTAGAAGGTCAGAACCCACTGCTGTTACATGGCCGATCTTGCGCCCCATGCGGACTTCCTTCTTGTAATGATGGAATTTAAGGTCTGGGTTACGTGCCATGAGGTGAAGATATGGGCGGTACATATCTGTCTTCTCGCCTCCCAAGATATTTCCCATCACTGCAATTTCTGCAATCATGGAAGGATCGCCCAGGGGTAAATCAAGGATTGCGCGTAAGTGTTGTTCGAATTGGCTAGTGACAGAACCATCAATAGTCCAGTGGCCAGAGTTGTGAGGGCGCATTGCAAGTTCATTGATGTAGAGATGATCACCTTTGACAAACATTTCAACTGCCATGACTCCGACAACGCCGACTTCTTGAGCTATATCAAGTGCGAGCTTCTGCGCTTGTTCTGCTAGTTCTGGAGAAATACTCTGTACGGGAGTGATAGTAAGAGTGCAGATTCCATCTTCTTGCACTGTCTCGGTTGGGGCCCAGGTTGTTGCCTGTCCATGAGGTGATCGTGCAACCATGACTGCAATTTCAGAGTCGAATGAGATGAGCTCTTCAATCAGCAGGCGCGGAGTGGTCTTCAATACTTCCGTGAGTTCATCTTGCGAATTAATCTTCCAGACACCGCGGCCGTCGTAGCCGCCAGAGATTGCTTTGGCTATGAGTGGGTAGCGCTCAATGTCAGCAGTAGATGTTGCAATCTTCCATGTTGGTGATGGGTACTTACTTAATTTCTCGCGCATCTGCGCTTTATCCTGAGAATAGATAAATGCAGAAGAAGGCGGATAGACCTTCACTCCCGTAGATTCCAAGCCTTTGATCACCGATAACGGTACGAGTTCGTGTTCGAAGGTAACGACATCGCATGTTGATGCAAACTCTTTCAGTGCATCGAGGTCGGTGTAATCACCAACAACATGGTGAGTGATCTGAGCTCCTGAATCCTCGGGGCTCGCAGCAAAGAGTAGAAGATCGATTCCAAGCGCCGTTGCTGGTGCAACCATCATGCGAGCTAATTGCCCTGCGCCTATGACGCCAACGCGAGGGAATCTTTCGTTCACGGGGCTATCGTAGATGAACGATGTCCCCGACTGATACCCGAGATCCATCCTCAAGAATGAGTTCGCCAGTAGGCGTAATGTCTACCGCTTTTCCAATTTTATAACTTCCATCTGGATGCTCAATTCGAACCTCACGGCCAATAGTTGCTGAGCGCTCATTGTAAAGATGACGGAGATCTTCACCGTTCTGCCAACGTTCTAATAGTTCCTCGAATGTATTGAGAAATGAAGCAAGAATCAGATTGCGGTCAAGCACTGAAAATTTATTGAGCAAAAGTGAAGTGGCATGTGCGACTGGAAGTTCTTCTTGAGTCATGCCGACATTGATTCCAACACCAATGATAACTCCATCGCTTGTTGCTTGAGCAATAATTCCTCCAACTTTTCCGTCACTCATGAGAATGTCATTGGGCCACTTAAGCGTTGGTGCGCTTTCAGGATCTAGAGTTGTCAATCCAAATACTGCACTCAGCCCAGTCAGTAATGTAAGAAATGACCAATCTGATTTATCCCGTTGTGGCTGGATGTAGAGAGAGAACATAAGTGCAGATGACGCAGGTGCATCAAATTTTCTATCGAGTCGACCGCGACCCGCTGATTGAAATTCTGTGACAATCACATCGCCGGTATGTGCTTTTTTATCTGTCACTAATTGAGCAAGATCATCTTGCGTAGAGCCCGTGACTTCAACCACGCTTACTCGCCAGTACCGCGAGATTTTTTCTGAGATCAGCAAACTATTGAGCGGTGGTCTTGGCGTAACTGTGCTCACGACTAGTACCTTATGACCATGAGCCCAGATCTGCATACAACCGCGGGAAAAATTGAAGACCTTCGCGAGAGAATTGATGAAGCCGTTCATACTGGTTCAGCTCGAGCTGAAGAGAAGCAACATGCCAAAGGTAAGGGCACCGCTCGCGAACGCATCGAGATGCTTGTAGATCCTGATTCATTTACAGAGATTGATGAATTTGCTCGCCACCGTGCTCAGAACTTTGGCATGGAGAAGAACCGCCCATATGGTGATGGCGTCATTATCGGAACAGCAACTGTTGATGGTCGACCAATCGCACTGTATTCACAGGACTTCACAGTCTTTGGTGGATCACTCGGTGAGGTACATGCAGAAAAGATTGTAAAGATTGCAGAGTTTGCTCTGAAATCAGGAATTCCACTCATTGGAATTAATGACTCGGGTGGAGCGCGAATCCAAGAAGGTGTTGCATCTCTTAATGGTTACGGAAGAATCTTCCGTCTCAATACTCGCTCTTCAGGAGTTATTCCTCAGATTTCATTGATTCTTGGCCCATGTGCAGGTGGTTCTGCATATTCACCAGCACTTACCGACTTCACCGTAATGGTGAAGGAGACATCAAATATGTTTATTACTGGCCCTGATGTGATCAAAACAGTGACGGGTGAAGATGTAGGAATGGAAGAACTCGGTGGAGCATTCACTCACAATACGAAATCAGGAAATGCCCACTACATGGCAGATTCAGAGGCCGATGCTATTGATTATGTGAAGGCGCTCTTATCGTATCTTCCATCAAATAATATGGATGGCTCTCCTGTACTTCCTCCTACTGAAACTCTTGAGAAGAGCGCAACAGATACAGCGCTCAACACATTGATTCCCGATAGTCCGAACCAGCCTTACGACATGAAGGTTCTTATTCAGGCACTTGTTGATGAGGCCGAGTTCCTTGAAGTTCATGCGCTCTATGCTCCAAATATTGTTGTGGGTTTTGCGCGTATTGAAGGACAGTCCATCGGAATCATCGCTAACCAGCCTTCACAATTAGCTGGAACTCTTGATATCAACTCTTCTGAAAAGGCAGCGCGATTCTTACGTTTCTGCGATGCATTTAATATTCCAATTCTTACGCTCGTAGATGTTCCTGGATTTATGCCAGGAACTGAACAAGAGTGGAACGGCATTATTCGACGCGGAGCAAAGCTTCTCTACGCCTATGCTGAAGCATCGGTCCCACTTGTCACTCTCATTACTCGCAAGGCATATGGTGGGGCATTTATCGTGATGGGATCTAAATACCTTGGTAGCGATATCAACTTTGCATGGCCAACTGCTGAAATTGCAGTGATGGGTGCACAAGGTGCGGTCAATATTCTCTATCGCAAGGATTTGGCTGAAGCTAAAGACCAGAATGCAAAGCGTGCGGAGTTAATAACTGAGTACACGGAGAAATTCTCAAATCCGTACCTTGCAGCAGAGCGCGGAACAATCGATAGCGTGATTGAACCCGAAGATTCACGCCAATACATCACCAAGGCATTTCGTACATTAAAGACAAAGCGCGATACCTTGCCAGCTCGTAAGCATGGAAATATTCCTCTATAACAATGAAATTTACTGTCACTGCAGGCAATCCAACGCCTGAAGAACTTCTCGCGCTGCAAGCAGTCTTGGCCAACCACAACGCTGTTGTCATTAAGCCGGTCATCAAGCGCAGCATCTTTGCACTACCGCAGCTTCGACAACCGCTACCCCGCCAGATGACCTTCGGCGCACGGAAACATCGATAGATGCCACGTATCGTCCTAGCTTCACAATCACAGTCGCGTCGTCGTTTACTTGAAGATGCCGGGCTGAAACCAACGATTATCGTCAGCAACGTTGATGAAGAGACCGATTTCTTCAACGAAATGACGCCGAAAGATATGGTGATTGCGCTAGCTATTTCAAAAGCACATACCGTACGCGAGATGATTGACTACCCAGCAATTATTATCGGGTGCGACTCCACCTTTGATGTGGATGGAGTCTCATTTGGTAAGCCAGGTACTCCTGAAGTTGCGATTGAACGCGCCAAGAAAATTAGTGGTCGCACAGGACTGCTCCATACAGGGCACTGCGTTATCGACACTGAAAAGGGAGTTGAGATTTCAGATCGCGTCACCACAAAGGTTACTTTCACCGATATGACTGATGATGAGATTGCAGATTACGTTGCATCAGAGGAACCGCTGCATGTTGCAGGTGGATTTACGCTCGATGGATTTGGTAGCCCCTTCATTCCAGTGATCGAGGGCGATTACACCAATGTTGTTGGTATATCGATGCCTTTTCTTCGTAGCGCTATGAAGCAACTTGGATATTCTTGGCCACAGGTGAAGGAGATGTCATGAAGCGCGTGTTGATTGCAAACAGAGGCGAGATTGCTCTTCGTGTTATTCGCGCATGTAAAGATCATGGCCTTGAATCAGTTGCTATCTACGCAGAAGAAGATCGCGATGCGCTGCATACACAGAGCGCAGATTTTGCGTATTCGCTCAATGGCACTGTGGCAAAAGATACCTATCTCAATATTCCCAAGATCATCGCTCTTGCGAAAGAATCCGGCGCAGATGCTGTGCACCCTGGTTATGGATTCCTCTCTGAAAACTCAAGCTTTGCACAAGCAGTTGTTGATGCTGGACTTATTTGGATTGGTCCCCCACCTGCGGCAATTAGCGCGCTTGGAGATAAAGTTTCAGCTCGCCGCATTGCCGCAAAAGCTGGTGCACCACTAGTCGCAGGCACAAAAGATCCAGTAACGGGACATGAAGAAGTTCTGGCCTTTGCGAAAGAACATGGTCTACCTGTTGCGATTAAGGCGGCATTCGGTGGCGGCGGACGTGGACTTAAAGTGGCTCGCACTATGGAAGAAATTCCAGAGCTCTACGCATCAGCAGTGCGCGAAGCAATTGCAGGTTTTGGACGCGGAGAATGTTTCGTCGAACGTTATCTCGATAAGCCTCGTCACGTAGAAACTCAAGTACTTGTCGATAAGCACGGCCATGCCGTTGTTGTTTCAACGAGAGATTGTTCGCTGCAGCGCCGCCATCAAAAGCTTGTAGAAGAGGCGCCCGCGCCTTTCTTAACTGATGCTCAGAATGAAGAGCTCTACCGCTCCAGCAAAGCAATCATGAAAGAAGCTGGCTACATCGGTGCAGGTACATGTGAATTTCTCGTTGGTGTTGATGGAACTATTTCATTTCTTGAAGTCAACACTCGTTTGCAGGTTGAGCACCCAGTCTCTGAAGAAGTAACAGGCATCGACTTGGTACGTGAACAATTCCGTATTGCAATGGGTGAAAGCCTTGGGTTTGATGATCCCGTCGTGCGTGGACATTCCATTGAATTCCGCATCAACGGTGAAGATCCAGGACGATCATTTCTTCCTGCACCAGGACGCATCACTGCCTGGAATATCCCAACTGGTCCTGGAGTAAGAGTAGATGCAGGATTCCGCAATGGTGATGTCATCGGTGGAAACTTCGATTCACTCCTTGCAAAGCTCATCGTTACGGGAGCAACACGCAAAGAAGCTATTCAACGTGCACGACGCGCTCTTGCAGAGTTTGAAGTAGGAGGCCTCGCTACTGCCCTTACCTTCCACCGCGCAATCCTGGAAGATCCTGCCTATACAGAAGATTTTAAGGTCTATACAAGTTACATAGAAAATGAATTTAAGAACGATATCCCTGCCTTTGAATCGAGCGCCGCAGAAATTCAAACACGAGTAGCTGCCGAAAAACTCGTAGCTGAAGTCAATGGAAAACGTTTTGAAATCCTTGTACACGCACCTGAGCCTGTTGTTAAACGTCACCGTGCAAAGCAAGCATCTGTCGGCGGCGCATCTGGCACAGGTCTTGCTAGCCCGATGCAAGGAACTGTCGTGAAAATTGCAGTAGAAGAAGGACAGAGCGTTGAGGCCGGCGAACTCATCATTGTTCTTGAAGCGATGAAGATGGAGCAACCACTTAACGCCCATCGCAGCGGTGTGATTAAGAACCTAAAAGCTGTAATTGGCGAGACAGTGGCCAGCGGAACAGTTCTCTGTGACATTATTGAGGCATGACCTCATCTGATCTTCTCTACGCCGATCCATTAGCCGCAGCTACAAAGGCAGCAACTGAGATAGCAGAACGCACCGGAGTTGCCTCTCACGATGTCGCTCTTGTTATGGGATCAGGCTGGGTCACAGCAGCTGATGCACTTGGCACACCTGCCTATGAGTGTGATGCTCACGAATTAACAGGGTTCTATGCACCAGCGGTAGAAGGTCACTCAGGAAAAGTTCGATCCTATGAAATCATCGAAAATGGCAAGACAATTCGCGCGCTTGTATTTCTGGGACGCACACATCTCTATGAAGGTAAAGGAATGGAGCCTGTTGTGCACGGCGTGCGCACCGCTGTAAAGGCAGGTTGCAAAGTAGTTATTCTGACAAATGCATGTGGGGGAATTAATACTTCTTACACAGTTGGACAGCCAGTCATTATCCGCGACCACATCTCACTCACCGCAGCTTCTCCCCTTTCTGGTGCAACTTTTATTGATCTCACAGATCTCTACAGCAAGCGCATTCGCGAAATCGTAAAGAGAGAAGATTCATCACTCGCTGAAGGCGTCTATGTTCATTGGCGTGGTCCAACGTATGAAACTCCTGCAGAAATTATGATGATGCGCACAATGGGCGCAGACCTTGTTGGCATGTCCACAGTTCCAGAAGCTATTGCGGCACATGCACTTGGCGCAGAAGTACTTGGAATTTCATTGGTAACTAATGCTGCTGCCGGTGTTACAGGCGAGAAGTTAAATCACGAAGAAGTGATTGCTGCAGGAAAAGCTGCAGCAAGTCGTATGGGTTCACTTCTTAAGAACACTATTCCTAAACTCGTCTAGCAAAGATAACCTGCACTCATGGATCAATCACTAGTCGCTGAAGTACAAGCATGGATCAGTGATGACCCTGATCCCCTCACTGCGCTACAGCTTCAAACACTCCTTGATTCTGGTGACGAAGCAACGCTCAAAAAATATTTCAACGGCTTTCTCCAATTTGGTACAGCAGGGCTACGTGGCCCAGTAGGCCCAGGGCCATCGTGTATGAACCGCGCTGTTGTTGGACGCACAGCAGCAGGAATTGTTGAGTATATGAAGCAGCGCGGTATGAAGAAGGTTGTTATCGGTCGCGATGCGCGTTACGGCTCTGAGGATTACACCTTTGAGACCGCTGAAATTATGAGCGGTGCAGGTATGGATGTCTACATACTTCCACGTCCACTACCAACTCCAGTTCTTGCATTTGCAACTGCGCATCTGAAGTGCGATATCGGCATTATGGTGACTGCAAGTCATAACCCACCGCAAGATAATGGGTACAAGGTCTATATAGGACCCACGGCAGATGGAATCAATTACGCATCATCGCAAATTATCAGTCCAACGGATGGATTTATTGCAGCTGAAATCGATGCAATTACATCGTTAAAAGCACTGCCACGCGCAAAGACGTGGACAGTACTTGGTGAAGAAGTAATCACGGAATATATAAAACGCACAAGCGCCCTTGCGCCACGGCCTGGCGATATCACAATTGTCTACACCGCGATGCATGGAGTTGGTACCGAAACCGTGCAGCGCGTCTTCAACCATGCAGGTTTTGCAACTCTACTTCTTGTCGACGAACAGTGCGCTCCAGATCCAGATTTTCCCACGGTCGTATTTCCCAATCCTGAAGAACCCGGTGCGATTGACCTAGCCTTAAAGAAAGCCCGTGATTTCGGAGCAGATCTAGTTATCGCAAATGATCCTGATGCTGATCGATGCGCAGTTGCAATCAATGATCCTAAAGTCGGCTGGCGCATGTTACGCGGAGATGAACTTGGCATCGTCTTAGGTGAATGGATTGCTCGATCAAAGCCAACCGGTATATTCGCAAATTCCATCGTCTCATCTTCTGCACTTCGCAAAATTTGTACACATTACGGAATCACATTTGAAGAAGTACTTACCGGGTTTAAGTGGCTTGCCAAGATTGAAGACCTCGCCTTTGGCTATGAAGAAGCGATCGGATATGCCGTTGATTCAGAGAATGTAAATGATAAAGATGGAATTTCTGCAGCAATATTTGTGGCACAGATTGCCATGGATTTGAAGCGTGATGGACTCACAATCTCTGACCTGCTCAATGAAGTATGGGCGCGACATGGTTTCCATGGAACAGAGCAGATTTCTATCCGTGTTACCGATATGTCAGCGATTACACGAGTGCTTACGAGATTGCGTCAAAATCCACCTCAAGAAATTGCAGGACGAGCCGTTGAATCCATCGATGATCTGGCAGCTCCAACAAGTGCTCTGCCACCGACAGATGGGCTAAGAATCTGGCTAGCAGGCGGAATTCGAGTGATCGTGCGCCCCTCAGGAACTGAAGCGAAGATGAAGTGCTACATCGAAGTCATCACATCTACGTCGGAAGAATCACAGAAATTGCTCGACCAGATTCGCCAACCTCTGAAAGAATTGCTTTCGTGAGTTTCTATGGCTTAGTTGATGGATCAGAGAAGTCGCTTGTAGATTTTCTCGACCAACTATCAGGAGTCGACCAAGTTGGAGCTGAATCACGAGCTGCGATGCTGGCAACTCGAAGTATCAAAACAACGAGTAAGAAATGGGCAATTGAAACTGCAATTTCAATGGTTGACCTCACAACTCTGGAAGGTGCTGATACTCCAGGCAAAGTTCGCGCCCTATGTTCTAAGGCCGTTAGACCAGATCCGACAGATCCCACAGTTCCTAGCGTTGGAGCAATCTGCGTCTACAACGATATGGTTGCAATCGCTCGCACGCATTTAGATGCCATTGGTGGCAAACATGTGCCTGTTGCGGCAGTGTCGACTGCTTTTCCATCTGGTCGCGCTTCAATGACGGTAAAGATTCAAGATACCCAGGATGCCATTGATGCAGGTGCTGCTGAAATCGATATGGTGATTGACCGTGGAGCATTCTTGGCCGGAAAGTATGGATTAGTCTTTGATGAAATCGTAAAGATTCGCGAAGTATGCGGTGATAAGGCCCATCTCAAAGTGATCTTCGAAACTGGCGAACTTGTTACCTATGACAATGTCCGAAAAGCTTCTTACCTAGCAATGCTGGCAGGAGCTGACTTTATTAAAACCTCGACAGGAAAGGTTGCTCCCGCTGCGACTCCCCCCGTAGTCCTTGTGATGCTCGAAGCGGTGCGTGATTTTTACACACTCACTCAACGCAAAATTGGAGTAAAACCTGCTGGTGGAATTCGCACAACTAAAGATGCAATCAAGCAGTTAGTCCTCGTCAATGAGACAGCGGGGCCAGACTGGTTAACACCGCAGCTATTTCGCATCGGTGCAAGCGCACTACTCAATGATTTACTGATGCAACGCATGAAAATGTCAGATGGCTACTACGCTAGCCCTAACTACGTGACGATTGACTAGGGATGAGCAGACGATGACCTTCGAGTATGCACCGGCGCCAGAATCTAGGGCGATCGTCTCTATCAAGCCTAAATACGGCCACTTCATCAACGGTTCATTTGTTGCTGGAAAGAAGCATTTTCCTACTATTAACCCTGCGACTGAAGAGATACTCAGCCATATCGCACTCGGTGGTCTTACAGATGTCGATAAGGCAGTTGCAGCAGCGCAGAAGGCTTATACAAAGACATGGTCAAAGCTTTCGGGTAAAGAACGTGGAAAATATTTATACAGAATTGCCCGCATACTCCAAGAGCGTGCACGTGAGTTTGCAGTCCTTGAGACTCTCGATAATGGAAAGCCAATTCGTGAAACACGTGATATCGATATCCCGCTTGTTGCAGCACACTTTTTCTATCACGCAGGATGGGCCGATAAATTAGATTACGCAGGTCTTGGCCACTCCCCTCAGCCTTACGGAGTTGCAGGTCAGATCATTCCGTGGAACTTCCCACTCTTGATGCTGGCATGGAAAGTTGCGCCAGCACTTGCTACCGGTAATACCGTAGTTCTCAAGCCTGCAGAGACAACATCTCTGACTGCTCTACTTTTTGCCGAAGTCTGTCAGCAAGCTGAACTTCCTGATGGTGTTGTAAATATTGTGACCGGAGATGGTTCCACAGGGGCTGCAATCGTGAACCATCCAGGAATTCATAAGATTGCATTTACAGGATCTACCGATGTCGGCAAGAAAATTGCTCGCGCAATTGCATCTACCGAAAAGAAGGCAACCCTTGAACTCGGTGGCAAGGGCGCCAATATCGTCTTTGATGACGCTCCTGTTGATGAAGCAGTTGAAGGCATTGTCAACGGAATCTTCTTCAATCAGGGCCATGTCTGCTGTGCGGGATCACGATTGATTCTGCAAGAGAGTATCGCCGACGAAGTTATTGAAAAGCTCAAGGTCAGAATGTCCAAGATCAGAGTGGGAGATCCTCTCGATAAAAATACTGACCTTGGTGCCATTAACTCAAAGGAGCAGTTGGTAAAGATTAAAGAGCTATCTGCAATCGGAGATGCTGAAGGAGCCGAACGTTGGAGCCCACAGTGCAACCTCTCTGATAAAGGATTCTGGTTTGCTCCCACAATCTTTACCGGTGTCACTCAAGCGCACCGAATCGCACAAGAAGAGATCTTCGGTCCTGTTCTCTCGATATTAACCTTTAGAACTCCACAAGAGGCGATGGATAAGGCAAATAACACTCCCTTTGGATTATCTGCTGGTATTTGGAGCGAGAAAGGCTCACGAATCTTCTGGGCTAGCCAACATCTCAAAGCTGGGGTTATCTGGGCAAATACCTTTAATAAATTTGATCCAGCATCTCCATTCGGAGGCTATAAAGAATCTGGATGGGGTCGCGAAGGTGGCAAACATGGCCTTGCTGCATATTTAAAGACTGGGAAAGAGACGGGGGCGAAGTAAATGGCTACTAAGAAGCAAGCTCGCGTTGATGTGAAGAAGACATACAAGCTCTTTATCAATGGTGCATTTCCTCGCAGCGAATCAGGTCGTGTATTTGAAGTAACTGCTAAGAACGGTGACTTCATTGCCAATCCTGCACTTGCATCTCGCAAAGATTTAAGAGATGCAGTTACTGCGGCACGCGCCGCGCACTCTGGCTGGTCGAAGGCCACTGCCTACAATCGTGGGCAGATTCTCTATCGCATCGCTGAGATGCTCGAAGGTAGAGCAGAGCAATTCGAATCTGAGATTGCACTTACTTCACAGATAACCGCTCTCAAAGCCAAGTCACAGGTATTAGATGCCATCGATCGTTGGGTTTGGTATGCAGGGTGGAGCGACAAGATTCAGGCTGTCAGCGGTGCTACAAATCCTGTGGCAGGTCCATTCTTTAACTTCTCAATCGCTGAACCACAAGGAGTAGTTGCTATTGCATCTCCTTCCTCATTCATCGACTTCATCGATGCAATTGCTGCCACCGTTGTGTCAGGAAATACCACTGTTGTGCTTGTTCCGGGCACACTTGCCGTTCCAGCTATGTCATTCGCTGAAGTATTGGCAACGAGTGACTTGCCGGCAGGAGTTATCAATATTCTTACAGGATCCCTTGATGAGCTAGCTCCATGGGCAGCATCCCATATGGATATCGATGGCTTTGATATCTCAGGAATTACCACAAAAAAGCGAGGTGCACTCAAAGAGGCGGGAGCGCAAAACCTCAAGCGGATTCATGCATTTAGCACGGGTCAGAGCCCTACAAGAATTCTTTCATTTATGGAATCTAAAACAGTCTGGCACTCAGTAGGAGTGTAAAGAGGGTTACTCCGCTGAAATATTTGCATAGCCTGGCTTAATTACACTCTCAATAATTGCAAGGCGCTCTTCAAAGGGAATAAATGCGCTTTTGAGCGCATTTACTGTCACTCGTTGTAGATCTTGGAAAGTCCAATCACATTGATTAACCATCTCAGTCATCTCTCGTGTCATCGATGTTGCTGACATTAAACGATTATCAGTATTGATAGTGACGCGAAAACGTAGTTTGGCAAGGCGTGCAAGTGGGTGATGTGCGAATGAATCTGCAACGCCTGTCTGAATATTTGAGGATGGGCACATCTCAAGTGGAACGCGACGATCGCGAACATACGATGAAAGTCGGCCCAATCGCGGTGGCGTGTGGTTAAAATCGATATCGTCTGTAATACGAACGCCATGACCCAATCGTTCTGCCCCGCATAATTGAATTGCTTCCCAGATTGATGGCAATCCATATGCCTCGCCGGCGTGAATGGTGAAGTGTGCGTTTTCGCGACGCAAATATTCAAATGTGTCGAGCTGATCGCTAGGTGGGAAACCATCTTCAGGGCCTGCAATATCGAATCCAACAACGCCTTGATCACGATATTTAATTGCGAGTTCTGCAACCTCTTGGGAAAGTTCGTTCTGACGCATTCCACAAAGCAGAGACATCACCCGAATCGTGTTGCCTTCAGCTTTCGCCTCAACTTCACCGGCACGAAATCCTTCGAGGATAGCTTCAATTGCTTGTGAGAGCGTTAAACCTTTTTCGGTAATGAGTTCGGGTGCCATGCGTACTTCAGCATAGACAACGCCATCACGGGCAAGATCTACTGCACATTCGCGAGCAACGCGGACAATATCTTCTTTGCGTTGCATAACTGCAACGGTGTGAGCAAATGTTTCGAGATAGAGAACCAGCGATCCTGAATCACAAGAGCTACGGAACCATTCTGCAAGTTCTGCTGCATCATATGTTGGGAGCTCGTGGCCAATTTCTTTGGCAATATCGATAATTGTTTGAGGGCGCAATCCGCCATCAAGGTGGTCATGCAAGAGCGCTTTCGGCAGACGTTTTACCTGATCGGCTGTTGGCTTCTTCGTTAAGTCGCTCATCCTTCGATTCTCTCAAGCACTAGAGGCAGACGATTTACCGTTCCACCTTCAACAATTATGACAGCACCATCCAGAATGTCGAGCGCTCGTTCAAAGCGAGCAGGTTCATCTGTATGAAGAGTCATCAGCGGAGAACCTGCTGCAATGTAATCTCCGGGCTTTGCATGGAGCTCTATTCCAGCACCTGCCTGAACTTTCTCACCTTGTTTAGAACGACCTGCGCCAAGTCGCCATGCACTGACACCAACTTTCATCGCATCCATAGTCGTAATGATTCCGCTACTGGCTGCCTTGAGAACATGTTGCTCGCGCGCAACGGGAAGTGCAGCATCTGGGTCTCCACCTTGTGCGCTAACCATGCGGCGCCAATGATCCATCGCACTTCCATCTTTGAGTGCTTCAGCTGGATCTTTTCCAACAATTCCTGCCGCATCAATCATTTCTCGAGCAAGCAGAATCGTAAGTTCTACAACATCAGATGGCCCGCCACCTGCAAGCACTTCAACGGATTCGCGAACTTCAAGAGCATTGCCTGCCGTAAGTCCAAGTGGAACATCCATTGCGGTAACTAGTGCGCGAGTCTTAACGCCTGCATCTGTACCTAGTTGAACCATGGTGCGGGCAAGTTCTGATGCTTTCTTCGGATCTGACATAAATGCACCGCTGCCGGTCTTTACATCTAATACGAGCGCTGATGTGCCTTCAGCAATCTTCTTACTCATGATTGACGATGCAATAAGTGGAATTGCTTCAACTGTTGCTGTGACATCGCGTAAGGCGTAGAGCTTCTTATCTGCGGGCGCTAAACCAGCACCCGCTGCACAGATAACTGCACCTGTATCTTGCAGAACTTTGAGCATCTCATCATTTGTCAGTGATGCACGCCAACCTGGAATAGATTCAAGTTTGTCGAGAGTTCCACCTGTGTGGCCAAGTCCTCGTCCTGAGAGTTGAGGCACTGCTCCACCGCAAGCAGCAACAAGTGGTGCAAGTGGAAGAGTGATCTTGTCGCCGACGCCACCAGTTGAATGCTTATCTGCAGTTTTGCGATCGAGTTTCGACCAATCCATTCGTTCGCCGCTATTGATCATCGCATTTGTCCAACGAGATATTTCGCGAGAGTTCATGCCATTGAGAAGAATTGCCATGAGAAGAGCTGACATCTGCTCGTCAGCTACTACCCCACGTGTGTAGGCATCGATGATCCAATCAATCTGTGGATCAGTTAACTCATTGCGGTCGCGCTTTGCTGCAATGATTTCTACCGCTGCAAATGGTTCAATCATGACAATCGATCATGGATTTCTTCGGGACCAAATGCCCATGGCAGAAGGTCTCCAAGAGTTTTAATTCCTTCATTCGTTGCCATCTGCAACTTCGAGCCCCCGTGCTCTTGCAATAATTGACGGCAACGACCGCACGGCATCAAGGCATTTCCTGCGATATCTACACATGCAAATGCAATAAGACGTCCACCGCCAGATGCAATCAGGGATGAGACCAACCCGCACTCAGCGCAGAGCGTGAGTCCATAGCTGGCATTTTCGACATTACATCCTGAAATGATGCGGCCATCATCGACAAGCGCAGCAACACCCACAGGGAATTTTGAGTACGGTGCATATGCTTTTTTCATGGCAGCTAGCGCCTCATTGTGCAAGAGATCCCAATCTATATTCATTAGTGCGAACCTCCACCGCGCTTATAGGCCACACCATCTGCAGCCGGTGCCCGAACTTTTCCAACAAAGCCGGATACAGCGATGATGGTTGCAATATATGGAGCCATCAACATAAATTCTGAAGGAATTGGAGTTCCAGTAATTGTTAGAAGTCCTTGGAGGTTATCTGCAAAACCAAAGATGAGGGCTGCAGCAACTGCGCCGAGTGGACTCCAGCGACCAAAGATCAGCGCTGCGAGAGCGATAAAACCTTTACCTGCTGTCATCTCTTTACTAAATGATCCCACTGCACCCAAAGTAAAGAATGCTCCACCTAGTCCTGCCACCGCTCCTGCAATGAGAACGTTGCGGAATCGAACTTTATTGACATCGATACCGACAGATTCTGCCGCCGTTGGATGCTCTCCAACAGAGCGAGTGCGTAGACCCCATTTAGATTTAAAGAGGGCGATGTGAATGATTATTACCACCACATACATGAGATAGACGATGATGCTCTGACTAAAGAAGATGGGGCCAATAACTGGAATTTTGGAGAGCAGCGGAATTTCAATAGGTGCAAATGTTCCGCCTGCATTCCATGTTGATTGATATGGAATCAGAAGTCTCTTGTAGAAGAAGTTCGTCAGCCCGATTACCAATACGTTCAGAACAAAGCCAAGGACTACTTGGTCAATTCCATATCTAATTGCAAAGACGGCAAGAATCCAGGAGATTGCCATACCCGCAAATGGAGCGATGAGCAGTCCAGCCCATTTATTCTGAGATAGCGATGCAATAACCCCTGACATAAATGCTCCTGCGAGCAGTTGCCCCTCAATTGCAATATTAATAACGCCAGATCGCTCCGAGAGCACACCAGCCATTGCGCCAAAAATCAACGGCACTGATAGGAATAGCGCTCCCTGAAGTAGGCCGGTAAAGGGAATGAACTTTCCTGCAGCTGCCCAACATAAAAATGACATGAGGAATGTTGCACCAAAGAGGCCACTGGCTATTCGAATTGTCTTACGGGCTCGAAATTGTAGAACAGCGATTGCAACTGCGAGTAGTGAGACCACTGCGAATGCAAGTGCGCCAGTTTTAGAATTAACAATCCACTCTTTAACAAAGATCCACTCATTACCTAGTACAAAGCTATAGGTAACTGGCTGTCCGCTCTTAGGAAGAATTCCAAAGATCAGTAACCCAAATGCACCGAGGGATCCCATTGTGATAATCCCGCGCTTACGACGACGCTCTGGCGCAGAGAGAGAACGTACTTCTACTGTGCTCATTAACCGTTCCATCCCTTCGATGCGATTGTTTCGCCAGCATCGACGCTCTTTAATCTAAAGAGAGATTTAATGAGAGCCGGTGCTGCGATAAAGAGCACCACGAGAGCTTGAATGACAAGAACTAAATCAAGAGGCGTCTCGGTGCTCGCTTGCATAGTCAGCCCACCTGCGCGAAGTGCACCAAAGAGTAGAGCGGCAAAGACTGTTCCGATGGGTGTAGCCCGACCTAAGAGAGCAACGGTGATTGCATCAAAACCAAAGCTTCCACCCACGCCAGCAGTCATTGCGGGCTCTGATCCCAAGATTTGAACTGCTCCTCCGAGGCCAGCAAGAGCGCCGGCAATAAACATGACAGATGTTGTTACTCGTGCAACTGAAATTCCTGCTGTGCGGGATGCTGCTGCATTAGCACCAACTGCACGGAATCTAAATCCCCATGTACTTCGAGCAAGTAGCCACCAGACAATTCCTGCTGCGATGAGAGCAATGATGAATCCTAAGTTGGCGCGCAAGTTTGGTCCAAAGAGATGTGGCAATCGCGCAGATTGGTGAACTTCAGGAGCAAGTGGATCTTGGCGACCAATACGTAAGAAAGCGGTTGTGCTGAGAAGCCAGAGTAAGAAATATCCTGCAACATAGTTGAGCATGATGGTCACAATGACCTCGTGCGCACCGGTGCGCGCTTTAAGGAAGCCTACAAAGCCACCATAGAGGCCTGCAAAGAGCATCGCTGCTGCAATTGCCGCAATTGCATGGATAACAACTGGCATTTCAAATGTAAAGCCAACCCAGCTTGCGCCAATTGCTCCTGCAATAAATTGTCCTTGCGCACCAATATTGAAAAGTCCTGCGCGAAATGCGAGTGCAACAGAAAGTCCGGTGAGAATCAGTGGTGATGCTGCTACGAGAGTTTCAGAGAGTGGATAGAAACCTTGGAAGAAATGGCCATGCGCTAGTTGTGGGTCAAAGATGGAACCACGAAAGAGCGCCCAATAAGCACCAGCTGCTGTGCTTACGCCCTTAGAGAGCATCGAGAGTGGGTGGCTCTTCAATGCAAGAACCTTTGCATCCGAGAATGCAACAAGTAAACCGCTCACGACAAGTGCCATGGCGAAGGAGAGCGCAGGTAATAGAAGCTTCTTCAACTTCATGGCTTTACTCCTGCCATCAAAAGACCAAGAGCCTCGCGTGATGTATCGGCTGGAACAATCGCAATAAATTCGCCGCGATACATAACAGCGATGCGATCTGCCAAATCAGAGACTTCATCAAGTTCGGTACTAAAGAGAAGTACTGCTCGTCCAGAATCGCGCTCGGCGATGATGCGTTCGTGTACGAATTCGATTGACCCGACATCTAAACCACGAGTTGGCTGTGATGCAACGACAAGTTTTACTGGGCGTGAAAGTTCGCGAGCCAATACAACTTTCTGCTTATTGCCACCAGAGAGAGATGATGCTGAATCTTTTGCAGATTGAGTACGGATATCAAATTCCTTGATGCGCTTTTCTGCCTCAGTTGCCACTACCGTTTGAGAAATCACGGGGCCTTTTGCATAAGGTGGAAGATCATGAAGATCAAGGATCAAGTTCTCTTCAATACTAAAGGAACCAATCAAGCCATCTTCTTCACGAGATTCGGGGACGAAAGCAATCCCTGAGTGAAGCGCCTCTCGCACTGATGAGTGAGAGATGTCTTGGCCGTCGAGTGAGATTGAACCTGTGACATGTTCTTGCAGCCCGACAATTGCCTCAGCCAGTTCAGATTGCCCATTTCCTTGCACTCCCGCCACAGCAAGAATTTCTCCAGCATGAAGTTCGAAAGAGATGTTCTTAACGAGTGTTCGTCCTGTGTGATCTGAGATGTGTAAGTTCTTTACTTCAAGCATTACCTTGCCAAGAGTTGGCGCCTTCTTTTCGACATCAAGTGAGACAGGGCGACCTACCATCATGGAGGCGAGCTCTTCTTGAGATGCAGAAGGAGAGGCAGTTCCGACAACTTTTCCACGGCGAATGATCGTGATCCTATCCGCAGCTTCCTTCACCTCACGCAATTTGTGAGTAATAAAAACTATTGATGTTCCTGTTGCTTTGAGCTTCTTCATATTGCGAAGTAACTCGTCGGTCTCTTGAGGTGTAAGCACCGCTGTAGGTTCATCGAGAATGAGAACCTTTGCATCATAAATCAGGGCACGGATGATCTCCACACGCTGCTGAAGTCCAACTGGCAAGTTCTCCACAAGTTCATCTGGATCGATATCAAAGTTAAATTCGGCAGAGACACGCAAGATTTCTTGACGAGCGGTCTCGAGATCGAGAAGTCCTGGACCTTTTGTCTTCTCGTGTCCCAGAACAATATTTTCGGCAACGGTAAATACTGGAATCAACATAAAGTGCTGATGGACCATGCCGATACCTGCAGCAAGTGCATCAAGAGGCGAATTAATAGTGATTACTTTTCCACCTACAGAAATTGTTCCCTCATCTGGGGCGAGCAACCCGTAGACAATATTCATTAAGGTGGATTTGCCTGCACCGTTCTCGCCGAGGATCGCATGTATTTCACCATCTGCAACTGCGAGATCAATCGAGTCATTTGCAACGAGTGCCCCAAAGCGCTTTGTAATTCCGCGCAACTCGAGGGACATGTACGTAAATCTACCCGTTTTAGAGCACTTTAGAAAGTTAAATGAAAATAAAACTGGGCTAGCACCGAAGTGCTAGCCCAGTTTGTAAAACTAGTTTTAGCTAATTACTTAGCTGAAACCTTTCCATTGCGGATTGCTGTACCGAGCTTTGACACATCGGTGCGAAGCGCTGATGGAACCATGCGTACGAGATCATGGTACGGAGCTAAGAATGTTCCACCGTTCTTGAGGTTACCGTCGTAACCTGTTGATGTGAACTTTCCACCGTTTTCATCTGCGATGACAGCCTGTACTGAAGTTCCGACACCCTTAACTACTGATGTCAAAAGTACTGACTTGTACTGAGGTGCTGCGATAAAGCCATCTGAGTCAACCCAGATAACGACTGACTTCTTTGAAGTCATTGAGTTACCTGCAGTTGCGCCACCAAGACCACCAGCGACAGGGAAGATTACATCTGCACCCTGTTGTTCGAAGTTCTTAGAGATCTGAAGCGCCTTAGCTGAATCTGAGAAGCCACCGACGAATGTTCCGTCCTTCTTGACTGTATCCCAACCAAGAACTGTAACTGTCTTGCCCTTAGCCTTGTTGTAGTACGCAACGCCCTTAGCAAAACCATCCATGAAGATTGTGACTGGTGGAATGTTAAGTCCGCCGTATGTTGCAACCTTGCCGGTCTTTGAAACGCCAGCTGCTAGGTAACCAGCTTGGAAAGCTGATTCATTTGTTGAGAACTGAAGTGGCTTCAAGTTCTTAAATGATGTACCTGGGTAGACAGATCCGTCTGCACCGTGATCTTGTCCATCTTGATCAACGATTGCGAAGTGAACTGTTGGGTTTGCCTTAGCAGCAGCAACGATTGCGCCGTTGATAAGGAATCCAACACCAACGATGATGTTGCACTTATCGTCTACAAGCTTCTTAATGTTTGGTGCGTAATCAGCATCTGATGTTGCTGCAAGGTACTTCACTGTGATTGCTGAGTTTGCCTTTGCAGCAGCCTGTGCGCCTGCCCAAGCTGATGCGTTAAATGACTTGTCGTCAACGCCGCCTGTATCGAGTGCAAGACATGCCTTTGTTGCGTTAGCTGCGGTTGCAGCTGGAGCTGCACCGAATGCAAGAGCTGCAGCAGCGAATACTGCTACAAACTTAATTGTCTTCTTCAAGTTTTTCCTCCAAGGAATTAGTGGAACTGTGGGTGAGAGCCTAGTAGTAGGCGCAGAAAAGCGACAAGAAATCGAGCGTGTTTCAGGGGTGTGGCAGATAACGATTGTGAAAACTCTCAAGTACAACTTGAAAGCTAGGCTTGAATTTTCTCCGCTGTAGCTGCTGCAACGTTAATTACCTCACTCAATGCAAGCAATGTGCCGGAACGGATGGTGAATTCGATTCCGCCGCCAGTAATGCCATATCGGCGGCCGTAAATTCCGGCATCTGAATCAAGAATATCGAGATATTGCTTATCTGCCTGAGCAAGTGCAATCACATCGAACATCGCTTTATCCACGCGCTTTACAACGGATGCGATGAGGTACTTCTTCGTTGCACTCGTAACGGTGATGTACTGATCTGGTTCGATATTGATGAGCCCAATGTTTGCGCCCTTCTTCTTTGCATTGCGAGCAACGATTGCTTGAAAGACAGCTGAGTCTGAACCTTGTGTTGCGACAAAGACAACATCTGCTCCGGCATCGAGAACTTGATTGGTCGCCGAGGTGTATGAGCCAGAAACATATTTAACAATTGGGATTACCTTCTTCTTGCTAGCGAAAACTCCAGCAGAGAAGCCATCTTTAAATAAATCTGCCTGATCTGGGTTGGCAACCATTGCGACTTTTCCGGTCTTACTCACTTGGGCTGCACTAAATCCTGCTAAATATGCGCCTTGAGTATCGGTAAAGATCAGAGAGGTGACGTTGAGGGCTGGAACGCTGGCATCGTTGATGATGGCAAAGTGAGTATTAGGGAATTCAACTGCGAGTACCTGAAGTGTTGGTGCATAACCTGCGCCAATGGTAATAATCGGATTACAGTTCTTAGCAATCAGTGACCGAATGCGCTTTTCTCGATCTGTAGTTGTGCCATCTGTGACAACTGCCTCGAGAGAGAAATTAAATTGTTTCTGAGCTTTTTCAAGTCCAGCTGCGGCGGCATCGTTGAAGGATTTATCTCCGCGTCCACCAATATCGTAGGCGACTCCAACGGTAAGAGATGGCGCTGCAAGTGCTGGGGCTGGAGCAAGTACTGCGACTACCAACGCAAGCGCTAGCGCAATGCGAGACTTCATTAGAGCACTACTCCCAAATTCTTATAGGTTGTCTCGATTGTCTCTTGAGCAACAGTTCGTGCCTTGGCAGATCCCTGATGCAAAATATCGAGCAGATGTTTCTCATCTTCGAGAAGCTCGAGTGCGCGTGCACGTATTGGGCGTAGGTATTCAACGACGACGTCAGCTACTGCTGATTTAAAGTCTCCATAACCCTTGCCATCAAATTCATTCTCGAGCTCTTGGATAGTCCGACCTGATAGCGCTGAATGGATTGTGAGCAAATTACTGATTCCTGGCTTCTCAGCGAGGTCATACTTCACTTCGCGCCCAGCATCGGTCATTGCGCTCTTAATCTTCTTCAAGTTCGCCTCAGGAGAATCCATGATTTCAATGACTCCAGCAACTGCGCCGGATGACTTACTCATCTTCGCAGTTGGCTCTTGTATGTCATTGATCTTTGCTGCTGTCTTCAGAATGTATGCCTCTGGTAATTGGAATGTCTGTCCATAGCGAGTGTTAAAGCGTCCAGCTAAATCACGAGTGAGTTCGATATGTTGACGTTGATCTTCACCTACTGGCACATAGTGCGCTTGATAGAGCAAGATGTCAGCAGCTTGCAACATTGGGTATGTAAATAAACCAACACGAGCAGAGTCAGAGCCAGCTTTTGAAGACTTATCTTTAAATTGCGTCATGCGGCTTGCTTCGCCGAAACCGGTGAGGCACTCCATGATCCAACCCAATTGATTATGTTGGGGAACTTGCGACTGTACAAAGAGAGTTGATTTATCTGGAGAGATACCGAGTGCTAATAATTGGGCAGCTGATGCAAGAGTTCGCTTTCGCAGAAGCGCTGGATCTGTCTCGACAGTTAGCGCATGAAGGTCAACGATGCAGTAAAAGGCATCATGTCCATCTTGCAGCTCTACCCATTGTTTGACTGCGCCAAGATAATTTCCGAGATGGAAAGAGTCACTCGTTGGCTGGATGCCTGATAGAACTCTCTTCATAGCTGTAATTCTCGCATGCCCTAGTAGTTGCGCGAGATCAATAGTCGACCCGCACGCTTGCCTTCCATAGAAAGAACGGTGATTCGCAGTCCATTGACTCCGACAACATCGCTTGCGACGGGAATTCGACCGAGATAGTGCATGACGAATCCACCTGCTGTTTCATATGGACCATCAGGGAGCTCAATTCCAGTCTCTTCCAGTAGGTCTTCAAGTGAGATCAGAGCATCTACCTCAAAATCACCAGTTCGAGATTCCTGTGAAACTTCGGTCTCATCATTGTCGTATTCATCGCGAATATCTCCGATGAGGGTCTCAACTAAATCTTCGAGTGTGACGATTCCATCAGTTCCGCCATATTCATCGAGAACGATTGCTAAGTGCTGACGCTGGCTTCTCATCTCAGTCAGAGCTGGCAAGATTCCTTTGGTTCCAGGTAAGTACATAATGTTGCGAGCAAGTTCTTGAATCTTTCCATTATTAGTCGCAAGAGAGGTATCAAGAAGGTCGCGCACATGGATAAAACCAATAACTTCATCAGATGAACCGCGCACTACAGGGTAACGAGAATGAGCCTTTTCGATGGCGAGCGCAATCGCTTTTCCAACAGTGAGGGATGCATCCATAAAATCGACTTCAGTGCGCGGAACCATAACTTCGTGTACTTGACGCTCTGAGGCATTGAAGACTTCTTCCACGATATCGCGCTCTTCATCTGTAAGGGCTGCATGTCCTGCAACAAGATCGAGCAGCTCTTCTTCAGAAATTTGTGCGCGTTGTTCCTTGGGATCTAGCCCAAAGATGCGAACAATAATATTGGTGGAGTGAGAGAGCACCCAGACGATGGGTCTAAATAAGTTGGTGAGAACTTTGACGATATCTGCCGATGCGAGTGCGATAGTTTCAGTGCGATAGAGAGCAAGTCGCTTTGGAACAAGTTCGCCCAAGACGAGAGATACATAGGCAATGATTAAGGTGACTCCGACAATGGAAGTTGTATTTGCAGTCTTTGGTTGAAGCCCAAGTCGTTCAAGCCACGGGATTACATAGACTCCAAGTTTTTCCGCGCCCAAGGCAGCTGAGAGAAATCCTGTGACTGTCACACCCACCTGAAGAGCTGCGAGGAGCCTGTTGGGGTTGGCGGCAATCTCTGCCACTTTCGCTCCGCGCCGACCACGACCTGCCATCTGCTTGATCTGACTTTCGCGCAGAGAGATAAGAGATATTTCAGCAGCTACAAATAAGCCGGCCAGAACAATCAGGCCAAGAACAATAAGGATCGAGGAGAGAAGCGAGGTGCTCGGGTGGCTTTCCATGATGTGAGAAGTCTAGCGAAGGCGCTTCCTAAAGGAGCCTGCGTGACATAGCCTTGCCCACGCTGGTCAACCGGCCAGCACCTTCATCCTCGGACCGTCGGGCA
>Ga0209188_1000591_pt1 | contig 34051 bp, 35 predicted proteins | sample C_130625_EF_Meta_FD_187307 | JGI IMG/M metagenome (GOLD analysis project Ga0209188, IMG submission 187307) | Freshwater microbial communities from Lake Croche, Canada to study carbon cycling - C_130625_EF_MetaG (SPAdes) (version 2) | ecosystem: Environmental > Aquatic > Freshwater > Lake...
CCCTCATGGTCACATGGAGGTTGTACTCAACAATGTGCGTATTCCAGCAACAAATATGCTGCTTGGCGAAGGTCGTGGCTTTGAAATTGCTCAAGGCCGTTTAGGCCCTGGCCGGATTCATCATTGCATGCGCTCGATTGGTGTTGCTGAACGTGCTTTAGAATCTATGTGTAAGCGTTTAAAAGAACGTGTAGCATTTGGTAAGCCGATCGCTGAGCAAGGTGTTTGGCATGAACGTATTGCTGAATCAAGGTGCATGATTGATTCAACGCGTCTTTTAACCCTCAAAACTGCTCATACGATGGATGTTTCTGGTAACAAGGTTGCTAAGGCTGAAATCGCGATGATTAAAGTTGTTGCACCAAACATGGCAGCAAAAATTATTGACTGGTCGATTCAGGCACATGGTGGGGGTGGCGTTAGCCAAGACTTTGATTTGGCTTATGCCTATGCTTGGCAACGGATTCTTCGTTTGGCCGATGGTCCAGATGAAGTTCACCGCGCGGCTATAGCAAAAATTGAATTGGCCAAACACTAGTAATTGCTTGATTGTTGATCTGCACGATTTATTTGGAGTTGAATAATATCTTCTTAGTAAAGCTCAATCATCCTAAATGACTGATTCTATCGAGTTTATTGAACGCCCCTTGTGGCCTCAAATTCCGCTCGCTGAAGCAATGCGCCCATCATCACTTGATGAGGTACTGGGTCAAGAACATCTTCTAGGACAAGGTAAATCTTTACAGGTTGCTTTTGCCTCAGGAAAAATCCATTCGATGATTTTATGGGGCCCTCCTGGTGTTGGCAAAACTACTCTTGCTCGTCTCATGGCTAATGCTTTTGATTGTCACTTTATTCCTTTATCTGCTGTTCTTGCTGGCGTAAAGGATATTAGGTCTGCGGTGGAGGATGCGCAGGAAGTTTTACTTCATTCGCAGAAAAAAACGATTTTATTTGTTGATGAGATTCATCGCTTTAATAAGAGTCAACAAGATGCACTTCTTCCTTTTGTGGAGTCTGGTCTTCTCACTTTTATCGGTGCAACTACTGAAAACCCTTCTTTTGAAGTCAATTCAGCTCTTTTATCTCGCGCTCATACCTATGTTTTAAAACCTCTCGTTACTGAGCATCTAAAAGCACTTTTGCTACGTGTGGCTGGAGTCATTGAACGAGAAATTGATGTCACAGATGACGCACTAGAAATGCTAGTCAATTATGCCGATGGCGATGCTAGGCGTTTTTTAAATTTATTAGACCAAGTACTCTCAGGAAAATCACCTGGAGAACATCTGCACATTGATACTACTTATCTTGAAAACATGATTAGCTCTCAAGGAAGGCGATTCGATAAAGGTGGTGAACATTTTTATGATCAAATTTCTGCACTTCATAAGTCAGTACGCGGCTCAAATCCTGATGCCTCTCTGTATTGGCTATGCAGAATGCTCGATGGTGGGGTAGATCCAATCTACCTAGGTCGAAGATTAGTTCGTATGGCATGGGAAGATATCGGTTTAGCAGATCCACGTGCAATTCAATTATGTCTAGATGCTTGCCAAACTTTTGAACGCCTAGGATCTCCGGAAGGTGAATTAGCACTCAGCACAGCCGTCGTCTATTTAGCACTCGCAGCAAAAAGCAATGCTGCGTATGTCGCCTATAACGCGGCGCGATCTTTTGTATCAAAAGATCGCAGTCAGGAAGTGCCACTGCACTTACGTAATGCCCCAACCCATTTAATGAAAAATCTGGGTTATGGCCATGCCTATCGTTATCCTCATGATGAGGCGCATGGCTACTCTGCAGGAGAATCTTATCTACCTGACGGAATGGCAAAGCCAGAGTGGTATTTACCTACTGATCGTGGCCTTGAAATTCAGATTAAAGAAAAAATGGCTTTTTTAAGAAGTCTTGATGAAGGCGCTATTAAGAAAAAATAATTTATTCAGTAACAAAATGAACAAATTCACTGACAGGTACCCGTTCTGTCACAAGCTGATTCTCAACTACAGTATGATCTTCATACCCCATTGAGATACAACAAACAAGTTGCTCACTATCATCAAACTTCAGATGCTTGGCGACGATCTGATGATAAGAAATAAAGGCCGCTTGAGGACACGTCCCCAAGCCACGAGCCGTTGCTGCTATAAGAATATTTTGTAAAAACATGCCATAGTCAAGCCAACTCCCCTGCTCCATCATTCGCGGAATAGTAAAAAAAAGTACTGTTGGCGCGCCAAAAAAATCAAAATTTTTGGCATGTTGTTCATGCATTCTTTCACTCTCACCACGACCAATACCGACTAACTTATATAAATCAATTCCTACTTTACGACGTCTTGATAAAAATGGTTCTACCCAAGTTTTGGGGTAATAGATATATTCTGGACGGTGCAATGAACGCAATGCTGGATCATTAAAAACCTCTTTGACTGCGGCAGATAAATTGTTTTTTACCGCCCCTTCCAATACATATACTTTCCAAGGTTGTATATTTGACCCTGATGGAGCACGACTGGCAGTAGCAATAATTTCTAGAACGGTATCGTGTGGGATGGCTGTTGGCAAAAACCCTCTTACAGACTTCCTTGATCTGATGACTTGATCAACAATACTACCCACACTTTCAGTGTTCATCAGTAGTACTCGATCTAAACACGTTCAATCATCATAGCAATACCTTGCCCTACCCCAATACACATCGTACATAAGGCATAACGACCCTGCTTGAGCTCTAACTCATGTAAGGCTGTGGTGACAAGTCTCGCACCGCTCATACCAAGTGGGTGTCCAAGTGCAATCGCACCACCATTCGGATTGACTCGTGGATCATCATCAGCTACGCCTAATTCACGTAAAGTAGCAATTCCCTGAGAAGCAAAGGCTTCATTAAGTTCAATCACGTCTACTTGATCAATCGTCATACCTAACTGTGCTAATAATTTCTTACTCGCAGGTGCAGGACCTATTCCCATTATTCTAGGAGGGACTCCTGCGGTTGCCATACCTAAAATTTTAGCTCGTGGCTTGAGTTGATAATCGGCCATCGCTTTTTCTGAGGCAATAAGTAAGGCACACGCGCCGTCATTCACTCCGGATGAATTCCCAGCCGTCACGCTCCCGTCTGGTCTGACGATGGGCTTTAATTTTTGCAGGACTTCAAGAGTTGTTGTACGAGGATGCTCATCTAGCATCACGGTAAATACCTCACCTTTTTTAGAGGTAATGTTAACGGGTACGATTTCCTTACTTAAACGCCCATTATTCTGTGCAATTAAGGCTTTTTCTTGGCTTCTCAGCGCAAAGGCGTCTTGGTCGGCACGAGAAACACCATAATCATCCGCAACATTTTGCGCAGTCTCTGGCATCGAATCTACGCCATACATCTTCTTCATTTTTGGATTAACAAAACGCCATCCAATAGTTGTGTCATAAACAGTATTAGCTCTTGCAAAAGCGGTCTCTGCTTTTGGCATAACAAAAGGAGCACGACTCATACTTTCAACACCACCAGCAATAGCCATCTGAATTTGACCAGAAGCAATTGCACGTGCTACAACACCAATCGCATCCATACCTGAACCGCATAAGCGATTAACCGTAGAGCCAGGTACATCAACAGGCAAGCCAGCTAAAAGCGAGCTCATATGCGCTACATTACGATTATCTTCACCAGCTTGATTGGTGTTTCCATAAACAACTTCATCTAATTTAGACCAGTCCACAGTAGGATTACGACTCATTAATGCTTGGATGGGAAGAGCACCTAAATCATCAGTACGGATGCTAGATAAAACACCACCGTAACGACCGATTGGCGTTCTTATAGCATCACATATATAAGCTACAGGTATTGCACTTGACATATCAGTTTCCTATTAATAATTATGTTGACAGCGTTAGTTGAGTGTTAGTTGCGCATTAGTTACTGCCTGAACACTTTCAAGGCTCATACCATTAAATAATTCTTTTACTAAAAATCCTGTTGGCGTAATCTCAAAAATACCAAGATCCGTAAAAACCATCGCCACACATGCAACGCCAGTTAATGGATAGGTACAGGTTTGCACAAGCTTACTCACACCCTCTTTGGTAAGGTGTTCCATCATGACAAATGTTTTCTTAGCACCAACAGCTAAGTCCATAGCGCCACCAACTGCAGGTATTGCACTTGGCTCACCTGTATGCCAACTTGCTAAATCACCAGCTTGAGAAACTTGAAACGCACCAAGGACACAAATATCTAAATGGCCCCCTCTCATCATGGCAAAAGAATCTGCTTGATGAAAAAATGCCCCTCCAGGTAAAAGCGTCACTGGTTGTTTGCCAGCATTAATTAAATCCCAGTCTTCCTGACCCTTTTGGGGTGCCGGGCCCATCCCTAAAATCCCGTTTTCAGAATGCAGGAAAATATCTTTGTCTGCTGGGAGGTAATTAGCTACAAGGGTTGGCATCCCAATCCCTAAATTGACATAGGAACCTTCAGGAATACACAGCGCAATTTTTTGGGCAATTTCATTTCTTGTGATCGGTTTTAATGGAACCTGAGTCATTATTCACCCCTCACTAAGGCAATATGTTGAACGAATATACCTGGCGTAACAACAGCTTCAGGATCAAGTGTACCGATTTCAACTACTTCACTAACCTGTGCAATCGTCGTTTTCGCAGCCATTGCCATTACAGGACCAAAGTTGCGACCGGCCTTTCGATAAACTAAATTGCCATATCGATCGGCGCGTAAGGCACGAACTAATGCAAAATCTGCAGCAAGAGGTGTTTCAAACACATAATGCTTACCATTAATTAATCTCGTTTCTTTTCCCTCTGCAAGAAGGGTTCCATACGCCGTCTGCGTAAAAAAGCCACCAAGACCTGCGCCTTGGGCACGAATCCGTTCAGCTAAATTACCCTGAGGGACTAACTCTAATTCAATTTGACCAGCACGATAAAGGGTTTCAAAATGATGGGAATCCGCCATCCGTGGATAAGAACAAACAATCTTACGCACCCGGCGTGACTTAAGCAGTGCCGCAATTCCTGTCTCACCACTGCCTGCATTATTAGTAATGATGACAAGCTCTTTAGCATCTTGCTCAACTAAGCAATCAATTAAATCATGAGGAATACCAGAACCACCAAAGCCACCAATCATGATGGTTGCGCCATCCTTTAGTCCGACAAATGCATCGGACATCTGCGTCAAAATTTTATTAATCATAGGTATTTATCGTTGCTTATTCAGCAGGACCAATATGTAATTCCAAAGTCCCTAATTGATCAATAGCGCCAAGCAAATGATCACCAGCAACAACAGGTCCAACCCCTTCAGGAGTGCCTGTATAGATTAAATCTCCGGTATTCAAATGATAGTACTCAGATAAATTTGCAATGATTTCAGAGACGTTCCAAATCATATCTTTTAAGTCAGCTTTTTGTTTCATGACTCCGTTCACCTGCAAATCAATATTCCCTGAATTGATTTCGCCTACCTCAGACTTAGGAACCAGACTCGTCATAATCGCTGAATTTTCAAAAGCCTTACCAAAATCCCAAGGCCTGCCAATTTCACGACTCTTAATTTGCAAATCTCTTCTAGTCATATCAAGACCACATGCGTAGCCATAAATATAATCCTGTGCATTTTCAACAGATACTCTAAATGCTGGCTTACTAATAGCGATAACCAACTCCATTTCATAATGCAGGTTTTGAGTACCTAAGGCATAAGGAATCGTAGCGCCACTCATAACGAGGGCATTGGCAGGCTTTGTAAAATAAAAAGGTGGTTCACGATCTGGGTCAAAGCCCATTTCTCTGGCATGGGCCGCGTAGTTTCTCCCAACACAAAAGATTCTCGAAACAGCATATTGTAAGTTAGAGCCTCTAACTGGCACACTGGGTATTTTTTCTGGGGCAAAAACGTAATCCATTAATTTGTCACCTTTCGTGATGAATGAAGTTAATCTCGTATGATGATAAACCATATAAAATTCTTCCCGAACAAACAAATGTGATTTTTTTATTCGTCGTTGACTTTATTTACTACCGTACTCATTCTAGAATCGCTCACTATGGGGGCCGGTGTATTTTCCCCGCCTTGATTGCTCTTAGATAACGGTAAAACAATATTGGCATTGGAGTTAGAGCTAGACTCAGGTTCATCTACATTCATGCCTTGACTCACAACAAGGGCTTTTGGAGGCTCGCTTCGTATTTGCACAGGCAGCTCTTTCAGAGCGACACTTTGTGTATCCAGATTTATATTAGTGACTCTCCAGCCCTGATAATAGGCCTCTATTTCATGTAATTTACTCCCTAAAATTATAAATGGCCCAATGCCACTCACAACTTTGTTTTGCCCCGGAATAATATCAACCTGTTGTTTGTTGCCCTTACCATCCACTAAACAAACACTTTGAGAAGTTTTACTCACAAAAACCACAAAATTACCGGCAAAATTAGCTGTTGTGGGAACAAATGAACTGGTATTTTGAGCGACGAGATCACAAGGACCTTGGGGTGACTCAGGAGCTATTTTTTCCTCAATCACCGTAGCGCTTGTAGTGACCTGTTCGGGAGATTGAGTTGTTTTAGCAAGCGATTCGTTGGATTGATAGTTTTTGACGTATAAATTGACGTCTGGTGACCCAAATTCATAAATACCTAATCCTAGGATGACACTCAAGATCAAGCCTAAACCAGCTAAACCACCAAGCGAGAACCGTTGACTCGGCATCGGCATGTTTTGTGGCAATGAGTTCAATAATTTAAAATGTGACTTCATCTCTGGCGCCAAACCCAAGAATGCCTGTTCTTGGGACATTCCAAGTAAGCTAGCCAATTTATTTGCTGCTTTTAGTTTTTGAGCTTCAGTATAAAAAGAAGATTTACCACCTTCTTCAATCTGCTGAATTTGTAATACAGAACAACAGAGTTTTTGTGCCAATAGGGCACGGCTATGTCCCTGCAACTCACGTTGTTGCTTAAAGTTCTCGCCAATAATATAACTATCTAAATCAATATGATGTGTCATTTATTATTTCAAATAAAATTACAAATTCAACAGAACTTAGATAAGTTTCTTGTTAGAATGAATAAGAACTATAACTTTATTAAAATTTTGTGACAAATCTAACCTTTTTGTAATAAATACAACCTATGTCAACCATTCATTATCTTACGCAAATTCATATCGAATTCGGAGCCCTCAATAAACTGGCTTCTGAGTGCGAACGGCTTGGCATTGAGCGCCCTCTTTTCATATCTGATCAAGGCATTCTCAAAGCAGGTATTCTTGAAAAGGCAACGGCCCAGGTTAAGAATCTAAAGTTTTTCGTTTTTGATCAGACTCCGTCTAATCCAACGGAACAAGCTGCAACTGCTGCAGCCCACATGTATAACACTCATCAATGCGATGGTTTAATCGCCATTGGCGGTGGTTCATCAATGGATTGCGCAAAAGCTGTCGCCATTCTCGCAACGCATCCTGGCCCACTAAAAACCTATGCCACGATTGAGGGGGGATCTAATAAAATCACTTCTGTAGTTGCGCCATTGATTGCTATTCCGACTACAAGCGGAACCGGAAGTGAAGTAGCTAGGGGAGCCATCGTCATCTTAGATGACGGACGTAAAGTTGGCCTACATTCTTGGTTTATTATGCCCAAGTCTGCCATCTGCGACCCTCTTTTGACTTTAGGCTTACCACCGCTATTAACTGCCGCCACAGGGATGGACGCAATTGCCCACTGTATGGAGACTTTTATGGCAGCGCCTTTCAATCCACCTGCCGATGGAATTGCTTTAGATGGACTCACAAGGGCTTGGGCAAATATTGAAAAAGCTACAGAAGACGGTACAAATCAAGATGCTCGGTTACAAATGATGTCAGCGTCAATGCAAGGCGCAATGGCTTTTCAGAAAGGTTTGGGCTGTGTTCACAGTCTAAGTCATAGTCTTGGTGGTATGAATCCAAAACTGCACCATGGCACTCTCAATGCCATGTTTTTACCGAGCGTGATTCGCTTTAATCAATCTGCCCCTTCGGTCATCCAAGAATCTCGCATCTTACGTATGGCTAAAGCAATGAATTTAACTAGCGCTGATGATGTGATTCCCGCGATTATTGATATGAATCATCGCCTAGGTTTGCCCAGCGGACTCCACGCATTAGGTGTTACGGAGACACACTTTGAAAAAATTATTGATGGCGCTATTAAAGATCATTGCCATCTCATGAATCCAAGAATCGCCAGCGCTTCTGATTATGAAGCAATGCTTCAGGAATCGATGTAACGTTAATCAGTTAGAATAAATTTATAAACTTTAAGTTATTCGTTATTTTTGAGTTTAATGATACGTTTGAAACTTTCTAAAATAAGGAAATCATGACTTTATTCAAAAATTACGTCGCATGTCTTTGTATTGGATTATTCAGTTTGATGAGCGGGCATTCAGCACTAGCGCTCACCAAATCAACTGGTATTCTGACAGGCAAGGTCATCGGAATTTCTGATGGGGACACAATTACTGTCCTAAATGATAAACATGAGCAATTCAAAATTCGTCTTGCTGGAATCGATTGCCCTGAAAAATCCCAGGCTTTTGGAAACCGTGCGAAAAAAACACTGAGTGATAAAGTCTTTTCTCAAAACGTGAAAGTAGAAACTCGCGACAAAGATAAATATGGAAGAACCCTTGGTATCGTGAAGATTGGTGAGGAAGATATCAATCAATATATGATTTCAGAAGGCGTGGCTTGGCACTATAAAAAATATGCCAATACTCAACCAACTGAAGAAGCTGATCGTTATGCAAAAGCTGAAGAAATTGCCCGTCTAAATAAAAAAGGTCTCTGGATTCAAGATCATCCTACCCCACCCTGGGAATTTAGAGAACAAAATAAAAACTCATCCAAGAAATAATTCAACATAAAGTCATTCCTATGCCCACATTCTCTGCAAATTTATCAATGATGTACCAAGAAGTTGATTTTATAGACCGTTTTGGACTTGCTGCGGCGGATGGTTTTGAATATGTGGAGTTTTTGTTTCCCTATACTTATCCTGCTCAATTGATTGTTGATCAATTAACGACTCATGGCCTTAAGTTAAATTTATTTAATTCTCCTCCCGGTGACTTTCAAGCTGGGGAGCGTGGCATTGCGATTTTGCCTGATCGCCAAAAAGAGTTTGACGATGGGCTTGCTCTTGCAGTTGAATATGCACAAGCAATGGATTGTCCTCAAATCCATTTCATGGCAGGTATCAAACCTGAAGGTGTCCCCTTCGATGAATTACAAGATTGTTATAAGAAGCGTCTTGAGCAAGCAGCCATTGCCTGTGAACCCTACAACATCGATGTATTAATTGAACCTATTAATACTATAAGCATGCCTGGTTATTTTTTGAATTACCAACATCAAGCCATCAACATCATCCAAGAATTACTTCTACCTAACCTTAAATTAATGATGGACTTTTTTCATGCCCAAATGATGGAAGGTAATCTAGAAAATCTCTTTATTCAAAACCAAGCGCATATCGGTCACATTCAAATTGCTGGTCCACCGCATCGACATGAGCCCGATCATGGTGAAGTGAATTATCAATACCTCTTACCTTTAATTAAATCTTTGGGCTATCAAGGCTTGATTGGCTGTGAATACAAGCCTCTAAAAGGCACTTCCGAAGGTCTCAAATGGCTAAACTATCATCGGTGATTGGTATTGAGCAAGATAACATCTTCAACTGATTGTGGTGGTTCTGATGAAAATCTCGTCGTTAAATCACGTTGCGGTATTTTGTCTAATTGATATTCTTGACAAATCTTTTTGCCATCGATGACGTTATACAGTTTGCAATCTTGATCTGCAACTCCTGAAATAACATGCTCTGATACGCCCTTGCCAGTTGTCAGGTAGCTGGCTCCATTGACTGCAGTCGTTTGCACCACACTCGTTGTCGTTGCTGCACTAAATAATGAGCCCGCAAATGGTGCCGCCGCACATCCTGTCAGATAGGCATTTGCTAAACCAAGAAGAATGAGTGGTACACGCATAGCATCATCTTGCCATAAATATCTCATGCACACCAATTAGCGAATGCTTAGCGCATTAATTTAATACTTTATAACCTCTTCCGGCCAAACAGCGGCGAATGATATTCTGCTTTTCTTGATTACCTGAATATAAGCCCGATGCCCCACCAATTACCCCACCGACACCCGCTGCTTGGGCAATATTGGTACTGTTACCACCGCCAACTAATCCAATCAGGGCGCCAACGGCAGCGCCACCAGCTGCTTTTTTAGCGCCATCCTTACCTGCCCCTTGTGCTTCTGTAGAAAGATTTTGACACTCAGCTAAGTCTTGTTGATATTTAGCTTCATCAATGCCTTGCTTATCAATAATCGGCGAATAATTAGATCCCATGTTGGAGCACGCTGTAATCGAAGTAATTAAAAGCGTTATAAAAATCAGTTTGGTTGTGTTCATCATTTTTTCCATTCATACTTTAATATGTATAAATATACTAGTGATTTTTTACAATTTCTATAAACATTGGCACTTTGATGAAAAATACCTTGGCCCTTTGCTGTGATTGTGGCAATCAGCGGAGTCTTATCGCCTCGATGTGCCCTTTTTGTGGGTCAAAAGAAACGTATGTCGAAGCCGATGCTCGTTGGAAGTGTCACGTCATTAATCTAGAAATGAATATGCCTCTTGTCGATCAAGCGATGGAGAGATTCCATGTGCAACTTGAAAAAATTCGTGGCAAAGGTCTTCGAGCAGTCAAGGTGATTCATGGGCACGGCTCTAGTGGGAGTGGCGGTAATATTCGCCGAGAGTTTCGTCGGGCAATGGAAGATGGTCTTTGGGGGGAAGGTATTATGGAAGTCTACTTTGGTGAGATATTAAATCCCAACTCACCGCAATACCAATCTTTATTACAAACCTACCCTGCAATAAAAAATTCGATTACAAAAGATATGCAAGGTAATCCTGGAATTACCTTACTGATTATTGATAAAAACTTCTAAAGTTTGACAACGATGCGGCCTATAACTTGTCCTGCCATCAGCGCCTTTGCATACTCTGGAACTTGATCAAGCGTGATTTCTTCCATCATACTTTCTAACTTAATCAGGTCCAAATCTGTTGCTAAGCGATTCCATGCGGCTTGACGTTTGCCAATAGGGGCCATTACAGAGTCAATTCCAAGTAGCTGTACTCCTCGTAAAATAAATGGCATCACTGTTAAAGGCAAATCTGCACCTTGCGCTAAACCACAAGCAGCAACTGGTGCGCCATATTGCATTTGTGCGCATAGATTTGCCAATGTATGAGATCCTGCTGTGTCAATAGCAGCAGCCCAGCGCTCTTTTTGCATTGGTTTTCCAACCGCTGAAAATTCTTGTCGATCAATCACCCGCGAAGCGCCTAAAGATTTTAAATAATCTTCTTCTGTCAATTTTCCTGTAACTGCAACCACCTCAAATCCAAGTTGGGACAATAGTGCAATGGCAATGCTCCCAACCCCGCCAGTTGCTCCCGTGACTACTACCTCACCTTGTCCAGGTTTTGCCCCGCCCTGCTCCAAGGCCATTACACATAACATCGCTGTATAACCAGCTGTACCGATACCCATCGCCTGTCTCGTTGTAAATGCTTTAGGTAATTTAACTAACCATTCACTTTTTAAATGGGCTTGCTGTGATAGACAGCCCCAATGTGTTTCTCCAACACCCCAGCCATTATGGATAAATAAATCGCCTGACTGCCACTGGGCATTGCTGGATACTAAAACTTGTCCGGCGCCATCAATCCCCGCGACCATAGGCCAAGTTCTAACAACAGGTCCTTTATTGGTGATTGCTAATCCATCTTTAAAGTTTAAGGTTGAATATTGAATTTCTACGGAAGTATCCGTTTCAGGAAAACTTGATGAATCAATTTCTTCAATACGGGCAGAAAATTCTGGCTCTTTATTAAGGATTAAAGCTCTCACCATGGTTCATACTCTCTTTGTTTAGGTTGTTGTCATTAAGAAATTGTAATTATTTTGCGTGAACTTCTATGATTCATAACGGTGGATCACATTATCTTCGTCATTTTCATCAGAAAATATCCGTAACTCACGGCAAGCTTGTGTAAAGAAGGTCTCAATATCATCTGCTGTTTTTACTTGAGAAAGTAATCGATGGTCAGACAATTGTTGGCGCCACAATCTTGCGCCTCCTAGACCATGCGCCAAACCTAATATGTGCCGAGTAATCGCAGCGAGATAAAAAGGTCGCTGCGCAACTTGGCATTGCTCGAGCCATGCTTGGATATTATGAATAATACCGTCCTGAATTTCTAACCAGGTTTGATCATTTAAAAAATATCCAAAATTACGCCCGTTACTGTGAATCATTTCATCCCAAGCAAGTAATATGGCCGGAGTGTGATAGGCGGCACGACCAATCATAAATCCATCAAAATCATCCCAATGATTAGCAATGGCTTGATTGGTATCTAAACCACCGTTGAGTAATACTTTAGTACGTGGAAAATGCTGTTGTAAATCGACTCGTAAACGCTTAGCTATGTCGTATCGCAATGGGGGAATCATACGGTTCTCTTTTGGGGATAAGCCTTTTAATACGGCATTTCTAGCATGTATCGTTAATTGACTTGCCCCTGCTTCTGAAACTTGAGCCATAAAATCTAAAACAAATTGATAGTCATGCTCAAGATGCTGATTCATATCATCGAGCCCTAAACGGTGTTTGACGGATACGGGGATTGTTACTGCGTCTTTCATTGCTTTGACACAGTCTGCCACCAATTGTGGTTCTGCCATTAAGCAAGCTCCAAAAGAGCCTCGTTGAACACGTTCCGATGGGCATCCGCAATTCAGATCAATTTGGTCATAACCCCAATCTTGCGCAATTTTTGCCGCTTTCGCTAAATCCTGTGGTTCACTACCCCCTAGCTGCAAGACAAGGTAATGTTGCTCTTGATCAAATTCAAGATGTCGTCCCACATCTCCGTAGATAATCGCCCCAGCATTAATCATCTCTGTGTAGAGATGGCCTTTTTTTGTGAGCAAACGATGAAATGATCGACAGTGTCGATCTGTCCAATCCATCATCGGCGCCACGGCTAATATTTTTTCCTGAGAAACATTCATCATGTTTATTTAATTATTTTCATATGCGTTTATTGTAGTTGGCACTTCGCAATCAGGTACTAAACTTTCCAGTAGTATTGAGCATTAGGCACTCTTTATATAAGTTTTCATCATAACTAAATATTTTTTATATTAAATCTTCTCTATAGCCATATAATTTAGATCACTTCTTATTCTTAACCTTGGTTATCCAATTCTATGAAAACAATTAACGATCAAGTAGGCGCTTTAATGGATGCCTCATGCTGTATTGAGGGAGCTTCATCAGGCCCTCTCCATGGTCTATCCTTTGTCCTAAAGGATATTTATGATGTCCAAGGATTTTCAACAGGATTTGGTAATCCCATGTGGAAAAGTACCCATCCCATAGCAACACACACTAATTCTGAAACAATAAAATTACTCGATGCCGGAGCATCATTAGTGGGCAAATCTCATTGTGATGAACTTACCTATAATTTGTTCGGTAATAATTTTCACTATGGAACTCCAGTCAATAGCGCAAGTCCAACGAGAATGACTGGTGGCTCATCGAATGGTTCTGCTGCGGCTCTCAGTGCTGGCCTAGTTGATTTTTCAATTGGGTCTGACACGGGTGGCTCAGTGCGAGCTCCTGCTTCATTTTGTGGCTTATTTGGAATAAGACCTACGCATGGACGTATCTCCCTTGACCATGCCTGCGCTTTAGCCCCGAGCTTTGATACGTTTGGCTGGTTTGCCAACTCAGCACAACTTCTCTTGACCATCGGGGAAGTTTTGTTTCAAGAGAAACCATCGTCTGAAGTCAACACTCAGAAGATAAACTTTGTTTATTTAAAACCTGCTTTCGATTTAATTGATCCTCAAATTGCTAATCTGCTTCGGTCTAATTTTTCTAAATTTGGATCTTTCCAAGAGGTCACCATTGGTGATGAATCTCTCACAGAATGGGCTGAACAATTCCGTGTCTTGCAAGGCACAGAAGTCTGGAAAAACTTAGGCCCTTGGGTGAGTCAGCATTGGGATGGATTAAGTGCCCCTATCCGCGCTCGCTTTGAGATCGCTGAGCAATTAACTACAGTTCAACAATCTCACGCCCAAAAAAGATGGCCAGAGATTAGGTTGATCATGGATCAATTACTGCAAGCTAATACAATTCTTGTTTTACCAACGGTCGCTGGAATTGCACCGAAATTAGATGCTCCACTGCAAGTGCTGGAAACTTATCGTAAGCAATGCTTTGCATTACTGAGCACCTCAGGATTATGTGGCACTCCGCAAATTAGCGCCCCACTTTGTTCTTTCGATGGCGCTCCACTTGGGATTTCTTTGATGGGAAGAAGGGGTAGCGATTTGCAATTACTACAAATCGCCACTGAACTATTTAAGCAATAACAGGGTTATCCTGGGTTTGCCCAATCGCCTCGTTTACTCTTGGCATCACTTCTTTTGCCATTAACTCCATGGATCGTTTAGCTAATGGAATGTTTTTCCAATCATGACAGGCGTAAAGTAAATTTCCAAAGTCACCAACTTCTTCTCTAAAGTGAAGCAGTTGATCTACGACTGAATTGACATTACCTGCAAGGACTAAACGATTCGTCACGAATTCCGGAGTGACGTCAGCATCAGCCATATTTGGATCAACTTTGAATAAATTACTACGACCACCATTCACCAATTTACGACTTAATGATTTGAAGTAGGCATAGTAAGGTCCATCTTCTCCACGACCATAACTTTGGGCAGTAGCTTCATCATCAGCTACAAATATACTTTTAGCAACGCGCCACTCACTTGGATGTGGGACGGCACCAACTGCTTCGCGACCCTCTGAGTATTTAGGCCAGTGCGTTTTAACCCATTCTGGCATTAAGAAGTTAGCTGATATAGGCTGCCATCCGCGTTTGGCCATCTCTGTCACACCTTTGGAAAATGGTGCTACCGCTGTTCCGACAATCAATGGATGTGGCTTTTGAAAAGGCTTCATGATAAAACCTTGGCCAATGTCAGGGATCATTGTGTTTTCAGTAGAAATCTTCCAATAATCGCCATCGATATTGTAAGGTGCCTCACCATCCCATATTTTGAGAATCGTATTAATGCTCTCTACGAACATGGCATTACGATCATTTTTTAAATTACCAAAAACCTCTGCATCAGACATTAAGCCACCAGGACTGATACCTAAGATGAAGCGACCTTCTAGCATATGGTCCATCATCGCCGCTTGAGCCGCTATAGCCGCTGGATGAGAGTTCGGTAAGTTAACAGTTCCTGTACCTAATTTAATTCGTTTGGTGTTGTAGATCAAACTTGCGAGAAAAATCATCGAGTTTGTAATTGTTTCGGCAGCATCAGTGACATGTTCACCAACATACGCTTCAACAAAGCCCAAGTGATCTGCCCAAATTACAGCATCACGGTCTTCATTGAATGTTTCCGTTAGATTTCTGCCTGGCGGATGAATCGGCATCATAAATGTACTTAGTTTCATAGCTCAACCCTTGAAAATGGTGTAAATCGAATAGTGCTTTTATTATAAACAAAAAGTAATCACTTGATCATTTATATGATTGAAAAATGGTTCGCTCAATAGGTAAAAACCCTAAATTCATGAAAGATTAATGTCAATTACAAAAAAATTAATCATTTAAATAATGATAATAATCATTAATAATCAATAATTTAGTCTTGTTTTATCAACATTGGCACTACGGTTTTAGCACCTGATAAATAAGTGATGATCGTGTGTTCAATTATTTGATCAAGTTCGATGTCTAACGGCACATTAAATATCCACTTCCTTTGACCTAAATAAAATATTCTTGAATTAATACCCCATGCGAGTTCAATTTCACTCATCTTGAGGGGTAACTCTTCTGGTGTTGGTAAACCAAGCTCAGCACGAACTTCAATAGCAATTGGCTCCAAAATACGACTGCGTAAAAACTTTAAATAGCGCGTATTGATGTCTTCACCCTTGAGGCCCGAAAACATAAAGATACGAACCCAATCATAGGTCAATGAAACCCTCGAATAGTCTTTATACAAACGAACAAGTCGATCTTGCAGTGGCACACTTCGATCGGCAATAATCGTTTCCCAATATGGGTTCCAACGTCCGACATAGACCTCTTGATACACGCGCTCTATTAAAGCGGCTTTATTCGGAAAGTAACGAAAAATAAGCGATTGTGTAACGCCTAAACGACGCGCTAACTCACGGGTGTCACCATCAAAACCCACTTCAGCAAAAAAAGCAACTGCAGCTTTAGCAATCTCTCGATCACGGTCTTCGCGTTTCATGCGTTTGCGAGGTTGCCCCTCTTGGGGAACCACTTCGGTTTTGGTTTGCTCTATAGACATTTTATTATTTTAAACCCCATGCATTTATTTTAACTGATCGTTTGTTCAGTTATAAACACTTGTTTTATCGGGAATTACCCTTGAATAGCTTCTATTTTGCCTGATCCTGCAGATCGCATGATCGCTTCTAATGCCCCTACATTGGCTAACATCTCAGCTTGCGTAACAGGATACGGAGCTACTCCGAGAATTCCATTGGCAAAAGCTTCTAAGTTTGATCTCACTGTTGGCGCGGGTGGCATGAAGTGCGTTTTTTTCTCTTGACCACGTAACTGGGTGGTGACATTCCAACCTGTGGGGTGTTCCGGATGCGTGTTGTCTCGAATTTCCATCCACCCCATAGAACCATATACGCAAAAACGACCGTCAAACGGTGTTGCCAAAATTGCACTAATTAAGGCATTTGCTCCGCCTGGAAATGCCAACATGATTCCTAAGGTATCGCCGTTTTCAAATTGACTTCCTCTTGTAGCTAATCGCGCCCATACGGATTCTGCAGGTCCCAAAATAGCAATTGCTAAATCGACCAAATGAATACCTGTTGCCGTTAGTGGTCCAACAGGAGCAAATTTATTGGACAAGCGCCAATTGTCTGGCGGTAATGCGAAAAATTTATCTTGCGAAAAATTAGCTTCTATCTGCAATACTATGCCTAAGGTACCAGCAGTAATTGCCTCGCGCATCGCGATAACCGCAGGTTCAAAACGTCTTTCATGACCAATGCCTAATTGCACGCCCGCAGCATTACAAGTCGCAATTGCTTTTTGGGCATCTTGATAGGTTAAGCACAGTGGTTTTTCGCAAAAGACGTGCTTACCAGCGGCTGCCGCCAATTGAATTTGTTCCGCATGAAACTGATGCGGTGTACATAAAATGATTGCTTGAACATCCGGGTGTTTGACCGCGTCTGAAAAATCACGCGCTACTGAAAAATTCATGGTCTGGGCTGATGCTTGCGCAGCCTCAAATACTTTGGGATCACTTTCAACAACGAGTACAACATTGAGTAAGGGACTCTCCTGCAAGGTGGCTGTAATAATCTTTCCCCACCAACCATAGCCGATAACGGCAACATTTACAGACTTAATCATGAATCATCTCTCCCTTATGCATGCGCAAGCATAAATTTCGAAACGAGCTGCGTGAACTCAGGCGCACATTCTAAATTGGCAATGTGGGCACCAGGTAATTCTGCATACTCACTGTTTTGTATCACGCTTCTTAAACTGCTAATATCAGCTGCAGGAGCACCACCATCAAATTGACCACCAATTAATAAAACCGGACAGCTAACTCGTCCAATATAAGGTCTTAAATCATAGTCTTTGACCGCATGTCCACACGCCATGTAACCATCTGGTTCATTAGCTGCAATCATGGTACGTAAAGCTTGATCAACATGTGGATGTGACTGGCGAAAACCTTCTGTTAACCAGCGGTCTGCTGTGCCACCTACAATCGAATCAATCCCATTATCGGCAACTGTTTTAATACGGCCTTCCCACATTGCTAAAGACTCAGGTGATTGATAAGGTCTAAAGCAAGCCGATGCTAATGCCTTCACTTTTTGTGGATAATGTGCCGCAAAATATAAACCAAGCATCGCGCCTAATGACAAACCTACCCAATAGATCTGCTGAATATTGAGAGCTTCTAAAAGCTCATTAACATCGTCTGCTAAATCTTGTGATGTCGCAAAATTGCCAACCGAAGGCGTGCCTCCATGACCACGATAGTTGTATCTTAAGACTTGAAAGTGTTTTTTCCATTCTTCAATCTGAGGATTCCACATGGTGTAGTTAGCACCTAATGAGTTCGCCACCAATAAAACTGGGGCACCTAATTTACCTTCAAGTACATATGCTGTCTTTGTCATGCTTGTCTCGCTTTATTATTAAAAGGATATGATTCTTGTTAAAGAGATCGCTCGATCACTTTAATATATGATTTTCAATTTGACAAGGCTTAAGAATCACAATATTTAAAAATTTGTTCCTTGTGGGGTTTTCCCTAATATGCTGTGATATTTATAATTTACCCAATATTAACAAATACTTACCTTATAACCTATAGGTGTATTCCGAGATAGTTCCCGGTTGACTTTTAATGATCATCCGATTACTATCGTAAAAAATTAAGCGGATATTCATCATGACCAACACAAGCCAAGCCCACGATACACCCGAACAGTCTCCTGAGTTTGATCAGAGAGATTTCCGTAATGCCTTAGGTCATTTCGGGACCGGAGTTACTGTGATCACCACCGTTGACCAAAGCGGGCAAACCTATGGTGTAACGGTGAGTTCTTTTAACTCGGTATCACTTTCCCCACCACTAGTTTTGTGGTCACAAGTCAAAGCTGCGCCAAGTCATCAGGCATTTCTTCAATCCCCCTACTTTGTTGTGAATATTTTGGCGGAGTCACAAAAGGATATTTCTAATCACTTTGCCAAACCCAATGACGATAAATTCAAAGGCATTGCACACCATCTAAGTCCAGAGGGTATTCCCATTCTTGAAGGAACTCTTGGCCACTTTATTTGCAAAAAAGAGAATGATGTTGAAGGTGGTGATCATCTCATTTTTATTGGTCGTGTCATGAGTTACTCATACAATACTGCAGAAGATACTGCTCCTTTGTTTTTCTGGAAGGGAAAGTATCATAGTGCAGCAGACCATATTTCTTAAAATTTAATCAAAAGGATTTTTATGTCAAACGTTAATCTTGAACAAGCTATTGTGATTGCCCAAACCGCCCTAAAAAAGGGTCGCGAAATGAAATTTCACCCTCTTACTGTAGTTGTCTTAGATGCGGGCGGACATATGAAAGCTCTTTTGCGTGAAGATAATTGCAGTATCTTGCGCGAGGATATCGCCCGTGGTAAGGCTTGGTCTGTTCTGGGCATGGGATTTGGTGGGCGTGAAATCGCTCGTCGCGCTGAAAAAATGCCGTCATTTTTTACTTCGCTCAACGTCATGTCTGAAGGCAAAATGGTGCCTGTTGCTGGCGGCGTTTTGATTCGTGATGCAAACAATCAAATCATTGGCTCTGTTGGTGTGACTGGTGATACTTCTGATAATGATGAAATCTGTTCTGTCGCGGGTATTTTAGCTGCGCAACTTACGCCTGATACTGGCGACAAGTAATTTCAACTAAAATAATTTCAACGAAAAAAAACCGCAGTATTAACTGCGGTTTTTTTATTCCTGATTGCTCTATTCAACTATTTGCGCTAAACGTTCTGGCGTGAGTGGTAAATGCCTTGCTCGCATACCTAAAGCCTGCACTAATGCGTTGGCAATTGCTGCTGCTGTAGGACCTGCTGCTGCTTCCCCGCCTCCTAAACTAGCTACTCCGGGCTGATTGAGTAATTGAACTTCAACGCGCGGTACTTCGTCAAACATTAAGATTGGATAGGTATCCCAATTGGCTGATGTGACTTCCTCTTTATTCCAAGTCACCATTTCTTTTAAGGTCCAACTAATCGACTGAATTATTCCGCCTTCAATCTGATTAATTAAACCATCAGGATTAATAACTTCACCAGCATCACAGACTGCCCATACTTGATCGATATAGATCTTCTCTTCTGCCCGTAACTGAACCATCACTCCACAATATGCACCGGTATTTTTATAGCGGGCAAATCCCATACCTAAGCCAATCCCCTCAGGAAGGCTGTCTCTTTTTGACCAGCCTGCCATGCTCGCTAATTGATTGAGCAATGTAATGGACCTTGGATCTTGAAGGTGTTTTTTTCTAAACTCAAGACTATCTTGACCTAGTTCTTGCGCCACTTCATCCATAAAAGATTCCATACCAAAAATATTTAGGTACGCACCTAACCCTCTTAGCGCAGAGGTTCGCAGTGGCGCCTGTGGAATCATGTGATGTCTTACCTGCTGATAACCTACGTCATAGAGGGTTATGGCATTGCGCAGTCCACCGCCTTGTGGCAATGGGTTATCTTTGGTCTCATCAATCGGATGAGCAAGATCAATCATCCAAGCACCTAATAAATTTAACTTACCCGACCAACCTGGTCGATGAATATGAGTAGGTGACCATACCTCGGACTGCCAATTGATAATTTTTCCCGCGTCATCCACTTCTGCCTGAAACTCTATCACTCCAGGCGCTCCAAATGGAGTAGCAGTTAACTCTTCTTCACGACTCCACTGAATCCGTATCGGCATTCCGGTCGACTTGGCAATAAAAGCTGCATCAAAAGCCACATCATCTGCGCTGTTATGTCCATAACAACCAGCCCCATGCAGATGGATGACATTAACTGTACTGGCATCTTGGCGCAGGCCAACTGCAATTTGATTTTTCAGTAAATGAGGTCCTTGGGTGTGAGACCAAACGCTGAGAATGCCATCTGTTACTTGAGCTAGTGCGCATGCGGGACCAATCGATGCGTGGGCAATAAATGGCCGAGAGTAACGGGCTTTAATTGTTTTTACAGCTGATTTTTTAGTGCCATGTTCATACGCGATTTCATCACCAGCTGGTAACGCAGTAATCATTGCCTCTGTTTCAACTTGCTGCGCAACGTATTCTGGGGAACGCCATACTACACAAGCTTGTGCTTTTTCTTGTGCTGCATCTATCTGCGCTTCATTGTGTCCAACAATCGCCAAAAAACTACCGCTATGAACAACTTGTTCCACGCCAGGTAATTGCTTGATTTTTTCTAAATCAACTGAAACGATGGTCGATTGCACATGCTTGGCCCTAATCATTCTTGCATGTCGCATGTTTGGCAAACTAAAGTCATGGATAAATGCCGCTCCAGATAGTTTGCTCTTTAAATCCTCACGCAACAGGCTTTTTCCAACGAGTGCAGAATGCACTTGATGCTTACTTGCTTGGATTGCTTCGCTTGAAATAATCTCTTGATCAAGGTTCACACTTAATGATAAATCTGCATAACTTAATTGTTGGCTGACTTTCGAACTGCTAAAAACTCCCTTAGCAATGGATATCGTGTCGATAGGCACATCTAATTGCTTAGCTGCCGCTTGTATGCAAAGATAACGAGCATGCCCAAGCGCGACCTTTAATGCAGCGCCACCGTTTTCAACCGATAAACTTCCTGCGGTATACCACTCATCAGGAGAGAGTTGGGTATCGCCTGCAACCCAATGGATTTGCGCTAGCTCTAACCCAAGTTCATCAGCCGCAATTTGTTGGAGAGCCGTTTGGATTCCTTGACCTAACTCTACTTTACCCGTGCATACTGTTACTAATGGCAAATGATCAAGTCGGAACCAGTGAGAAAGTTTTGGGTTTGAAACAATATTAGCTGGGAGTGTTAAGTTGCTCATGCGATCACCTGTTGATTTATCTGTGCAATCACACGATCAATAGCGCGCAATATTCTGACATGCGTGCCGCATCTACATAAATGACGATTCAGTGCGTCATGCAAAACTTCTTGTTTAGGATTGGGATTTGTTTTGAGTAAGGCTGTCACACTCATTAAGATGCCATTAATACAGTAACCGCACTGGGCCGCTTGTTCATCAATGAAAGCTTGTTGCACTAATTGTCCAATAGGGTCTTGGGATAAACCTTCTGCAGTAATAACTTCTTTATCCGCCGCAGCCCAAAGCTGCATATCGCAAGATTGCATTGCCTGGCCATCGACGATAACTGTGCATGCTCCACAATTACCAGTACCACAACCAAAGCGTGTTCCTTTGTGCTCTAAATCATTGCGAATGACATAGAGTAGCGGGGTATTTTCTGGGGCATTGACAGCAAGCCGCTGTCCATTGAGTGTAAGTTGAGTTGTCATAAATAAAAATAAAGTAAGTGAATTATTTGCAATGTGTTTTGATAAACCACGCTGGTACAGATGTGCCGTCCATCTCACCCAAACCAGCCTCAGATGTCTTATTGAGCTGCGCTAATGCGGCTTGTGTTACAGGCAAGTCCCATCCATTTGACTGAGCTTCTTCAATCATCGTGCGTAAATCTTTACGGATGTTGTCTAGCGTAAATGCCGCAGCAGGTTGGGGCTCACCCTTTAAGGTTGAAACTAAAGCAGGAGTTCTCGCCTTTAACATATTGGGCGCACCTGAAGTGTCGGTTAATATATCAATCAGACGCTCAGGGGCAATGTTTAATTTTGCAGACAATGACAATGCTTCACTAAAGGATTGCCAAAAAACAAGTAATGGCAAGTTCACCGTGAGCTTGAGTCGAACGCCAGAACCACTTGGTCCTACATGCTCCACTCGACGACACAACTGATCTAGAATTGGTTGTGCTTTGGCGACATCTTCATCACGTCCACCAACTAAACCGAGTAATTTACCGTCTCTTGCTGGACCAACTGTTCCCCCAACAGGGCAATCAATCATCGCCCCACCTTTTGCCTGGGTTTCTTGTGAAATAGCAATGGCTGTAACTGGTCGAACAGTACTCATTTCGATAAATAACTTACCTTGAATATTCGTTGAAAAAACACCCTCTGATCCTCGGTAGCAAGCATCAATGGCATCGGCATCGGTCAATATGGAAATAATGATCTCTGACTGATCAACTAATTGGGCAGGTGTTAGTGCAACGTCCGCTCCTTTGGCAAGCAATGGCACTGTCTTTTCAATGGAACGATTCCAAATCACTAACTCATGTCCACAGTTAATTAAGCGCTCTACGATGGCACTACCCATTTTTCCGGTACCAAGAAGTCCAATTTTCATACTCGTCCTCTAAAAATTAATCAAAAATATGCTCTGATTATAAATAAGCATTTTATGAATTGTTAAATAATGATCAAATAATCATTAAAGTTTGATTACAAGCGTGGTCTCTGATTTTATTAGATAAATATTTCTTGTTGAATGAGTTGGGCAATTATTCAAATAAAATTTTTGTCCTAAGTGATTACCCTTATGTTTTATATGTCGACATTAGATTAATCTTGATAAAGACTCAATAAATTTGTTAAAAAATTCTTGAGTAATTTGTTAAATATTCTAAATGATCAAATAATCAATTAGAATATCGAAATAATTTGATTCTTAACTTTGGAGACACCATGACGATTGATCGCCGCTCTTTTATACAAGGTTCTGCTGCCGCAGGATTGGGACTTGCAGTGCCAAATTTGTTTGCGCAAAATAATGAAGCTTTAAGAATTGGTTTACTTACTGTGAAAACCGGTCCTCTTGCTTCTGGTGGTATTGATATGGAACTTGGTTTAAAACAGTGGATAGCTGAAAACGGTAACATGATCGGTGGTCGTAAAGTTGAACTTACCGTTGCCGACACAGGTGGTGTTCCAGCAAATACGAAAACAAAGATTTCAGAATTGAATGAAAGAAATAAAGTCCACGTGATTATGGGGCCCTTAGCAGCTTTTGAAGCATTAGCAGTTGATGACTATATTCGTGACAATAAGATTCCTACTTTGTCTGTTGCTGCCGCAGAAGATATGACACAGCGTAAACCAAACCCGTGGTTTGTACGCGCGACTTCGACTTCTTCTCAAAGCGCTCATCCAATGGCTGAATATTGCGCGAATATCAAAAAATATAAGCGTATGGTGATTGCTGCTGATGATATTGCTTATGGTCATGAGATGGCTGCTGGTTTTCAGCGTGTTTTCGAAGAAAATGGCGGCAAAATTGTGCAACGTCTTTTCCCACCTCTTACTGTTCCTGACTACGGTAGTTATTTAGCTCAGTTAAAAAGTGCTGACGCTATCTTCTTGGGCTTTGCTGGATCAAATGGCTTCCGCTTTATTCGCCAAATGAATGAGTATGGCCTCAAGGGTAAGATCGCAATTGTTGGCGGTATGACTGCGCTCGATGAAGCAGTTCTTAAAAATATGGGTGACGAAGCACTTGGTATCGAAACTGCCTGCTGGTACTCTGCTGAATTAAATAATCCAATAAATAACAAATTTGTCCCTGCTTTCCGCAAAGCACAAAATTACGATCCAGGCTTTTATGCTGCCGCAACGTATGTAAATGCTGCCGTGTTAGATGCTGCCCTGAAGTCAATTAATGGCAATCTATCTAATAAGGATGCTTTAATGGCCGCCTTGAAAAAGACAAATGTGCCTACAGCTCGTGGTCCTGTAACTTTTGATAGTTATGGCAATGTGGTTGGTGATGTTTATATCCGTAAAGTAGAACGTAAAGATGGTCGCTTGGTTAACGTCGTAACAAAAACGTATACCAACGTTAGTCAGTTCTGGAAGTATGATCCTAAGGCATTCTTGGCTAACCCTGTTTACTCAAAAGATTGGCCACCTGCCAAGAATTTAGAATAATTTTTTTAGATAGTAATTTATGCAATTTTGGGTAATTCAAACCCTGAATAGTTTGGCACTCGGGGGGCTTCTCTTTATGTTGTCCTCCGGTTTTGCCCTCATATTCGGTCTTATGCGCATCGCCAATCTGACTCACGGCTCTCTCTTTATGATTGGTGCTTATGTAGCCGCTTCGGTTTTAAGGGGTGGTTATAGTTTAGTCGTCGCTGCTTTGGTAGCTATGGTTGTCGTCGGCTTACTTGGAGCTGTCATTGAGCGCTTTATTCTTCGCAGTTTGTCCGGCAACTCTCAGGGTCAGGTTTTAGCGACGCTCGGTCTTTCCTTTATAGCTGCTGATGCCTGCCTCATGATTTGGGGTGGTGATCCGATTCCTATCAATGCCCCCGAAATGCTCAGAGCTCCTCTACAAATGTTTGGTTTTACTTTCCCAACTTATCGTTTAGTGGTTCTTGGTATTTCTATGATTAGCGCCCTCTTACTTTATCTCCTTATGGAAAGAACGCGTTTAGGTGCCATGATTCGTGCTGGTGTTGATGATATGCAAATGGCTCGTGCAGTTGGTATTCCAGCTTCTCAATTATTTACCATCGTGTTCAGTCTTGGCGCTTTATTGGCAGGTCTTGGAGGAACAGTTGGTGGTCCAATGCTCAACGCCTATCCAGGCCTTGACGCGGATATGTTGCCACTTGCTTTGATTGTGGTCATTCTTGGTGGTGTAGGTAGTTTAGTTGGTACTTTCGTGGCTAGTTTTATCATAGGCTTTATCTATACCTTCGGTATTGCTTTAGTTCCTGATCTAGCCTACGTTATTTTATTTTTACCCATGGTTTTGGTGATTGCATTTCGCCCATCGGGTCTTTTTGGATCGATTCGCGCATGATGAAACAATCTCTGATTTACGTCGGACTCATCCTTGTTTTAATGATTCTGCCCATATTTTTTGGTGAGTACTATGTAAACCTTGGTAGTCAAATTATGATTGCTGCTATTTTTGCAGCTAGTCTTAATTTACTCGTGGGCTACGGTGGCCTTACCTCTCTTGGGCACGCTACTTATTTAGGCCTTTCGGCCTACGCGTCTGCTTGGCTTTTTAGTCGGTATGGAATGAGCCATGCTTATACTGCACCCATTGCTTTGATATTTACGACCTTTGTTGGTGCTATTTTTGGTTGGATTTCTTTGCGGGCTTCTGGTCTTAGCTTCTTAATGTTGACACTTGCTCTTTCGCAAATTATTTGGGGTATCGGTTACCGCTGGGTTGACCTTACCAATGGTGATAATGGTATCTCTGGTTTAACACGACCTACTCCTTTTGGCATTAATCTAGAAAACTCAAATAACTTTTATTGGTTTTGCTTACTGATAACAATCTTGTGTTTATTTTTTATCGCTCGAGTTGTTAATTCCCCTTTTGGAGCAAGCTTAAAAGGTACGAGGGATCAAGACAAAAGAATGAGCGCACTTGGCTACAATGTTTGGAAAATTCGCTGGATAACATTTGTATTAGCTAGTTTTTTTGGTGCGGTTTCAGGCCTTCTGTACATTTATCTGAATAAATATATTCACCCAAGCGTGATCTCTATTACCTCGTCTGCCGAAGCACTTTTATGTGTGATTGCCGGTGGCGCAGGTACTCTTGCTGGCCCTATTTTGGGCTCTATCTTGATAGTACTTCTTAAAAACTATGTCTCTGGATTTGTAGAACGATGGAATATGTTACTAGGTATCATTTTCTTGTTTATCGTCATTTTTATGCCCGCTGGGATGGGGCCTGGTTTTTCTCAAATCAAGAAACGCTGGTTCGGAGGTAAACCATAATGTCCTTAGCGCTTCATGTTAAAGATTTAAAGAAAAGTTTTGGCGGTATTGCTGTTACGCAAAATGTTTCCTTAGAGGTTGCTCCTGGTGAGCGTAGACTTATTATTGGCCCTAATGGTGCAGGTAAAACCACGCTGTTTGCTCAGATTACCGGTGATTTAAAACCTGATTCGGGTTCTGTGAGTATTTTTGGTAAAGAAGTGATTCAGCTGCCTGTTCATGCAAGAGCGCATATGGGTATGAGTAGAACTTATCAAATTATTACTCTATTTAAAAAAGATACTCTTGCCCACAATGTTGTTTTGTCCTTACTTGGTATTCATCAGCGCAAAAGAAATCTTTTTAATCCTTTGTTATCTAACGATGTTTTATATGATCAAGCCATCGAATTTTTAGATAGTGTTGGCTTAAAAAATCAAGCCTTTCGCAATGTCTCAGAAATATCTTATGGTGAGCAGCGTCGTGTCGAAATCGCCCTAGCTCTTGCCCAAAACCCTAAATTATTGCTCCTTGATGAGCCTTTGGCTGGACTTTCTCAAGATGAACGTGTCATGGTTTCTGATTTAATCAATAATATTTCTAGGGAAGTTGCCATTGTGATGATTGAGCATGATATGGAAATGGCTTTGGCTTTCGCAGAAAAAATTCTCGTTTTACAGTACGGTAAAGTGATTGTCGATGGTGATCGTGACTCTGTCGTTAACGATCCAAAAACACAGGAGGTCTATCTTGGCCACTGATGCATTAGTCATTGATAAAATCAACTCGTACTATGGCGATAGCCATGTATTGCATGATGTCTCGTTGACTTTAAAAAGCGCCTCTTTACTTGCTCTTCTCGGTAGGAATGGGGCTGGCAAAACCACCACAATGATGACAATCGCTGGTCTTGTAACGGCAAAGTCTGGTGATATTCGTTTGTTTGGTAAAGAACTTGCAAGACAAAAGCCAGAAACGATTGCCAGATCCGGAATCCGCTTAGTCCCTCAAGGTCGTCGTATTTTCCCTAGTTTATCTGTTGAGGAAAATCTCAAGGTCGCCGCTCAAAATAGAGATATTCGTAACCCATGGAATATTCCGCGGGTCTACAATCTTTTTCCGCAACTTAGGGAGCGCTTTAAGCAACGTGCAGGTACTCTTTCTGGCGGTGAGCAACAAATGCTCGCTATTGGTCGCGCCCTCATGGGCAATCCTGATGTACTTCTTTTAGATGAACCATCAGAGGGCTTAGCTCCTTTGATTGTTGCAGAAGTTGCAAGAGGTATTAAAGAAATCAAAAATGAAGGACTTTCTATTTTGTTAGTTGAACAAAATTTCCAACTTGCCATGTCCATTGCGGATGATGTCGCTGTCTTAAATACGGGTCGCGTTGCGTTTCAAGGTACTATTGCCGAAGTTCAAGCTAACCCTGAGTTAGCAACTAAACATTTAGGTGTTTTTTAAATACACTGTCACTTTATATTTTTACAATCAAATTTCAATTTAACTTTTAAGAGGTGTCTATGTTTTATACCTGCTCTGCATTATGTTCTGACCCAAGCCACCAACACGGCTCTTATGAATCTCCTCAAATGCTTGCTGGCAAAGCCGTTTCTAAGGCTTCTAGTAAAAAAGCAACTGCTGCTCCTGCGAAAAAAACAGGTGCTAAGCTATTAACCAGCCCTACTCAACGTGTTGTAAAAAACCGTAAAGGTCAGCATGTTGTTGTTGATATTCATTGCCACTATCTCAATCCAGAAGTAAACGCAAAAACACTTCATCTGAATGCGCCGTCATATGATCCAACTGTTATTTTTGCTAATGAATTAACCAATCAAACAAATATTTTGCAAATGAAAACCCGCGCTCCTAAGCTCATGGGTGTTGCAGATCGTCTTAAAGATATGGACAAAATGGGTGTTGATATCCAAGCAGTCGCTCCCGCTCCATATCATTACTTCTATTTTACGGAAGCTGAACTCGGCGCCAGTCTTGCTAGAGAAGTGAATGATGGTATTGCTAATGTTGTTGCCGGTAATCCTGATCGTTTTGTAGGTATGGGTTCTGTGCCACTGCAAAACGTAGATATGGCCGTTAAAGAACTAGAGTATTGCGTTAAAACTCTAGGCTTAAAAGGTGTTGAGATTTGTACAAATGTGAATGGTAAAAATTTGACAGACCCAAGTCTTGGTCTAGAAAAGTTTTTTGCTAAAGCCAATGAACTGGGCTGCGTTATTTTTATGCATCCTCTTGGCTTTACTCAAGGCGAGCGTTTAACAAATCACTATTTTAATAACGTGATTGGTAACCCCCTTGAAACAACGGTAGCTGTCAGTCATCTTATTTTTGATGGTGTAGTTGCACGTTATCCAAAAATCAAATTTATCTGCGCTCACGGTGGTGGATTTTTAGCACATTACTGGGCTCGTATGGATCACGCTTGGGGTGCTCGTAAAGATTGCCGCACTGTGATCAAGAAAAAACCTTCTTCATACTTAGAGAAGTTCTACTTTGACACCATTACCCATGACTCAGAAATGCTTGGTAATCTGATTCGTCGTTTTGGTGCCGATCATGTCCTGCTTGGCACGGATTATCCTTACGATATGGCGGATGATCATCCTTTACAAACGATTCGTGGCGTGAAAAAACTGTCTGTCGCTGATCGTCAACTTATTGAGGGTGGTAATGCTGTAAAAATGATGAAAATTAAACTCTAAGTTTTTACATGCCAAAAAAAAGGATTCATTGTATGAATCCTTTTTTTATTTCTTAATTTTATTATTCCTTAATTTTATTTCTCAATATTGTTCGAAACAGGATAATCTCTGGCATAAACTGGGTTTGCTAAAAAATCTGCACTTTTGTATTTCCAAAACTGTGTCACACCAGGGTAAGTTTTAATAATGCTATTGGTTAACTTACCATTGATACGCTCTACTTTACGAATGTAAATATCCATAATGGGGTTACCAAGTGCATCTAATGTGATTTTTCCACGTGGATCATTGGCGACCTGTACATTTCTTAAGGCACTCATAAACGATTTTTTATCTTCTATATTCGCTTTATTATCTTTAAGTGCTTGCTCTAGCATCAGCATCGCACCATAGGCTCCAACTGAATAATAACCGGGGGCTTGCTTAAACTCTGTGAGCATCCCTTGATTAAATTTAGTATTCATTGGATTATTAATGGTCTGTGCATACCAACCTGGTGAAATAACTCCAATTGCCTCTTCGCCCATCGCTCCTAAAATACCTTCATCGACAGCAGTCATATTACCCAGCACAGGAATCTTACCCTGCATGCCGTACTCCTTGTATTGACGTAGAAATTTAACGCCATTACTGCCTGCATAAGCAATATAGATTGCATCAACATTGGTTTTGATTTGACTAATATAAGCACCATAGTCAGCGGTATTGAGAGGTGACCATAACTTCTGAACAATCTTGCCACCATTTTCTTCAAAGGTTCTCTGAAACCCTGAGACGTTCTCATGACCAAAGGCAAAGTCATCGGCTAATACTGCAATGCGCTTGTACTTGAGTTCTTTGGCAACATATTCACCAAAGGGGTGATTCGGTTGCGCAGAACTACCTACGGCTCTTACAAACCATGGATTAGGTTTACGTTGCGTCAAATCTTCAGCTCCTGCTGATGGGGATATAGTTGGGATTTCTGCTTTACGTATGTAGTCATCTACAGCTAAAGCTTCAAAGGCTGCTAATGGTCCTATAACGACGTTAACTTTATCTTTTTCAACAAGTTCTTGTATTTTGGTTTTGGTGATGGCTGGTTGTCCACCTGTATCAGCTGTAAACAAGAGCACTTTACGTCCTGCAATCATATTATTGTGCTCTTTTAAAAACAACTTTAAGCCATCTTCCATCTGGATTCCGCCTGCGGCTAAAGCTCCTGATTTAATGGTCAAAAATCCTACACGAATGGGCTCATTTGAACTTGCAAGTACAATACCACTAGAAAATATGCCTAATATCAGCCAAGCAAGTCGATGCAAAATAGCGCTTTTGATAGTCATTAAAGTCTCCTGTTAATTTATTATTTAATATATTGATTATGTTATATTACAACGAGTTACTAAGGTCTGTCGGAATACACGATGTCCTTACTAAAAACTACTAACTATTTATATCTAGAGACATTAATTCATGCAAACGCATTCATTTGAAAATCATCAAATTAGTCACAATAATAAAAATTTAAACTTTAAAACTGCAGGTACTGGCCAGGCTATCGTTTTGTTCCATTCTTTACTGGCTGATCAATCCAGTTGGGATCTTATTACCCCGACTCTGTTAAAAACCCATCAAGTTATTCAATTAAGTTTGCCTGGTTTTGACTCTTCAGATTTTGTTGGTGGTTCTCTTGATGCCATTGCAGACCAAATTGCTAGTGTTATTGAATCACTTAAGCTTGCCCAAGCACCTATTTTTATGGGTAATGGTTACGGTGGTTTTGTAGCTTTAAATACCGCTCTAAGACACCCTCATTTGCCTGCTAAATTAGTTCTAGCAGATTGTGGTGCGTGTTTTACTGAACAGGGTCGCGCAGCTTTTCGTGGGATGTCTGATAATGCAAAAAATAAGGGGCTTATCGCTATTGCTGATGTTGCTATGCGTCGCCTGTTTGCTCCTGCCTACCAAGAACTTCATCCGCAATTAATCGCTGATCGAAAAGAGCGTTTCTTAAACATCAACTTAACAACTTTTCATGGCGCATGCGAAGCCTTATCCACCATGGATCTGCGCTCACAAGTTCAACAACTCCAGATTCCAGCCCTCGTGGTTGTGGGTGAATTTGATGAGGCAACACCAGTTCCAATGTCGGAAGAGCTTGCAAAGTTACTACCTCAAGCTGAATTAAAAATTCTGCCTGGTCTCGCTCATGTTCCACAACTTCAAGATCCTCAAGCATTTTTATCTGCAATTCAATCTTTTATCTAAACTTTATTTACCTTTATTAGGAAACATATGGCCACTGTCAAAAAATCAACTACGGTCAGCGCACCTGTAGCTAAAAAAAGCACTGTAAAAAAAATTAACGTCCAAGAAAAACCAGTTGTTGGCTTTATTGGTCTGGGTATTATGGGTTCGGCAATGTCCGCCAACTTACATCAAGCTGGCTTTCATGTATTTGGCTTTGATCCAAGTCCTAAGCAACAAAAGGTCATGAAAAAAGAAGGTATCGATATTCAAGCAAATGTCGCTGATGTAGCTTCTAAAGCAAATCATATTTTACTTTCCCTCCCCTCTGTTCCAGCTTTGATGCAGGTTGCAAAAGATATTGCAGCCTCTGCAAAAAAAGGGACTGTCGTTGCTGAACTGGGTACTTTACCTATCGATGCTAAAGAGGCTGCTCGCGATATTCTTGCAAAAGCTGGTGTCATTCTTTTGGATTGCCCATTATCTGGAACCGGGGCTCAAGCTAAAACGAGAGATCTCGTGGTTTATGCCAGTGGAGATAAAAAGGCCATTCAAGAGATGAGACCTGTATTTGACGGTTTCGCTCGTGCTATGTATAACATTGGTGATTTTGGTCAAGGTATGAAGATGAAATTAGTCGCTAATCATCTTGTGGCGATTCATAATGTGGCTTCTGCTGAGGCTATTTTGCTCGGTGTTCAAATGGGCCTAGATGCTAATCAGATCGTTGAAGTTATCGGTAACAGTGCTGGTAGCTCAAGAATGTTCCAGGTCAGAGGTCCCGCAATGGCCAATCGCACTTGGAGCGAAGCAACCATGAAAATTGATGTTTGGAATAAGGATATGCATTTAATTAGTGGCGCGATCGAATCCTACGCTGTACCTGCCCCAGTTTTTGCTTCGTGTATTCCTGTCTATAACGCTGCTAATGCATTAGGTCATGCGAAAGACGATACAGCGGTTGTCTATAAAGTTCTTGAGAACTGGTCTGCTCCGCTAGCCAAAAAATCAGTAGCGAAGAAAAAGAAAAAATCAAAGAAATAATTAATTTAATCGGCGATAAAAATCTTTGACGTGCGTATCTGTACGCACGTCATTTTTTCTAATAGGTTGCTCAAGCTCAATACCTTCAAGGGTCGTACAACGACTTAAAGCGACATAAACTTGCCCAGGTGCAAAACTACCGCCAGTTAAATCGACTCTGACTTTTTCTAAGGTTTTTCCTTGGCTTTTATGAATCGTTACAGCCCAAGCTAACATCAGCGGAAATTGCTCAAATTTGCCATTTACTACAGGCTTAATTTGGTTTTCTTTCTCATCATATTCATATTGATAAGATTCCCATGAAAAAATAGGTACCTCTACTAAATGCCTAAGCTTTGTTGTTTGATGATTACTAACATCTAACTCAACAGTAATAGAGTCTGTTTCAAACTGCACAACTTTACCTAAGGTTCCATTCATCCAGCGTCTTGGCATATTTCGATCATTAGCTGTAAACATGACCCTTGCCCCAAGCTTTAACGTAAGATCTAAGGGAGATGGTAAGTTCCGTTCATCCACATTAAACTTTCCATCAATACGACCTTTGTATATTCTCGTTTCTGTATCTAACAAACGCATTTCTTTTGCATTAATACTATCTGCGCGTTGATTGGTCGTTGTGAGTGTAATAGCTTGGTAATCTCCAGCACTGTTAGGACGATAGCAGCTATCGTTAATGACCCCTATGGCTGTATCAGCGTCTTGATTCATCCGTATATGATTTAAAAGACTGGTAAACGATTTATCTTTCTGTCGAAAGATCTTCATTAGCTCAATATAGGTTAGTTCTGATCGGTGTAATATTTGAGCATTAAAGAAGTATGCTGCGTCGTATCCTCGCTCACGCAATACTTCCATTTCCTCTTGCCGCACCACTGGTGGTAATTGAAACAAATCACCAACAAAGATAATTTGTACGCCCCCAAAAGGATGTCCCTCCCTTGGTCCATTTACTCGCAAAAACATATCAATAGCATCAATCATATCGGCTCTAACCATCGATATTTCATCAATAATCAAAATACCCAATTTGTTATAGAGTCGCCGATCTTTGAGTTTTTTAATGTCTGTTTCTGGAAAAATAAGGCGTGGTGGAAATCTAAAAAAGGAATGGATTGTCACACCCCGTACTTGCAGCGCCGCAACACCAGTTGGTGCCACAACGGCTACTTGTTCAGTTAAATTATTTCTTAAATAATTGACAAGGGTTGTCTTACCGGTCCCAGCTCGTCCACTTATAAAAATATAAGGGTCTTTTCTAGCAATCGCGGTTAATACAGCGTGATACTCCTGAGTGATTTCAATCAATGGATATTTTCACTCTTGTGAAGTTAATGATTGTTCAGCAGCAATCTGTCGTAGTGAACTCATAAATACCTCAGCTGGCTGCCCACCTTGTATAAGATATTTACCCTCTACGATCACTGAAGGTACTGCAGTG
>Ga0209188_1000592_pt1 | contig 34015 bp, 27 predicted proteins | sample C_130625_EF_Meta_FD_187307 | JGI IMG/M metagenome (GOLD analysis project Ga0209188, IMG submission 187307) | Freshwater microbial communities from Lake Croche, Canada to study carbon cycling - C_130625_EF_MetaG (SPAdes) (version 2) | ecosystem: Environmental > Aquatic > Freshwater > Lake...
ACGCACCAAAAATTACTCGTGGAATTCTCGCAGCCACTATCGCACCAGCGCACATCACACAAGGTTCGAGGGTAACTACGAGGGTTAGGTCTTCGAGCCGCCAATCACCACGGGCGTTTGTGGCTGCTCGAATCGCAACAATCTCGGCGTGGGCGGTGGGGTCATTATGCAGTTCTCTCTCGTTTCGACCAACCGCAACTACTTGCCAGCCAGCATCAAACAGCACAGCGCCGACCGGAACGTCGCCAGATCGCTCAATTGCTGTCCGCGCTTCGGCGAGCGCCAAGCGCATCGCGGCCTGTTGGTCTGAGAGGTTCATGGTTAAAGGTTAACCAGGCAAGCGTCAACTGGGCGTAGATTTAATGCATGCGCGTTCACATTGCCGATCATCCACTCATCAGTCACAAGCTCACCGTTTTGCGTGACGTTAAAACACCTTCGCCGGTTTTTCGTCAGCTGGTTGAGGAGCTTGTTACTTTGCTTGCCTATGAGGCAACTCGTGATGTTCGAGTCGACAAAGTGCAGGTTCAGACTCCCGTTGCCATCGCAGATGGTGTTCGCCTAAGTGTGCCGCGACCTTTGGTCGTGCCGGTTTTGCGCGCCGGTCTGGGAATGCTCGAGGGCATGGTCAAACTCTTGCCAACCGCGGAGGTTGGCTTCTTGGGAATCAAGCGCAACGAAGAAACGCTTGAGCCTTTCACCTATGCCAATCGATTGCCCGACGATTTGAGCGGGCGCCAGGTTTACATAATCGACCCGATGTTGGCCACCGGTGGCACGCTCATTGATTCGATTAACTATGTGCTCGAACGCGGCGCCACCGAAGTCACGGCGATTTGCCTAATCGGTTCGCCAGAAGGACTGGCTGCAGTCGAGGCCGCGATGCCGGGCAAAGACGTTACCGTGGTTTTAGGGGCGTTGGATGACCGCCTCAACGAGGTTGGCTACATTGTTCCGGGCCTCGGCGACGCTGGAGATCGCCTTTATGGGTTGGGTCAGTAGAGACAAATCTCAGTAGGCGCCAGTGCGGCTCAGAACCGCTTTGAAGGTGCGGATGATAATAAAGATGTCACCCGACAACGACCAGTTTTCAACGTAGTAAAGGTCAAGCCGAACGGTTTCTTCCCAGCTCAAAGTTGCTCTGCCGCTGACTTGCCACAACCCGGTAATGCCAGGTTTTACCAACAATCGCCGGTGGTCGTTTTGAGAATATTCCGCGACTTCACTAGCCAATGGCGGGCGCGGCCCGACGATGCTCATTTTTCCGGTGAACACGTTAAATATTTGTGGTAGCTCATCGATACTAAAACGACGGATGAACTTGCCAACCTTCGTGATTCGCGGATCATTGGGGTTTTTGAACATTCTCTTGTTGACCTGATTGTCAGCTTTAGCTTTCAACTCAGCGTGAATCTGATCGGCGTTTTTGACCATCGACCGAAACTTGAACATCTTGAAAGACTTGCCGTTTTGACCAACTCGACTTTGAGCGTAAAAAATTGAGCCCCGATCTTCAATAAAAATGGCCAATGCCGTTACCAGCATTATTGGCAAAACCACTATCAGCGATAAGAGAGCGAAAATCATGTCAAAAACGGTTTTCAGCAGAAATCGAAAGCCTTCGAACTTTGGTGTTTCAACGAACAGGAAAGGCATTCCCGCTACCGACTTGGTTGTGACCCGCTCTCCCGCGAAGTCGACTAATGATGGGGCAACGATTAGTTCGACGTTTGTTCCTTCGAGCGCCCAACTGATGCTCTTCATTCTGGATGAAGAAATGCTGTCAGAGCCAATGACTATCACAGCGTCGATTGAGTAGTCATGAATTTCACCGAGGCGCGCGTCTTCATAAGAGATCACCGACAACCCGAGCTCGGCCATTGTCTTGGCCTCATCGGCTGAAAATGCCGAGCTGGTGACGACGGCCCTGACCGGTTGATAGCCATCATGTTTAGCGGAAACAAGCCTGGAAGCCATGTCTAACAAATGGTCTTTTGGACCAATCAGTATGGTCTGCCTAACAAACTGCCCTTTTGCTCGCCGCGCTAAAAGCCACTGTCGGTTTGCCCAACGATGCGCGACGAGCCCGGCTGTAACCAAAAGAAACGCCCCTAAGACAAAGCTTCGAGAGACGTCTACCTTAACCGACAAGCTGGAAAATGCAACCACAACTAGCACAGCAAAAGATGCCTTTGTCGTTATGGCATATTCCGCAAAACCGGTGCCGGCCAGCTTTGGGTTCCAAGTTTTGTTTAGCGCCAAAGCCAGACACCAAACTATAAAAAGCACAATGCTTAGAGCGAGCTGACTCAAACTTACGGTCAAGTCTTGACCCACGTTGAGGGTTAGCCCCTCGTATGGCAAAGCTGAAGAATGCAGACCTAAGTCGACTGTCAGGCAACCCAAAACAACTGCTAGGTCAAGGATGAACAGCCTTACCCCTAACTTCTGCATCGGATTTAAGTTGGCGATTTTAGTTTTCATTTCTAATCACCGGCTCTAGCGCGCGAATAAGTTTTTGACTCGCCAAAATAAGCTCGTCGGTTACTTTGTCAAACACTTCGCTTGACCTCCCCCAAGGATCAACTAGTTCATCGCCGTCAAAGGCCGGCGGAGCAAATCCCCGGTATTGTGACGCCAATGAAACGATCTCGGCCAAATTAGAAGAGCTCTTCATGGCCGTGCGATCGTCTTCTTCTAGGTGTTCATTCTCGGCGTCAAGAAACTCGAGAATGCGAGCGAACTCTTTTATGGTAAAAGTTTTGCGGTTCGCACCCGCAACCAGTCTGACCACATCGCCTCGGTGTTCTTTTGTTGCCGTCAAAATTAGTTCAGCTGAACTAACCATGTTTTGCGTGAGCTGTCGGGCCACCACGTTGAAAGGTTCGATTCCTCGAGTGCTCGCCGAGTTTACAGATTCCGGGCTGGTCGATTTGCCGATCTCGGCCCTAGTTCCGGCTGATTCAAAAATAATTTGCGAAGTCAAACCGGCTTTTGCCGTTTCACGTCTCAATAGTTCTTCAGCTAGCGGCGACCTACAAATGTTGCCCGTGCACACAATCAAAACCCGAAAAGGTGCGGGTGTTTCCTTTGATTGATGAGCCATGTTAACTTACCTTGCTGAATCGCCGTATACAGACCCGTAGCTTTTTCCGTAACCGTAACCGTAGCCATCGCTGCTGGCTCCCCGCTGAGGAACCTTGCTCAGAACAGTTCCTAAAATTTGCCCGTTCACAGAATTGATGTGTTGAATTGCTCCCTCAAGTTGCGGGCGAGTGGTTTGACCAACGCCAACCACCAAGATGATTCCGCTGGTGATTCTTGAAAGGATTGCCGCGTCAGTTACCGGCAACAAAGGCGCGGCGTCAATGACGATTTGATCGTAGCTCTGCTCGAGGCTCTCAATAAGGTTGAGCATTTTGCTTGAGCTCAGTAACTCGCTTGGGTTTGGGGGAAGCTGGCCTGCAGGCAATACGTGCAACTTACCTCCCCAGTTTTGAATTACATCTGAGAGGTTTGCGCGGCCGATAAGGTGGTCGGTCAGGCCGACTGCACCTTCGATGCCCATGTATTTGTGAACGTCAGGTTTTCTAAAGTCACAGTCGATTAGCAAAACTCGCGCGCCAGCGTCGGCCAGGGCAATCGCCAAGTTGCAAGAAGTTGTAGTTTTTCCTTCGGAAGGAACCGAAGATGAAATAACAATTGACTTTCGGTTTCCCTCCACTTCAACAAAGTGGACGTTCGTTCGAAGCTGCCGGTATGCCTCCGCTTGAACACTTCGAGGGCTAGTGTGCACAATCAGAGGATGCTTGGGCAACTCTGCGTCAAATGAAATCGAGCCGAGGATGTTCGCACCGGTTATCTTGCTAACTTCGTCTGAGCTTCGAACTCGCAAGTCGAGACGGTCTCGCAAAATAGCTGAACCAAAACCAAGCACCAAACCAATAAACAAACTCAGGCCAATGTTTATTAGAGGCTTGGGCGAATCGGGAGTTAAGTTTAGATTGCCAGGCTGGATGGTGCTCAACTTAACTAAAGACGGCTGTCCGTTTGACGGCGTTTCAAGTTGAGTGACTGCCTCTGTGAGGCTTCTGCTAACCGCATCAGCGATATTTGCAGCAACTTCGGGCTGCAGGTCTAGAACTGTTATCTCGATGATTACGGTGTTTAGAGGAACATTAGTGCTGATGCGACTGGCGAGCTTGGAATAGGTTTCGTCGAGGGCAAGACTTTTAATGACGGGGTCTAAAACCTTTGGGCTAATAACAATGTCTGCATACGATTTGACTCTCTGCTGGGTGAAGTTGCTGCCAGTCAAAAGATCAGAGGCGGTTTCGGGGGTTTGTGTCGAAACGAAAACTCTAGTCGTTGAGGAATAGGTTTTTGGCAACAAAAGTGTGGCGGCGGTGCCAGCGCCGAGGCTAAGCACAACCAGCATAAGAATTGTGACCCAGCGCTTGCGGACAAGAAGCCAATATTCTCTAAGACTCAAAGTAGTCCCCAACCAATAATTCACTCATTTAATAAAAATAATGTCTCAAGAAGACTAGCAAAATTGAATCGCCCAAGCCTCGGCCATATGTTTTTTGGGCAAGCCACAGGCGAGAAAGCCAGTGTTGGTGAACTTTAGGTAACTTTTTCAGATTCCGCCAAATTTATGTCGCCATTTGATTGAGCTTGCTATAGTCTGTGGTAAAAGATGCGGGCGGGAAACCACCACGTAAAAAAATCTTGAGTGAGGAACTCGTCATGAAAATCAACAAGTTTTTAGGCTTCGCAGCCACAGCTGCATTGGTCTTGGCTCCGATTGTCACCTTCAGCACTTCAGCGCAGGCTTACCCGACCGGTCAGGCCATGACGGTTACCGCAAGCAAGTACACCGCAGTTGCAGGATCCGAAATCAGCGTTCAGGCAAACCGCGTCTTCCCTGGTTGCACAGTAACCTTCACGCTAAGGTCTAGCTCGTATTCTGCGGTCGCTAGCGCACAGGGTGCGACGAAACTTGTGAGCGTGAAGGTTCCATCGCAAGCTGGAACCTACGAGCTGAAGGCTGCTACCCGGGCTAACTGCAAGCCAGGTGCAGTTGCTGAAACCGCAACTGCCTCTATTGTGGTAACCGCAAAGCGTTAGAACAAAAAGGCTAAAAGTCTCTAGTTCGACTTCTCCTAGTCGATGAAGCGCAGGGCGACGACTGTCGTTTTGATAGTCGTGATTGCGTACTTAGGTTATTGCTCAGTAAAGTTCACTCTTTTAGCTAACGCCGCGTCTGGTCTATCTCAAACCATTTCAAGCGCCGGTTCACTGACCCAAACGCCTAACATTCAGAAAATTTTAGGCTTGCAGAGGCAGGCATCCACTCAACTAGGCGACGCACAAGCAGTTGTAAACGACCCTCTGCTGGCTCCGATGAGTTGGTTGCCGGTTTTCGGTGAAGATTTTTCCGCCGCAAAAACTTTGGTTGCATCCCTCTCTGGCATTGTAGAAAAAAGCGAACCAGTGTTGGCGGCCCTCCAAGAGTTTGCAACCAGAGCCGAAACTAACGATTCAAACGCAAAACCTCTGACTGATAACAACTTGGCCAAAAAAGTTACAGAAATTATCAATGTTGTAGATCAGTCTCGAAAGTCTCTTGAAGAAATTAATACGAAGAAATTACACTTTGGCTTGGGTTCAAAAATCGAACTTGCCCACACAAAACTCAATGAACTTTCTCTTGGCCTAGCTCACCTGAAGCCGCTTGTTGCCGTGCTCGAGCCCATTTTGACAAACCGCGAAAAACAAACCTGGTTTGTCGCCACTCAGAACTTGGCTGAAGCTAGAGGAACGGGAGGACTTCTGGGCTCGTTCGCGCTCCTTGAAATTATGAACGGACACCCCTCGCTAGCCGGAGCTGGAAGCGACCAAGATCTCGATCGGTTGGGACGAGTTGATCCAAGTGCTTTGCCTAGAAGTTTGCAGATTTTGTGGGGCGGAACACCCGATGATTGGCGAGACATAAACGTTTCGTCTCACGTGCCGTATTTCGCGGCACAAATATCTGAGACTCTTTCGTCCAAGAAAATTAATATCGACGGGGTCATTGTTTTGGGTCAAGGCACAGTAGCTCAGTTAGTTTCTGCAACTGGCGGTATGAACATAGATGGGGTTCAGGTAAACGGCGAAAACATCAGCGATTTCTTAGCCAAAGGCATTTACGCAAAATACGAAGATGTCGGCGCAAAAAATGCGTGGGTAAAAAACTTTATGCACACTCTTTTCGCTCGTCTTGCGAAACGGAATTTCGATTATTCAGGAATTTGGAGCGCGGCAACAAGGACCACCTCGGGTGACAGAATTTCGGCTTGGGCTAAATCAGAACAGCTTCAGGCGCGGTTTAGGCGCGATGGTGTAGACGGCGCTGTTAGCAACAAATCTGGCTCAGTAGCTCAAATTTCTTTGAATAACGCCGGCGGAAACAAGCTCGATGCCTACCTCGAGCTCGAGGCTAAATACTCTCTCGGGCGATGCGGAGTTGCCACCGATCTTGGCCTGCCTGGTCGCCGCGCCAAACTCGACATGTTGATTTCAAACAAGGCGCCGAAGAGTGGTTTGCCGAAATACGTAACCCCTCGCGCAGACCTGCTTCCTGGGCAAAAACTAATTCTGGGTTCTAACCGGACTCTCGTCTCGGTTTATGCGCCGGTGAATTCCACGATTGATTTTTTTACGCTGAATGGCGAGACGGTATTTGCCTCTCAAGGCTTCGACCACGACCATCCAGTTTGGGTATTTGACCTTTCAACGCTACCCGGCCGAAGCTACCGCCTTGTCGCGAACTGGGTCGAGCCAACCGTTGATTCGGCAGGAAGAAACTCGCAGACAGCGCCAAGCCTAATTGCCCCTGTTGCATTAAACCCGGTAAAGACATCGGTTAGCACGTCCGGCGTTTGCGCAGCAAAAAATAAATAACTGAAACTAAGCGTTCAAGTTGACTCGAGACTTAGGCTCCCCTAAGATTTCAGCTATGACTTCATTGCGCAACTCAATCTCATTGTCGGAGGCGACCCTAGGCCGTCCTGCAATGATGTGCGCCATGATGTGTATGCGAATGTGTCGCTAACAAACCTCTAGCCAAATCTTGGCAACCAGTTAGCAAAAGACACCAACACCCCAGCCCAGAAGCGGCCAACAGCGCTCGCTTTGAAAACTCAAAACTTCGCAAACACATCTAAAGGATTTCAAAATGGCTATCGCCCACCTAAACTCATTTCGCTCACCAGCAGCCCCAGCTCCAGCTCCTCACTTAGCTCTTGTTACCGAAACCGAAGCGCGCGGCTTCGCGCTGTATGTTGGCCTCGACGAAGCTACCGCAGCCGCAGCCGGTACCTCACTGGTTGAAGTTGCCGCCGCGCTTCGCCGAACACTTGCCGAGTTGGTTCCGGCCGCGGCTGAAGAAACCTACGCCGCAGTTGCCCTAGCCCCGATTGGCATCGGCGGGCGTCCGGTTGACGTGGCTCGCGCCGCCTTGCAAAACCCTAAGACTTCGGGCAACCGCTCAGGCAACGTCGCAGGGCAAGCCGCTAAGGGAATCGTGATTGATCTGAACCGCAAGAAAGTTTTTGCCGACGGCACCAACGCCGACCTTACGCAAAAAGAGTTTGAGCTTGTTAGCTACCTGGTTGAAAACGAGGGCGAAACCATCAGTCGCCGCGAGCTTGTGGATGCGGTTTGGGCCGACGACGAAGCAGAAGCGCCAAACGACCGTACCATCGACGTTCACGTGCGACGCCTACGAGCCAAGATCGCCGGTTATGAAGACATCATTCGCACGATTCGCGGCGTGGGTTACCGGTTTGACAAGCACCCTGATGTTTTGGTCGAGGCCTAAACCACCGGCGCGTTTGGTGCTTATATAAAACATGTGACCATTTTGCCGATGACTTTACCCCTCAAAGATCTTCTTGAGGTGGCGGCAATCCGTGTTCTCGACCTGATCGACAAAGGCAATCCCACCCCTGTGATCTTGATTGATGGTCGGTCAGCCACTGGCAAAACACTTTTTGCGGCCGAGTTGCAAAACCGCCTATTTCAGTTGGGCGAAACTGCCCCTCGCATCATCCACATGGATTCGCTGTATGAGGGTTGGGGCGGCCTCGAGGCTGGCAGCGAGTATCTGTTGCGATTTATTCTTGGCCCGGTTAGTCGCAACAAAACTGCAAGCTGGCAAGAATTTGACTGGGATGCGGGATCACGCGCTGGAGCTTGGCGCGAGTTTGAAGGTGGCACGCCGCTGATTATTGAAGGTTGTGGCGCTTTGAGTTCGGCGGCATCTGAGATTGCCGATGTGAGAATTTGGCTAGAAGCCGATAGCGAAACTAGAAAACAGCGGTGGGACCAAAGAGAGCCTGAGGCTCATCAAAAATTTTGGGCGTCTTGGGCGGCACAAGAAGAAAACTTTTATGCCCGCGAAAAATCGGCCGCTCTAGCCGACCTCAAGAGCCAAACCGACGCTGACCGCTAGGTGGTTTTGCGGTTCTTGAGCCAGCTGCGAGCGCCTACGGCAACCGAAGCCAAAATAAAGAATGCGGCAATCGCGTAAGACGCTTTTTCTAGAGCTGGATTGCTTGCGGCAAAGTAGCCGGTGACATTGAGACCACAGCCCCAAACCACCGCACCCAACAGGTTCGAGCTAAAAAATTTGTAGTAGTTCATTTTGGCGATTCCAGCGATCGGCGGAACGAATACTCTTGCCCACGGAATGAAGCGACCAACCACAACGGCGGCCCATCCCCAACGATTGTAAAAATCTTCTGATTTGCGAATTCCCGCTTGAATCCAGCGACCCTGGCGTTTATCGAGGTAGGGCCGACCGTAGTGGCGACCGATTGTGTAACCGACCTGGTCGCCGAGCCATGCAGCTACGCCGATTCCCACGGCCATGACCCAGATGTTCACGTCTCCGTTGCCAGCGGCAACCAGCCCAGCTGCAAAGACCAGTGAGTCACCGGTCACAAAAGGAATGAATGCCCCGATAAACAGACCTGTTCCGGCAAAAATCAATCCCCAGACCGCAAGGTAAAACAACCATGGACCCAGATTTGGGTACCAAGTTGTTATTTCTTGCGAAATCGAGGCGTGAAAAGAGGCGTGCATCCTGAAAGTTTAAGCGTTAGCTACGGTTTGCCGTGCAGAACGATTTCGTGAAGGCTGTGACGCACTCGCGGGGTGATCTCGCGCTCGTAAGCTGGACCCTCAAGCTGCTCGGCCGGCGCAACTTTGCCGATAGAAACTGCCAGCAAAACCTCGAGATTTTCGTCTAACCCCAAGTTTGAGTGCAGAGTCGCGTGTTCGATGCCCATCATTTGGTGGGTGTGAAGGCCAAGTTCTTGAGCTTGGATGCAAAGCGAAGCGACCGCAAGCCCGGCGTCGTAGTGAGCGCTGTTATAGGGGCGACCGTCGGCCTGCGTTTTCAAAACTGAAACCACGATTAGGGCTGAAGCGTGTGGCGCCCAAGACCCGTTAAACCCACCCAGGCCAGCGGTGATTTTCTGGTGCAGCTCAGTGCCACGCTTGGCGACCGAGAATCGCCAAGGCTGACCATTATTTGCCGAAGCCGCCCAGCGAGCAGCCTCCAAAACGCTCAAAAGGTCGTGGTCGCTAAGTTCGTGGGTCATGTCGTAGGAGCGTGGTGACCATCGCTCCGCAAGAACGGTGAGGATAGGGGCTGCGGTGATGGCTGTTTTATTCATAGTTGTAGTCAACCCAGCCTCGACAGTACTATTCCCCGCGCGAGGTTTGAAAGCTTGGGCTATTTTGCCAGAAGCCAAAAGACCGGCAGGCTAAACATCGCCAAAGTTGCCAGCGCCAGCAAAATTTGCAGCCAAACCGGCGAAACCCACTTGCCGAGGATTTTTTTGTTACGGGCCAAAAGCCAAACTATGACCATCAGAATCGGGGCGCTCAAGCCGTTAAGCAAAGCTGCCAAATACAAGAAATACATCGGAGGAATTCCGGCGAGGTTTAGGAGAAGTGCCAAGCCCATCGAAGCCACGATTACCGCGTAGAACGCTCTAGCCTGAAGCGGCGCTTTTTCTAGACTCGCGCGCCACCCAAAAGTTTCGGCTACCGCATAGGCGGTTGAGCCGGCGAGCACTGGAATGCTCAAAAGCCCGACCCCAAGAATTCCCAATAAAAATAACAGCCCCGCAAACTTACCGGCAATCGGGGTTAGCGCCGCGGCCGCATCCTCGGCTGAATTGATCGACAAAATACCCTGTTGGTGCAGCGTTGCCGCGGTGGTAGCCATAATCGCGAACATAATAAAAACGCCTGTGGTCATGCCCGAAAAAACATCGCCACGCATCGCTCGTATGTGCCCTCGGTCGACAACGCGGTCGGGGTCTTCAACCTCTTCAGCCGCTTGCCAAAAGAACAGGTACGGCGAAATTGTGGTTCCGGCTATGGCAATCAAGAGTGAAAAAGTTGTCTTGGTGAAATCGATTTTGGGAGCAAAAGTGGCGGTCTGCACTTGAATCCAGTCAACCTGGGCCACAAACAGCACGGCGACATATGCCAGAAGCGAAAGACATAGCCAACGCAGGTAACGAGCGTAACGGTGGTAGGGCACCAAAATCTCGGCCGCGGCGATCACAAGCGCAAAACCGACAACTCCAACCACCTGGTCTATCGGAACGAGCAGCCTAAGGGCAGCAGCCATCGAAGCTAGGTCGGCCGCGATGTTGACCGTATTAGCCACTGAGACCAGCAGCACGGCGATGACCAGAACCCAGCGAGGCATCTTGGCTTTAATGATGGCCGCTAACCCCTGCCCGGTCACGAGCGCTAACCGCGCGCAAGCCTCCTGTGTGGCGAAAGCAAGAGGCAAAAGCCAAGGTGCTGACCAAAGCATTCCGTAGCCGACCGAAGCACCGGCCTGTGAGTAGGTGCCGATTCCCGAAGGGTCATCGTCGGCTGCCCCGGTAATAATTCCCGGGCCGAGTCGATTGAAATAGCCCTGCGAGCGAATCGAGTTTCGCAGTGGATGATGCCTGCGAAAACCCTCGGGCAGCTCTGGGCCCAAAAACTTTTCGTCTCGCTTAGAGTCGTTCAAAAGAGTCGATCCCCGCTCATATCTAGCCCCCGCAACTCGTCATAATCGAGTGTCACGCAGGTAATGCCGCGGTCTTCTGCCAACGTTTTGGCCTGAGGGCGAATCTCTTGGGCCGCAAAGACCCCTCGCACCGGAGCCAACAGCGGGTCTCTATTGAGAAGTTCAAGGTAGCGGGTTAGCTGTTCAACACCATCAATGTCTCCTCGTCGCTTGAGTTCGATTGCAACTGTGCCACCGCCCACCTGACTGGCCAAAATGTCGACCGGCCCAATCGCCGTGAAATACTCGCGCCTAATCAAAGTCAAACCGTCTTCAACAACGTGAAGTTGCGCGGCGAGCAACTCTTGCAGGTGCGCTTCAACACCATCTTTGATGAGCCCAGGGTCAGCCCCCAGGTCGTGTTCGATAGTCTCGAAAATCTCAAAAATATTTACAAACAAAACGTCGGATGTCTTGGATTGCGCAACTCTCCACACTTCTTTTACGCCTTGTTCCACGTGAAACTCACTCGGTTCTTCGACGGTGACCACGCAGGGCGGGTTCATCCAGTTCAAAGGTTTAAAGCTGCCCGAATCACTGTGGATTAAGACGCTGCCGTCATTTTTTTGCATCAACAACCGCTTGGCACGCGGCAAATGAGCGCTGAGCCGGCCGGTGTAGTCGACCGAACACTCAAGAATTAAGAGGCGCATGTCACTTGGCAGTTTTGGCGAGTTTGGCTTCGAGCTTCGCGACTTTGTCGAGAAGTTCGCTTAGGGCTTGGTCTTGGTCGGCAAGGTGGTTTTGAATTTCTTTGGCCTCTTCAAGAATCGCACCGGCGTCTTCGTAGGTTGCGATTGCTCGAGCGTCTGAGGCTTGGGCCTGAATGTTTTGGCCGACGATAATGATTGGCAACAACACCAGCTGCAAAAATGTTTGGGCAATCCAAGCGACGATTACCACCGCGTTGCCAGTGGCAAGAACTGACGGAAGGCTTACCAAAGACAGGATGCAAAAAAGATAGGCGGCCCACATCGTGCCCACCCGACGAGTGATTTGAAAGCCAAGCCGGTTGTTGAATGCCGTTAGCTTGGTAACCGGCTCAGTCTCGGATTTGCGAGTATTGCCATATGTGGCTGGGCCGCGTTGCTTGCGATTTTCAACGTGAGGGTGCTGTCGATAGTTGTAATTGCTGGCCATGTTTCAAGGGTAGCGAAGTAAAGCTCAAACCAGCTGGCAGGCTGTAAACTTTTGCCTTATGGCCATGAAAATTACTGTAATCGGTCTCGGCTACCTCGGTGCAACTCACGCAATCGCGATGGCTGAGCTTGGGCACGATGTTATCGGAATCGAACCCAACCCAAAACGTTTGGGCGACCTGCAGAATGGTGTGATTCCTTTTCATGAGCCTGGCCTTCCAGAAGCTCTGTCAAGGGTCCTAGAAAAAGGCAATATTCGTTTCAAAGAAAACCACGACGAAGAGTCTTTTGAAGCAGACATCCACTTTTTATGTGTTGGAACCCCCCAGTTGCCGGGCAGCTATGCCGCCAACACCGAATACCTTCACTCAGCAATCAACGCCTTAGCTCCCTACCTGCGTGAAGATGCTGTAGTAGCAGGCAAGTCGACTGTTCCGGTGGGAACTTCGGCCGAACTAACAGCTTCGCTCGCGGCTCAGGTTGGCTTCGTTCCTCACCTAGCCTGGAACCCCGAATTCTTGCGCGAGGGCACCGCACTTCAAGACTCGTTGCGCCCCGACCGCATCGTTATCGGCGTTAATGACGAGCGCAGCGAAGAGCTGCTTCGAAAGGTTTACGAACCCATCACCGACCTCGGCACCCCATTCTTGGTCACCGATATTCCAACCGCCGAACTGGTTAAGGTGGCCGCCAACTCATTCTTGGCAACCAAAATTTCATTCATCAACGCTATGGCCGAAATCGCTGAGGTGTCGGGCGCAGACGCAGTCAAGCTCGCAGAGGCAATCGGATATGACGAGCGCATCGGCAACAAGTTCTTGAGAACCGGAATCGGCTTCGGCGGTGGCTGCCTGCCTAAAGACATTCGTGCCTTCATGGCTCGCGCCGAAGAACTCGGCGTGGGTTCGGCCGTGCACTTTTTAGAAGACGTCGATCAGGTCAACCTGCGTCGCAGAAATCGGGTTGTTGAAATCGCTCAGGCTGAACTCGGTGACCTGAGCGGCAAAAAAGTTTTGGTTCTCGGGGCAGCGTTCAAGCCCGACAGCGACGACCTGCGAGACAGCCCAGCCATCGGTGTGGCAAAACTGCTTTTGGCAGCGGGAGCCAACGTGATGATTCACGACCCGATCTCGCTTTCAGGCGTCAGAGCCCAACACCCAGAGTTTGAAACCGAACAAGACCTTTTGGCCGCAGCAGCCGGAGCCGAAGCCGTGGTTTTGGCCACCGAGTGGAGCGAATACCGTCAACTCAACCCGTCGCACATTGGCGCTGTGGTGGCCAACCGCCTGCTAATCGAAGGGCGCAACGCTTTGCCGGTTGCCGACTGGCAAGCCGCCGGATGGCGAGTGATTGCTTTAGGGCGCAACCTTGAAACCACAGCTAGCTAAGGTCCAGTTTTGATCATCGCTGAAGCGGTTGCTAAATATCGATTGCAAAAAATCGGCGAGCGCCCACCCCTGGCTGAATACCTGCGAGACAGTTACAAACGTCGATCTTTTGCATTCACGCTAGCCCGATTTAACCTCCAGGCCAGCACGGCAAAGTCATCGCTCGGGGTTGCTTGGTTGGTGCTCGTTCCGGCTTTGCAAATCATGGTTTACGGCCTCATTTTTGGTTTAGTTCTAGGCAGCTCACGCCCAGCGAACTTTTTGCCCTACCTGATCACCGGCATTGTGTTATTTCAATTTGTTGCCGGCTCTTTTGCCGATGGGGCAAAATCAATCACTGCAAACGCCAGCTTGGTGCGTTCCCTAAACTTTCCGAGGGTGTTGCTGCCAACCTCAGCGGTCATCTCAAACGTAATTCGAATCGTTCCACTGGTTGGGCTTATGCTCATCGCGCTGATTGCGCTCGGTGAGCCGATTACTTGGAACTGGCTCTTAGTGATTCCAGACCTGGTTTTGATGGCCTGCTTCAGCGCTGGCCTCGCAATGATTGCGGCGCGCCTCACAGTTCACTTTGCGGACCTCAACCAACTGGTGCCATTTATCACCCGGGTGGCTTTTTATAGTTCAGGTATCTTCTTTTCGGTCGATAAGCTCGCAGCCGGTCACCCCATTTTGCAACCAATCATGGATTCCAACCCGATTCACATCTTTTTGCAAATCGCTCGCGGCGCTCTCGTGCAGGGTTACAGCTACGACCTTTATCAATGGATTTTTGGTGCAATCTGGGCGCTGGCCTCGTTGATCCTCGGATTCGTTTATTTCTGGCGAGCCGAAGAAAAGTTTGGTCGAAATGTCTAGCAGTCAAAGAAGCAGCCAAGTAGTCGGGGGCGAACGCCGCCCCGTCGTAATCGTCGACAACGTGGTTGTCACCTACCGAGTGTTTTCCAGCGGAAAGAAAATAACCGCATCCACCGCAAGAGTCAAACGCAGCGGCAAGCTTCGCGAAGTCGAAGCCATTCGTGGAGTGAGTCTAACCGCCTACGAAGGCGACAGCATCGGAATCATCGGCACCAACGGGTCGGGCAAGAGCACTCTCATGAACGCCATCTCGGGGCTGTTGCCGATTGACTCAGGCGCCGTTTACGCGAGCTCAAGGCCTTCGTTCCTCGGTGTTGGCGCCGCAATGATTCGCGAGCTTTCAGGTGAAAAGAACATCATCCTCGGTGGTCTTGCACTTGGAATGTCAAAAGCCGAAGTGGCGGTGAAATATGAAGCCATCGTGGACTTTTCAGGCTTGCGCGAGTTTATTGATTTGCCAATGAGCACGTATTCATCGGGAATGGTCGAGCGTTTGAAGTTTGCAATCGCCGCTGCGCGCGAACACGACATTCTGATTATTGACGAAGCCCTTGCTGTTGGCGACAGCGATTTTCGCAAACGCAGTGAAGCGCGAATGCGCGAGTTGGCGGCCAACGCGGGTTCGGTGTTTCTTGTCAGCCACTCCATGAAGTCGATTCTCGACACCTGCAACCGAGCCATATGGCTCGATAAAGGCTTAATTAAAATGGATGGCACCGCACGCGAGGTCTGTGAGGCTTATGCGAGTTCTGTGGGAGCCCCTCTAGATGACTAGAACCTCGGTCACCTATGTAATGCCGGTTCTCAATGAAGAGCGCTACCTGCGCCAAGCGGTTGAGAGTATTTTTGAACAAAGCGCCGAGGGTCCGGTCGATTTGGTTTTGGCTTTGGGCCCGTCAACCGATCGCACCAACCAAATCGCTGAGGATCTGGTTGCCGAAGCCCGAAAGCGCAAACGCAAAATCCAGCTTGTCTCTAACCCTGTCGGAACCACCTCGAGCGGCTTGAATGCAGCCATCGCGGTTGCAACCGGCGACGTAGTTGTTAGGGTTGACGCCCACAGCAAACTTTCACCTGGCTACACTGCTTTGGCGGTGGAAATCTTGAACCAAACCGGCGCTGCCAACGTGGGCGGGTTGATGAGGGCGGTAGGCAACACACCGTTTCAAACTGCAGTGGCGTGGGCCTACATGAGCCGATTCGGCCTCGGTGGTGGCGCCTATCACGTTGGTGCCGAGGCGGGGCCGGCAGACTCGGTATACCTAGGTGTTTTTAGGCGCGAGATTTTGCAAAACCTCGGAGGCTTCGACGAGGCAATCGTGCGTGGCCAAGACTGGGAATTGAACCAGAGATTGCGCTCTGCCGGCCACATCGTTTGGTTTGACCCAAGGCTTGAAGTGGAATATCACCCGAGGTCTAGCTGGCGCAAACTCGCCAAGCAATTTTTTGACACCGGCCTCTGGCGCGGGTTGTTGAGTCGGGCCAACGCTGGCCGAGTCAACCTTCGCTACCTGGCCCCACCAGCTCTGGTCTTGTTTAGCTTGATCGGCTTGGTACTTGGCATCATTGGCGAAACCCTCGATTCCAAAAACGAATGGGGACAACTGCTCAAACTTGGCTTTGCGCCGCTTTCGATTTATCTGCTCGGGGTCGGCCTAGTTGCAGTGCTAAGCAAAACAAAACAGCCTGTGGCAATCAACCTATCCAGCCGCATCGCGCTTCTGGTGGTCTTGCCCACAATGCACATTTTTTGGGGCGCTGGTTTTTTATTCAGCGTTCTTAAAAAGAGTTAACTTCCCTTAACCAAAGCGACCGCGCCAAAAGCTGCCACGAGCTGATGCTCCAGCTCAGTGGCCAAGCCCGGGCCGGTCAAAACAAAACTTTCGGCTGCATCAACCGGGGCCGTCGGCCAAACCTCAGCAACCCGCCAAGCGAAAACCTCGGCCGAATAGCTGCTGAGCCAAGCGTTTGGAGCTAACATCTCAAGCTTGCCGACCTGCAACTCAAAACCGGGTTGCACCAGTTGAACCCTGCCAGAATCAAGCAACGCCAGAGTTTCGCCAGAAATAGCCCTCGACATGTGAAGCGGATACATCGAGTTCACCTGAAGCAGAGCCACGCTGAGACCGGCATCCAAGGCGGCTTGGATTTTAGCAAGCGCAACCGGCGTGTTAACCGGGTCACGAAAATTCGCGGCGACGACGAGATTGAAGTTTTGCGGAGCTCGCGCCTCGGCACCAACCAAGGCGCTCTGACGAGGAGCATAAAAAGCCCTGGTCTCGGACACTTGTAATTTCAGAGCGCCAGATTTAGCTGCCTCGCGATGCCACCTCAAATAGCTGTCACGATAGTGCGTTCGAAATTCAGTGATCCACCTAAAACTCAACTCGCCCTGCGTCAAACCGCCGTTGTCGGCTCGCTGAATCGTGAGCGTGCGCCAAGGGGCAACCATTGCACAGTCCTTTGCAAAAGCACGCTGCAGGCGTTTGCGATATTCGGTGTCTCCGCCTTTACGCACAGTGTCGAAATAGCCCACGCGGTCTCGAACTTTTTGGCGCCAAAACATGAGGGCCGGTTCGCAGATTCCAACCCTTAGACGGCGACCAGATTCCGCCGCCTCGAGTCGATCCGTTAGGCGCGTCGACATAGAAATGTTTGCTACCTGATCGGCATGCGCCACAAGGTGCGCCACTTGAAGTTCAATTCGCTGCGGATGCATCCAGTCATCACTGTCTTGAAAAGTTATGAGCTCACCGCGGGCTTCGTCGAGGGCTCGATTTCTGATGCGATAGGTGCCGCCGTTTGTTGTTTGACGCAAAACCCTCACGCGGGCATCTAAAGCGGCAACCCGTTCGAGCACCCCGTCAAAGCTGAGCGGAGAGGCATCGTCAATCACCAGCAACTCAAGGTTTTTATAGGTCTGCGAGAGCACCGAATTGATGGCCGTAAAGATGTGCTCGTTGGGCTCAAAAGCGCTCATCACGACGGTTACGAGAGGCCCTTCGGTAACCGACGACAGGTTAGTCTGATTGGCCGAAAGCATGTCAAAAGGTGCGATTTCGGAGCCACTCGAACCCGTTAAAGAACTCGCGAGCTGCAACTTTGCAAACCTGGGGCCGATTAGTTGAGCGCTGAGTCGATTGACCCAATCCCCGGTGCTTGGCAAAGAAGCAAGATTTGCGAAATCTTCAGATTTTACCGACCTGAAAGGGTTGGCGATATCGGCCAAAAGAAACTCGAGAGGCAACGAATAGTCGCGACCAAACATAAAAAATGCATTGAGCGACTCTCCCACCTGTTGCACTCTGGTGGTTGGTGCAATCCGCGGCACGAGGTTAGCCAAAACTTTTGACCACTTGAGCCGACTCTCGAACCCCGACGCCGAAACTGCCGCTTGAGCTTTGTCAACCTGAGCCAATCGCAAGGCGGTGATGGCATAAGCCACGCGATGCATGTGCGGCAGTCGACGCCATCCAAATTTTGAAATCGACCAGTCATAAAGCTCCAACGCATCTTCTAGATCTGAAGCATGGATGATTTGGTTACTCAGCAACCAGGCTAAATCTCTGAATGCGCCCAAGTTGGAGATATCTTGTTTTGAAAGCAGCCCGGTTCTCACGCGATTGATTAGCTCCGCGGCACTGTTGCTGCTGCCCAAAGCGATTGACGCGAGCTCGTTTCGAGCCAGCAACGAGCGAGTGCGCAGGCCAGCGAAAAGGAACATCAAACGTTTGCTTCGGTGATAGCGTTTAGCGCCAACCGGTGAGTTCGTGATGTTCAAATTTGTCATGTTAAGCCAATTAAACTTGGTTCATGCCCAAAAGCCCAAAGCAAACCGTGATTCGCAACGATATCCAGGCTCTTCGGGCAATAGCAATCATCTCGGTTGTCATTTTTCACCTGTGGCCAAATCACTTTAGCGGCGGATTCATCGGCGTTGACATCTTCTTTGTAATATCCGGGTTTTTGATTACCGGTCAACTCTGGCGCGAGGTTGAGCTAACCGGTCGAGTAAAGTTTTCAGTCTTCTGGGCTCGACGCGCGCGCCGCCTATTGCCGGCCTCACTACTAGTAATTGTGGCCACCACCGCCACCGCACTCCTGTTCATTCCGCCGGTATGGTTGACGCACTACGTAGACGAAGCGGTTGGCTCAGTCACCTACGTACAAAACTGGGTTTTGGCCGGCAAAGCAACCGACTATCTGCAGGGAAACACTGATTCATCGCCGTTCTTGCACTTCTGGTCGCTATCGGTTGAAGAACAGTTCTATGTCTTCTGGCCGTTGATTTTGGGCTTCTTGCTGCTACTGGTTCGGATCTCTCGAGTCTCTTCAAAAACGGCGATTGTCACCGGCCTTTCAATTATCGCGGCCGTTAGTTTTGCTTATTCCGTATTTCTCACCGTCATTGAGCCTGAGCTTGCCTACTTCAGCACATTCACGAGAGCCTGGGAATTCGCCACCGGCGCATTGGTGGCAGTGGTCTTTAGCCAACGAAACTTGGGAATGCGGTTTCGAGCGATTTTGGTTTGGCTCGGCTTGGCGCTCTTGGCCTACGGATTTCTCTCGTTCAACAGCCACACCGCTTTTCCGGGCTACTGGGCGGCGGTTCCGGTTGTGGGGGCAGCAATGCTCTTGCTGGGTGGAGACAGCCAAAGTCGCTTAGCCCCGAGTTGGGTTTTCAAGCTGTGGCCAATTAGGTTCTTAGGCGATATCTCTTATTCGCTCTATCTTTGGCACTGGCCGCTAATCATTTTGGCCCCGTGGGTGCTGCGCCGCGATCTGGCAACCAACGATCGATTAGTGATTTTGGTCGGGGCCGTTTTGCTCGGATGGCTTTCAAAACGTTTTGTTGAAGACCCGATTAGGTTCGGGTGGATATCAAAACGTCGAATCAACGTTCAGTTGTTAGCATCTGCGTCGGCGATGGGGTTAGTGGTTTCGGTGGCTTTGGCTTCGGGGGCTTTCGCGCAAACCAAACTTGACTCGAGCTGGAGTTCTAAGAACCTTCATCCATCGCTCTCTGCGGCGCCCAAAGATTTTCCAAATTTAGAAAAATCTAACTGCGTTGTGAATAAGCGAAGTTCTGAGTTTAAGTTTTGCGTTCGAGGCGATAAAAATGGATCGGTTCGAATTGGCCTATTTGGCGACTCTCACGCGCGTCAGTACTATGAACCGCTCGAGGCTCTGGCCCTAGAAAATCACTGGCAACTCGTTATTTCATCAAAGAGCGCCTGCCCAATAGTTGACATAAACAACTTTCCTAACGGAATTGCAAACCAGAGTTGTCGCATTTGGAATCAAGGGTTCGATGGTTTCATAAGAGCACAAAAGCCGTTTGATTTGATTATCAACTCAACCTCTTCTTTTGTAACCGGCCACTCCCACGCCGCGCCAAAGGCATATTCCGAAGCGGTTAAAAAAATTGTTTCGCTCGGTAACCGATGGATGGTTATTGTCGATAATCCGAAACCGATGGGTGACTTCTTAGCCTGTATTGAGGCGGCTGGAAGCACCGCTTCGGTTGACTGCGCGATCTCACGTGTCAACGCGTTAATGCCGCCAGATAGATTGCCCGACTCTGTCAAGGGCTTGGCCGGGGTGTTCGTTGCCGACTACACCGATGTTTATTGCACCGAAGAAAAATGCTCGCCGGTGATAGATAAAACCGTGGTTTATCGAGACGTTAGCCACATCACCGCAACTTTTTCTAAGACTCTCAAAGGCCTCCTGGCCACGTCAATAGCTCAAGCCCTTCAACAACCTAAATCCAACTAGCCCAAGCTCAGTTTTTCTCTCGCAGTGAGATTACAATCGGCTTAGACCCATGAATCAGAGGAGCATGCCTGGTGATTCGAGTTAAAAACTTGAGAATCTTGACCATTGCGGTTGTGGCGACTCTCGTGGTTTGGGCAAACATCGGCGCGATGGGTGACACGGGTCAACCTTTTGCAACCGGCAACACAGTTTTCGATGTCAAAAAATACGTTGGTGACTCTGACTGGATTGAAAACGCCCCAATTGTTTTGGGCCGCCACTTCAAACACGTGACTCTAATCAACATAAAAAGCGACGTCAAAGGAGTCGCTGAACAGCAAAAGTCTTCTGTTCAGGGTTTTTCGGTGCAAAAAGAAATCGTCGATATTTTTGGCGGTGTTGACGCAAACTACTCTGATTTTCCGCTTGATTTTCGCAACACCACAACAGGCCTAACTCTAGAAAACCTAAAACCCTACCAATTTGAACTTCCTTGGGGAAAAACCGAAGCCGAAGTTCACTGCGTGCCAGCAGTCGCAGCTGATTGCACACTCGCCCTGTTTTGGAATAAATCGACTGTGCGTCGAAACCAAGACGCGACGTTCATCGGCGTGAGGTTGCGAGGCAACTTCTTTGGTCTGGTCGAAGAACACCTTTTTGAACAACTCGGGGCGGTGAGGCCACATGCTTAACGAAATTTTGGTTTTAGCGCTTTTGGTTTCAGGTGGCGTCTCAGCTTCGTGGATGTTAGGAGTGCGGTCTACACTGCTGGCGATTCCAACCGGACTCCTGTTGGCCACCGTGGCCCGAATTTTGATTTTTTCGACCTGCAACCTCTTTGGGTTCCGTCAGTTTGCGACCGGCATTTTTTATGCCGCCATGGCCGCCGCTCTGGTTATTGCCGCGTTGAAAGTTCGAAACGGTCTATACCGGCCGTTGATTGCGTCTTTTGCCGCAAGCTTGGTCGCCGTCTTTAGCACCCGCGTTTTAGGAGCGGCTGGAACCCGACACGGAGACAGCTATTGGATTCTCTCGGTGTCACATTTGATGCAGAACAACGGCGACATGTTAATTCTTGACGGCCACACTCCTTTGAAGCGCGGATTCGCTTATCCTCTTTTGTTAGCTCTTGGCCCGCAAGACCAGACCCTCACCGCTGTCACGCCATACATTTTCTTCACTCTGATTTGCGCGATCGCCTGGGTTGCCTGGGAGCTCGTCAAAAATGCCCCCCGCAATCGGGTCTACTTTGTAGGTGCAGCGCTGGCCGCAATTACCGTCACGGCTCCCGTGACTCTTCGCTCAATCTTCTATATCAACGGTCACACCCTCTTGGCCACGGCATTGGTTGTGGCGGCCGGCATCGGAGTTTTAGCGGTGCGAGACCGAAGCCTAAGCAACTCACATCTCGTTGCGCTCTGCGCGGCGGTTTATGTCGCAACTTCAACGCGAGCCGAAGGAGTCGCCCTCGCCGCCATCGTTATTTTGCCGGTGATCGCGCTTCGCACCTTGAGCCGAACCCGGGTTGCCATCGTGCTCTCCACTTTGACGGGCGCTTTTGCGATTTGGCAGGCAACGTATGCCTCCTACCTGATTCCAAACGGAATGCCGTGGTTTTTATTCATGGCGATATTAGTTGGAGCGAGCGTTGCGGTCGGCGCTCCTTGGTTTGACTGGTTCAGGTTTAGGGCAGTGCCAATCGGTCTGATTGGGCTAGCGGTGATTTTTGTGGGAGCTGAAATCAAATGGCATAGCGCCTTTGATCGCGGCCACAAGGCACTGTTTTATAACTTGGTTTATAACTTTGACACCCACAGCCTCGGGTCAGGAGGCTGGGGACTGCTTTTCGTAGCTCTGCCGCTCTTGCTTTTGCTCTCGGCTTTTAGCAAAAAATCGGTTGAATTTCGATCGCTACTGGCGCTCTCGGCCATGTTGGTGCTTGGTTCGCTAATTTCTAAAATGTTGGATGGCGGCCAGTTCGGGCATCCAGATCTCGGTCGGCTCGGCTGGTCTGACAGTTTGAACCGCATGTGGATTCAGTCGTTTGGTATCTTCGTTATAACCGTTGCAATCGGTTTGATTCAAAATGAAAGAATCTGGGGCCGCACTGGCGCTAAGAACAAAGGCGAGTAACAACTTGAAACTATTTATTCAAATTCCGTGTCTCAACGAAGCCGAGTTTCTGCCGGCGACTCTAAAAGAGCTTCCTCGAGAGATTCCTGGCATCGACGAGGTCAAGTGGCTCGTCATTGATGACGGCTCGAGTGACAACACCACCGAGGTGGCTCTCGCCAACGGCGTCGACTATGTGGTTCGTTTCTCGCAAAACCAAGGTTTAGCCGCCGCTTTTCAGGCTGGCATCGATGCGGCACTAAAACTCGGCGCAGACATCATCGTGAACACCGACGCCGACAACCAGTATGACTCAGCAGCGATTCCTGCCCTTGTTGCGCCAATCTTAGAGGGCCGAGCCGACGTGGTGGTTGGAGACCGAGACACTCGCAAGGTAGCCGAGTTTTCGCCGCTCAAGCGCCTATTGCAGCGCTTCGGAACCCGAGTGGTTCAGCGTTTCTCAGGAACCAACGTCAACGACGCAACCAGCGGATTTCGCGCCTTTAGCCGCGACGCAGCGCTTCAAATCAACCTGGTCACCAAATTCACCTACACAATCGAGAGCTTGATTCAGGTCGACGACGCTTCGTTAGCGCTGGCTAACATCCCAGTAAAAAGAAATGACAGCGTTCGCCCAAGTCGCCTGTTTGGATCAACCTGGAAGTACGTTCGTCGTAACGGCATGACCATGGTGCGCATTTATGTGCAGTATCGTCCGATGCACCTGTTTGTTCCGGTGGGTTTTGGTCTTTTGGTTCTTGCTTTGGCTGCGTGGACCCCTTGGATTATCGACGCAACTCAGGGCCACCCGCACCAACACCTTCAGTCGACGATTCTCGGCGCAGTGTTAGCGATTTCTGGGGTGCAGGTCTTTTTGTTTGGAATCATTGCCGACTCAATTAACTCGGTGCGCTCGCTAACCACCAAAACTCTTCACCGCGTGCGCGAGATTGAGCTGCACGTTGGTGTTGAGCCAAAGATTTATCGCGAACAAAAGTAACGGTGGTTGCAATCTTGGCGTCGTCAACGGCTAAACCGTACATCGTCATTCCGGCGCGCGGCGGCTCAACCGGGGTGCCTCGAAAAAACGTAAGGTTGCTCGGCGGTGAGCCACTTATTGCCCGAACTATTAAGACCGCACTGGCAGCAACTTTGCCCGGTCGCGTGGTGGTAATCACCGATGATGACGAGATTGAAGAGATCGCACTGCATTACGGTGCCGTGGTTACTCGCGAAGAGAAAACCACAGGCAGGGCAACGCTCGACGAGGTGATGCTTCGCACCATTCCGTTTTTGCGCGAACTTGGCGCCACCGACGAAGACTACCTGCTGACCATGCAGCCAACCTGCCCGTTTATCTCTAGGGCGCGGGTGCGCGAGGCCATGAAGGCTTTTGCAGACGGCGCTGGTTCGGTGGTGACCGTCATTGACGACAGGCATCTTGGATGGCGGCTCGACGAAGGTGGCAACCCTCGCCCCGACTATGCCGCTCGGGTTAACCGTCAACAGCTGCCGCCGCACTTTCGTGAATCTGGTGCGATTATCGGTGCAAAAATCGCCGATATAATCAGATTTGAAACGCGAATCGTTGAGCCCATCAGGCTCATCGAACTGCCCGAGGGCGAAGCTCTCGACATCGACACCTTTAGCGATTGGGCTATCGCCGAGCATTTAGCCACGCGAAGGCGCATTTTGCTTAGAACCGATGCTTCTCGCGACTTGGGTATGGGCCACGTTTATCGCACCTTGGCACTCGCGTATGCGCTGGCCCGCCACGACTTGACTATCGTCTTAAGCACAGACAAACCACTCGGTCTCGGTTTTTTTGAAGAGTATCCATTCAAAGTTGAAACCATCGGCGACGAGCTCGAGTTCTTGAGCCTGGCTCGCCAAACAAAGGCCGACCTTATCGTGCTCGACAAACTCGACACGCAACGCGAGTTTGTCGAACTGTTGGGTGACCAGTCGAAAGTCGTGACTTTTGAAGATCTTGGCACCGGCGCCGAGGCTGCCGACCTGTTGATTGCTGACCTGTATGAAAACCCACGCGTGCCAAACGATCGCCAGCTCACCGGGGTTCAAAACTCGATTCTTGCCCCGAGTTTCGAAAGCCTCCCTCGGCGTGCAAAGTTTCGAAGCCAAGTCGAAAACATCCTGCTGCTATTTGGCGGCACCGACCCTTCGAATCTCGCGCTAAAAGCCTTAAAGGCTCTCGATGAAATCAACTTTGACGGCAGCGTAACGCTGGTGCGAGGGCTTGGAGCTCCACTAATCGACCCGACAAAATTTGGTCGCCTGAACATAAATGTTTTATCTAACGTTAAAAACATGCCGGCGCTCATGATCAAAGCCGACATCGCCATTTCATCGGCCGGGCGCACCATCACTGAGCTCAGTTGCTTGGGAGTGCCTACCCTTTGCCTGGCGCAAAACTCAAAAGAGCTCACGCACACCCACACGACCGTCAACAACGGGGTGATTATGCTCGGCCTCGGCGCCTTAGTGAACACCGAAACCATCGGGGCTCACGTAACTCAACTGTTGAGCGACCAAGACCTTCGACGAACCCTTCACGAGCGAGCTCTCGCGGCAACCGCCGGTCGAAACAACACGTCAATCGTCGCGCGCATCATGCGCAAGCTAGGCCTCTAGCTTGGGCTGATTAGCCCAGCTGGTTCCACTGCAACGGCAGGTCAGCGCCGATTGCCTCGACGACTGTGCGGCCGACGACTTCATCCCAGCTAGCAATTTCGATGCCGATGTTGCTTCGCAACGCAATCAGGTCGTCGCCCGAAATAACGTGGCCAACCGGCAGGTCTCGCACGGCAATCACGCGACGACGGGCATTGTTAATGGCCGCAGACTGTGCATCTAGGCTGTGTTCGACCTTGCCAAAGAGAGTTCGATATGTGCCCAGTTTTTCAACAAAGTTTCGCAGGTCGGTTTCGTCCATCGCGTGATAGTGATCGTTGCCGACGCCCTGCTTATTGTCGGTGAAGTGTTTTTCGATAACGCGGGCACCAAATAGCGCTGCGGTTTCTAGGGCAGGTAGCGCGCCGTCATCTTCAGGTCGCACGTGGTCGCTATAGCCAATGGCAACCTGGCTGCCAAACTTTTGTTGCAGCGCCTTGATCTGCGATAACTGAGCGTGTTCGCGCGGTGTTGGGTAGTTCAAAATGCAGTGCAAAAGGGTGACGCTTTTGGCGCCAGCGGTGAGCAAGATGTCGAGGCTGCGCGCGATTTCAGCGTGATCCGACGCGCCACAAGACATTACGACCGTCGCACCGGTTTCGCCAATTTTGCGGAGCAACGGAATGTTAGTCAGGTCTGCCGAGGCAACTTTGGTGACAGGCATCAACGGGGTCAGCATCGTGACGGCATCCAAATCAAATGGCGTCGACAAAAAGTCGATTCCTCGAGAGCGGCAGTGTTCGGCTAACTCAGCGTATTCTGCCGGCCCAAAGTTATCCCAACGCTGAAACAGCTCATACTGGCTGCTGGTTGCCTCTTTGGTTTGATCCCAATAGGCGGGGCTGGTCGTCTTGGCAGCCAGAGTTGCCGCCTTGTAGGTTTGAAACTTCGCAGCGTGGCCGCCGGCTCTTGCGACCTGGTCGATCATCTGCTTAGCACGTTCGAGAGAACCTTCGTGATTCACGCCGATTTCAGCGATGAGGTACGGGTTCAAATAGCCAAAGGTGCGGCCATTCACTTCAAAGTCAAACAAATCTGGCATGGTCTTCTTTCGAATAATATTTTTCGGGATGTTCCGCCCGGCGGGCCGAGGCCAGCGTCGCAGGAAGATTCTCGAGGTCAGTTATAAGCGTAATGTCACCCGCGTCAATTGCGGGTTGCACGTTTTCAAATCCTGGCAGGGGAAGCACCAGTGCTTTGCATCCCAGGGCTAGGCCTTCGAATATCGTGGTCGAGAAAGCTCCAATAAGGAATTCGCTTTGAGACACCAAGTCTAAGAAAATCGGGTCTCGGTGACTCAGGCTGAAGTTAGCTGGCATAACCTGGCCCTCGAGCTTTGCCTCAAAGTCTTCTAGGGCCTCGTTTGGGTGAAGGCGATAAATGATATTGTGGTCGGGCAAAAGCCTTGCGGTCTTTAGTGCGGCATTGAACAGTTCAGCCGCGATTGCTCCCTGTGAGGTGAACAGCACCTGCTTCTCGCGAATTCGGTTTTCGGCCAGCGCTAAGTTGCGGTAATCGCTAAAAGCAGTTGTCGGCCCAGTAACTCTAAGCTTGGTTCCTTTCGCCAAAGGAACATCAGACCCCCAATATGTGCCCCAGGTCAAAATCGTGTCGGGGGCCGAGTGAATCTTTGGGGCATTCTTAGCGCCAAATGAGTACGCGGGGTGAAACCTAGAGATGAATCCATGCTGAATCTCGTGCACCTGCATCCCAGCTTTGTGGGCACCCAAAACTATCGAAGGCTCACTGTAGGCATTCACGATGAACAAATCTTTTGCACCGAGATTGCGAAACAGTTTTGCGAATCCATTTCGCTCGGCCACCGTGCGCCGAACTATCCATTCAGGATATTTCTGAAACTTTTCGAGTGTTACCCCGAACTCGGTCTGAAACTCGCCGATTATTTTTTGCCAAGCGTTCACTCGAGCTCGTCTGATGAACTTTCTCGCGATAGGAACCGAGGTCGTCGTCTCTGAGCTTGCGAAGCTCCTTTTCAGTTCCTCTAGCTGAAGCTCGTTCGTAGCGGACTCTTCTGAAACAAAGTCAATCACCCGAATCGATTTTCTTGCCTCCGCCAACCGAGCGATAATCGCGTCGCTATAAGGCTCGGTGCCCACCACTCGCCTTCGAAACGGCACTACGACGGCGTCGACTCGAGTGAGACCATCCAGTGCCGGCATTTCGGGGGTGCCATCCGGCACCTCAGCTTTGACAAAGTGCGGGTGTGGATTCTCAAAGAGTCCGAGTTCGCCGGCAATTGCATAAAAGATTCGAGTGCGCAAAATGGCATAAAGCTGGATGCCCGCGAAACGGCGAGTCAAGGCTTTAGTTCGTGCTTCGACGCTTTCGAATTGCGCCCAAAACGACTCGAGGCTTGTTTGTGTTGCAACCAAAGTTTTATTGCCTCTCAGAGCCCATGCCGAAGTGCCTTCAACAGTGTAATTTTAGGGCTCCAAACCCGCTATCGACAGTAGGCTTAACCTATGACGCAAGCGCAAAACCCATTCTCGGTCACAAAGGCAGTAATTCCAGTTGCTGGGCTTGGCACTCGATTTTTGCCTGCCACCAAGGCTATGCCAAAAGAGATGCTGCCGATTGTTGACAAGCCGGCCATCCAATACGTGGTCGAAGAAGCTGTGAGTGCGGGGTTGCACGACATCTTGATGATCACCGGCCGCAACAAAAATACACTTGAAAACCACTTTGACCGCGTCGCGGAACTTGAATACACGCTCGAAAAAAAGGGCGACCACGGAAAGCTCGAGTCAGTCACTGCGTCTAATCAGCTTGCCGACATTCACTACACACGTCAGGGCGATCCTCACGGCCTTGGTCACGCCGTTTTGCGCGGAAAAAGCCATGTTGGTGAGCACAGCTTCGCGGTGCTTTTGGGCGATGACATCATCGACGCACGCGACAGTGTCTTGCCTAAGATGCTTGAGGTCCACCAGTCGACCGGCTACAACGTGATTGCACTTATGGAGGTTGAGCCAGAAAATATTCACATGTATGGCTGCGCCTCGGTTGAAGCCACCGGCGACTCTGACGTAGTGCGAGTCACCGGTTTGGTTGAAAAACCGAGCCGCGAACTAGCCCCGTCGAATCTAGCAGTGATCGGCAGATACGTTTTGCGTCACGAAATTTTCGATATTCTCGAAGCCACCCCTGAGGGCCGTGGAGGCGAAATCCAACTAACCGACGCCCTCGCCCAAGCGGTTGCCACCCCCGAGGTCGCGGGCGGCGTTATGGGCGTTATTTTTAGAGGTCGTCGATACGACACGGGTGACAAGCTCGACTACATCAAAGCCACCTTGCGCATCGCAATAGATCGCGACGACCTCGGCACCGACCTGCGCGCCTGGCTAAAAGAGTTTGCGACCACACTATAAACACGGTCTCTGCAGTGAAGACACGCAAGGAACCTAAGCGGCCCATCCGAGTCGTCTTTTTGGTTCTGTATTTCGAAGCATGGGACTCACTGTCGCTGGTGTACCAGTCGATGTTGGATGACCCTAACTTCGAGCCCGTGGTAGTAAGTCTTCCGCGCAAACTGACCGGCGATGAAGGCTACGGGGGCGAAAAAAGGGTTCACAAGTTCCTCAAACGTCTTGGAATAGAGCATTTGCGCCTTTCAGACGAGGATTCCTGGTCGAGTCTCGAGACACTGAAGCAACTCGAGCCAGACTATGTGTTTCTGAACTACCCCTGGCAGCGGAACTACCAACCAGCGTTTCGGCCCGATTCACTCGTAACTTTCACGAGAATTCTTTACACGCCATATTTTCTAGCGCCACTCGTCAACGAGGCAGAGGCGCCCGCGGGCGGCGCGGCACCAGGCTCGAGTCGCACCGAAGCGGTGGCAGCTCACCTTTATACTCAACGTGCCCATCAGTTGGCCTCGCTGGTTTTCGTGCAGGACCAAGCCACAAAGGATGCCTTCGAAAGTGTCGAGGGCGGTGGTGAAAGGGTTGTCTTCTCGGGTTCTCCAAAGTTGGATTCCCTGCGCGAAAACTTCAGCGAAGTTATGGCCAAAAAGCTGGCGAAAGTTCGCCGCGTTGGCCCCGAACCGAAGTTCACATTCAGCGTTCTTTGGGCTCCGCACCACAGCTATTCGCCTGCCTGGCTTAACTTCGGAATGTTCTCAAATAGCTTTCGCGAAATGCTAGACCTTGCAAAAAGGTACCCATCGTTGCGGTTCGTGTTGCGCCCACATCCATTCTTGTTTGGCACCCTAGCCGACCGTGGGGTGCTTGACCCCGTCGAGTTGCAAGCTTGGTTAAAAGCGTGGAAGACGCTGCCAAACACTAAAACGAACTCCAAAGTTAACTTTGTGAAGCAGTTCGCAAACACCGACCTACTGTTAACTGACGGAATCTCCTTCTTGGCTGAGTATCCGCTAATCACTGGCAAATCTGGCGTATTTCTAGAGAACCCGGGCCACTGGGAGTTCAACACGTTGGGGCGCTTGGCGGCTGCGGCAAACACTCGCGTAAGCACCGTCGCTGAGTTTGAGGCCGTGCTTCTGAGCAAACTTGCCTCATTGGAGAGTTCGGGGTTACCGGCGGTGTTACCGGCGGGCTTGCCAGCAGATTCCCATGCCGATGCTATCGCCCATCTTCGACAGGCAATTGACCCGAACCCCGGCGCCGCGGCTGCAATCATCCTGGACGCAGTTCAAGCACATTTCGCTACCTCACCTGGCCTTATCGACTCGACACTGATCAAAGACCTCCCTTGGGAGGATCAACCTGGCCGAGAGCCGAGAACCGACTAGCTTTCATCAACCGACAGTTCCGATAAACAAAAACAGGTCCCGCCGTTAGGCAGGACCTGTTTTTTTATGGCAATTGAACTACCAGTAAAGCGTGATTTCCACGCGACGAACGTTGTTTCCAACGCGCTTGTAGTCCTGCTTGTTGCGAAGGCTGAGTCCAAGAATCTTGGTGTTTAGTGCCTTCACGACTGCTAGGGCGTTCTTAGCGCGGTCAAGTGAGAGCTTGAAGTCAACCTTTAGAACCGTTGGCCCCTGGGTGAATCCTTCAACTCTTACCTGAGTCGCTTGCTTGTACTTCTTTACGTAGCTCGTGATGCGAGCCTTGATCGCTTTTGTGATAACCGGTGAACCAGGTTTGAAGTTTGTAACGGTGAACTTAAACATTCCTCCTGGTAGCTTGATCGGAAGTACCACTGGGGTCTTGGCCGGAGCCTTCTTAGGGTCTGTAGTTCCCTTTACGGTCACAATAGCCTTAGCCGCGGCTTCACCAGTCTTAGGGTCCGAACCACCACACTCGAATTTTCCACCAGGAATACCTGATAGCGAGAACTTTCCGCTAGCGTCTGCAGTCGCCGTGATCAATACGTCGTCGCTTGTGCCAAGCACACCGTCGAATCCTGACCAAACGCAACTTACGGCAGCCTTTGGAACCACGATACCGCTGGTGAAGATTGCGCTACCTGCGATAGAGCCGTTTCCGGCAGCTGCGAAGTTAGTGACGGTCGCCTGGTTACTAGTCGCGGCTGTGGTAGCAACCCAAGTGCTGGTGCTTTCTACAACCTTGGTCACTGGGTCCTTCGAAGATGAGGTGTAAAGCAAGCTTGAGTTCAAGAATGCTTTGACCTCGTAGGTGCCCGGAGCGACCAAGAAGGTGTAGCGACCTTGAGCGTCAGTGCGAACACTGTAGCCGTTGGCAGCTGCACCGAAGCCTGCAGGGGCAGTTGCACCTGCAGTCACTAGGATGCCAGCAAGAGCCGGTTCATCGGCATCCTGCAAACCGTTTTGGTTAATGTCGAGCCACACAACACCGTTAAGAGTCGCGGTTGGCGAAACAACTGCTGCTGTGCCGCGAACGGTAATCGTGTTCTCGCCAGTCTGGCCCCACATGTCATAAGCGCGGAAGGTAACTTCAACAACTGCGCTTGCGAACTGAGGAACGGGAGCGAAGGTGACCTGACCCGCGTTTGAAACCGTGAAGGTTCCCTTACCGCTGATTGTAAGAGTCTTCACGCAGCTTAGGCCAGAGACGATGCAGTACCTGTTGAGCTGTGGCATGTTAACCAAAACGTCAGGTGTCACATTGACGGCAGGGCCGTCGTAGGCGATTGTCTTGTCTACTGGAGAAACGACAGGTGCCTCAGGAGGCAACACGGTAACGCAGATTTGGCTCTGGGCGTACTGATCCCAGATGTCATAGACACGGTAGGTTGTGCAAACCGTTCCACCAGCAAATGTTGGATCTGGAGTGAACTTCACCGTTCCGTCAGGCTGCACGTCAAACGTTCCCTTGCCAGGAATGTTGTGAGTCGGCTTGCATCCGTTAGTGGTTACTAGACAGTCACGCTCGTGGTTGATGTTAGGTGTATCCACAGCCGGAGTGATGACAATAGGTTCGTTGTAAGGCGTTGTAACACGAGTGTTGTCAACAGTTGGCGCGGCAGGAAGCGTAACGTCAACCGAGACCGTGTTGTAGGCACGCTGGCCCCAACGGTCAATTGCACGATAGATAACGGTGGCAATTCCGCCAGCGAAGTTGACTTCTGGCTCGAAGGCAACCGATCCATCGTCGAGAACTGTGAATGTTCCCTTGCCATTTACCGTTAGCGTCGTAACACAGAGGAGACCGTCTACGAGGCAGGCCTGTAGAGTCTGAATTTCGGTTCCAGTTACCACAGGTGAAAGCGTGGTTGATGCCCCGTAATCGATGCTCTTGCGTGCTGGTTGAACGAGCGGAGCTGGAGGCAACAAGACTGTCACTGCAATCGTGTTCTCGCCAGTCTGACCGAACTCGTCAGTCGCGCGGTAGGTAACCCAGACTAGGTCGCCAGCAAAGGTGTCGAACGGAGTGAATGTAACGCTTCCGTCTTCGAGCACATTGAAGACTCCTTTATCCGGAACAGTTAGCTCAGTAACGCAGCTTTCGCCACTAACCAGGCAAGCCTTAGTGTTGTCGATCTTGGTGCCCGAAACGAATGGCGTCAAGTTCACTGAGGTCTGACCGTAAGCAATAGTCGCAAGTGAAGGCGAAACAGCTGGCTTTGCTGGTGCCAATACAGTAACAGTAAGTGTGTTCTCTGCTGACTGGTCCCATAGGTCGAAGGCACGGTAGGTAGCTGTTACCGGACCCCCAGCGAAACCATCTGCCGGCGTAAACACAACACTGCCGTTTGGCTGAACTTCGAATCTACCGACGCCAGGAAGCACGAGTGTTTTCTCACAGGTTTGACTGTTCACGATGCAAGCCTTCGAGGAGTTTACCTTCGAGCCTGAAACGACAGGGTACAAAGTGCCTGGCTGCTTGTAGGCAACTTGGATTGCCTCAGGGCTAACAGTTAGACCCGAAGGCAAAGCAACGTTCACTGTCAAGAGGTTCTCAGCGGACTGGTCCCAAAGGTCGTAGGCGCGGTAAGTCACAGAAACAGTGTCGTTAGCGAAGGTGTCTAGAGGCGTAAACGTAACGGTTCCGTCTGCAAGCACTCGGAATGTGCCCTTTGTTGGAATAGTCAAGACTCGAACGCAAGTTCCGCCAGAAACTAGGCACGCACGTTGCGGCTGAATCTTCGCACCGGATACTGCCGGGTTCAAGTATGCAACCTGGTTGTAGTCAATGTTCTCAGTGTCTGGATCGACCGATGGTCCTGCAGGCTTAGCAACGTTCACGGTCAATGTGCTCGAATCTGACTGGCCCCATAGATCAAAGGCACGGTAAGTTACAGAAACTGTGTCGCCTGCGAAGGTGTCAAGCGGTGTGAAGGTTACGCTTCCGTCTGCAAGCACTCGGAACGTACCCTTGCCAGCGATGGTTAGAGTTCTGAAGCAACCTAGGCCCGAAACGATGCAAGCCAAGTCGTTCTGAATCTGCTCACCTGTAACAACAGGACTCAAGTTTGCAACCGCGTTGTAGTCAATGTTCTTTGTGTCTGGTCCGACAGATGGTCCTGCAGGCTTCGAGACATAAACGGTCAAGGTGTTTTCACCTGACTGGCCCCAGTAGTCATAGGCGCGGTAGGTTACCGTCACGTTTCCACCAGCAAAAGTAGGTACTGGTGTGAACGTAACAGTTCCATTGTCGTCAACTATGAAGGTTCCCTTGCCGGCAACGGTAACTGACTTCTGGCAGCTGAAGCCCGAAATCAAGCATGACTTGTCGTACTGAGGGTATGTTGCGTGCACAACTGGAGTCATGTCTCTCGGTGTGTTGTAGTTGACGGTCTCTGAGCGAGGGTCAACCAATGGTGCTTCAGGTAGCAACACTGTTACACAGATTTCGCTGTAGCTCATCTGACCCCATACGTCAGTGATTCTGTAGGTGATGCACACAGTACCAACGAAAGTGTCAACCGGCGTGAAGTCAACCGAGCCATCCTCGAGAACAGTGAAAGTACCCTTGCCATCTAACGGAACAGACTTCAAGCACTGTGAACCAGTGATCAAGCATGCGTCGCCATACTGCGGGTAGGTTCCATCCACGATTGGAGTGATGTGTTTCGTTTCATTCCAAGGGGTCGTAACTGAAATGCGATCTACTCGAGGAGCTGCAGGAAGCATCACGTGTACAGTCAACGTGTTTTCGCCACACTGCTCCCAAATGTCGCAAATTCTGTAGGTGACCCAAGCAGTGCCACCCGCGAAAGTGTCAAGCGGAACGAAGCGCACGGTTCCGTCTTCGAGAACAGTGAAAGTACCCTTGCCCTCAACAGTAACTGCGCCTACACAATCCGACTCGGTCACTAGGCAAGCAGAACCATCAACAAGCTTGTGGCCGTTTACTTCTGGAGATAGAACAATGGCCTGGTTGTATTCAACAGTCTTGTTGACTGGCTCAACAATCGGAGCAGCAGCAAACAAAACAGTCACAGAGATCGTGTTCTCACCGAACTGACCCCACATGTCATACACACGGTAAGTCGCTGAAACCAAACCACCACGGAAAGTAGAAACCGGAGCG
>Ga0209188_1000598_pt1 | contig 33867 bp, 43 predicted proteins | sample C_130625_EF_Meta_FD_187307 | JGI IMG/M metagenome (GOLD analysis project Ga0209188, IMG submission 187307) | Freshwater microbial communities from Lake Croche, Canada to study carbon cycling - C_130625_EF_MetaG (SPAdes) (version 2) | ecosystem: Environmental > Aquatic > Freshwater > Lake...
AAAGAGTGCGGTCTAAATAAGCGCGGGTTTCAACTCCAGCGATTTGTGAACGCAAATGGGACAATGACACGGTGCCAGTTGAGTCCGCCAGGATCCGTCAAGGCAAAAGAGTGCGGGCGGAATAAATACGGCGTTCAACTCCAGCGATTTGTGAACGCAAATGGGACAATGACACGGTGCCAGTTGAATGCGCCAGGATTCCTAAATGGTTCAAAGCAACGACGCCTGGATAAGATTGAAGCTGCGTTCCAGGCGAAGAAAGAGACATGCGAAGCCGACGGATTCCATGAGTTTGTCAATCGGAGATGCCGAAAACACCCCGATTACGCAAAACTGCTTCGACAGGTTTCTAGGAAAACGGAATCCGCCCGCCGACGCCACAATGCAAGTGCCAAAGCACGACGCGCGCGAAAGAAGGCAGAAGATCAGGGCACCATTCGCGAGTTCCCTGAAAATTTACGTGACCGCGATCGAGAAATGAATGCGCTGATGGGCATGAACCCCAATAGCCAAGGTTCACTGTACGGCGTTTAAAATTTGCGATGAAGTTTGATTTTTTCTTTCTATTATATATGTTTCCTTTACGCGACTGCAAGTATGGCACTCGAAAAAATGGGCATTGTCCTCGCGGTGCCAGGAAGCCAATGGCATCGTCGCGTAAACGAGAGTTAAAAAAGATACGAAACAAGGCCAAGTATGAGGCGTGTCACGCCAACGGGGGCATGTTCAACTATGCCACGTCGCGTTGCAACAAACTTGTAACAAAAGAACAGCTGTACAACAAATGCCATGCCCGTGACGGCTACGTTTTCGATATGCAAACCGCCAAGTGTCGTAAAATACGTAATGCACCGCTGACCAAACAAGAACGTGCGGCGCGCAAAGCGGCTCGGGGGTCATGGGAAGACCAATACAAAGAATGCCATTCCCGCCCAGGATACGTTTTCGATATGCATAAGCATCGATGCTTAAAAATCAAATAATTCCTGAACTAAGGATTTGTCAGCAAAACCAGAAGTACGAACGGCACCAAATGGGCAAGCGGCGCACTGTTGTGAATGGCCAAGTCCAATTCTCCTACGGCTTGTAGCGAGATGCGGCGTTTGGATACGCCGTAGGACAAGAAATCCTTTAGAAGCGTCAAGGGGTCCGTGTTGTAGCCGCGACTGAGATCCTCCACTTCGCGGCACAGCACATTAATGTTTTCGCCCGCCTCGATGTGGTCTAGCAGCGTGTCCCAGACCTCGGGACGCAGCACGCGGATGTCGTGGCGATTGGTTTGAATGTAGTTCACCATGCTCCGCATGTCCGACCCAAACAACATCTGAATTCCGCGAGCGTCGTCGTCCTTCAGGGGCACGCCCTCTTGGCGTGCAACATGCAGCAAAAAAGCGCACACGCGGTCAGGTGGTAAATCGCTAAACTTAATTTTCATAAACATCGATTGCAGCGACGGGTCGATTTTGCTGATGTAGTTGCAAATGATGCAGAAGCGCGCGTCAAAATCCAGCAAGTAGCCTAGACTCTGCTGGGCTGGTTTTGTCATGTAGTCCACTTCGTCCAGCACGACGAATTTGACTCCGCCCCCAAAGAGCGTTTTCGACGCTACAAAGCCGTGAATTTGGGCCCGCAGGACGTCAATGCCGCGGTCGTCCGACGCGTTCAAATGGATGACAAGACCGCGGTTTTTCTCGCCGCGTGCTTCTTGGTAGGCGCCAATCAAATTTAAAATGGTCGTGGTTTTGCCCGTCCCTGGCGACCCGTGAAACAGCATGTTGGGGATGTAGCCTTCCCGCAGCATGGTAGAAAAGAGCGTGTTGTTGTCGGGGCTCAGGACAATTCCGTCAAACGTGGTTGGGCGATAGACTTCAACCCAAGGCGCGGCCATTTCTTCAAAAAAAAGGTGGAACGTTTATCTGCAAATTTCCTCAAAAAAACGGTTTTAATTCTAGGGTTTTGTCGTAACTCACCGTACTAATCGGAGGCGCGAGAGGCACGGCCAAGGTACTCACGTCGTGGAGGTAGGTCAAGTACCCCTGGGCTTCTCCGTGCACCTGAGGGACCACGTAATTCAGAACACTTTGGTTGAGTTTCTCGCATTGCGCCCTGACATTCCCTGGCTGATTAAAACTGTGCTGCAGAAAAATACCGCGCATCACCATTTTCAGTTCGTCAGGGGACTGCGTGCCGATGTTGTAGCGCCCGCCTGACATTTTGTACACGCCCGCGCGGATGCCGTTTTGTAAAATTTGCTGGTTTTGAACCGAAAAAAACGTTTTTGAGAGGGGCGTTTCGGACCAGTTGCCCGTGAGTGCTTCGTGGTAGGTGGAGTTGCGGGGAGCGGACTTATCGTAGAGAGAGAGATGGTTGTGACTTTCGGCTAGATTGATACGCCCGTTCATTTGAATAGACGTCACTAAAAAAAATACTCGTTTAACTACAAAAATGGACCGCTTTGAAAAGATTGTAATCGGCATTGCGCTAGTCCTTCTCATTGCGACGTTGACGATTATGGGCATTTCCATGGCCAAGCATCAAGGTACGGGGCGCGAGCCCGCGGCGTGCCCCGATTTTTGGTACAGCTCCTATTTTCAGCCGTGCTCGTCGTCGCCGCACGGGTGTTGCCCTGACGGAGCCACGGCGTCCAACGCCGACGGGTCCAACTGCAATAGCACTCCGTGCAGCCTGACGCCAAACAAGTGCTGCCCCGACGGGGTAACGGCCATGACCGATGACCCGAGCAAGTGCCCTGCGGCAGTATCCAAATGCTTTAACGTGCACAAGCTAGGCGAAAACGGTCTAATGTCTATGGATTTTACTACGGACGAATATGTAGGAACGCAAGGCATGTGCAACAAGCAGCTCTGGGCGAAAAAAAATGGACTTAATTGGGACGGCGTCAGCAATATGCCAAATGCGTGCTGATGCTCTAGGCAGGCGCTTGGATTTCGGCTGGCGAGAGGGTAACGTAATGCACAAGGTCGAGTTCAGTGAGGAGCGTGCCCGCGTAGGCCGCGGTGAGAGCCCGCGTGGTTTCGGTAAGCACTTGCGCCGTGGTTTCATCGCCACGCTCCACGGCTTGTTGCAGGCACCGCTGTGTAAATGCGAGAACGACTCGAATTCCTTGGCACCCCGCGCATTCACTTACGGCGTGGCTGCCACTTGTTGCTCGGTGGGTATTTAGACGCAAGAGAAACGCTCGGGTGGACTCAAACAGCCTAGGGCGAATTGCCCCTAATTGAAACAAAAGGAATGCCGATAAAGCGACCATGCCATGCGCAAGTGCTTTGAGATGGGCGGCCGTGGGGCCTGGAAATGTTCCTTCGACTCGGCACCCACGAGGTTTGGGTAATCGAGTTCGACGTGGAGGAGAGGTACGGTGCGACGGCATGGTTTGTTGTTGGGGAAATTTAAAGTTGTATCCAAATGTGAAAATGAAATGACACGATTCTAGGAAATTTCTAGGAAAATTCTAGGAAATTTCTAGGAAATTTCTAGGAAATTTCTAGGAAATTTCTAGGAAATTTCTAGGAAATTTCCTAGAATGAATTATTTGTTTCTTGTCGTAGACAAAACGAAGTACAACATTTTTCATCATGCATCTGTGCAGTGTGTGCACCAGACCTACGTTTAAACGGTGTTCTGCATGCTCAGTTACTGGTCCGTATGCTCGTTGCGTATACTACTGCTCTCGTACCTGTCAACGGGCAGATCGAAGCACCCACGAAAAATATTGCAGCGCCATGCATCCAATTCAAACGTCCTATCATCCGTTTCACGGACTGTTTGGGAAACATTGCACTCGCACGCCTGAAGAAATCCATTTCGCCACGTTTTACACAAAACTCGGAATTAAACTTCGCAACATATTTTTCTACCGCACGGTTGACGGATTTCAACCGTTCGATGGAGTATCCGATACTTTTTCAATCCTCTTCTGTGTTCCGATAACAGGTGGAGGAGGCGGTACAGATCTCATGCATGCGGCACTTTACGGGGACTTCAATAAAGTACAATCGCTTGTTTTGCGCGGCGCGGCGGTGGATGACCGAGACTTGGACGGGAAGCACGTGGATACGTATGCGAATACGTTCCCGATTCGACAAATAATTATGGAAGCAGAGTTTTGGTTTGATTCAGCAAAGATCGCGACGTTCGACTGGTATATTCACTATGCCGACACGCATCACATCCAGTGGTTGCAGGGCCTACCATTTGCGCAGCGCGCAAAATGCGTACAGTGGGCGACAACGCTGAAGCGCAGCGCGTTTCAAGAAGGGTTTTTCGGAGTATTGATTTTGCGCACTCGCAAGCTGCCCACGTCCAAGAACTGCCGATACACAGCGCTCTTGCTTTCTTTTCTTGCCTTACCTCTGCGCGCTGAGCAAACGCTTGCTGCCATGAAATATCTATAACTTTTCCTTTGGTTATGTTATGGGTAAATCCAACATGATGGGGGCAGGCAATGCATGTTCTAGTTTATACAAATGCGACCCTAATAAGAATTCTGGCGGGGGAAGCAAAAAACAAGGGGTTACCTCGCGTATCGGTTTGACTGGATGGAGCAATCGCCCCATTCAAACCAATTCCAACGGCGCGGGTCGGTTCAGCCTCTTTTGCGGGAACCAACTAGGAGGAGTCGGTGTGGGTCGCAGCATGTTTGGAGGGTCCTTCAGCCATCCTGGCGGCGCCCACTGCGCTTCCGCTGTTGATCCGATTGATCCGCCTATCGATCCGCCTATCGATCCGTCCGATTGGACGCTACATGCCGATGTATCAGACACCCTTGGACAGTATAGTATTACTGTTACGCCAGACGGCAATAGGCCGATCGTAACATTCAATAACTTCGAAGTCCCGAACATTATAGAAATCCATCTTACGTGTCAAGGAATCGACTATTTTTTTAGATGTTATTTATCCGATAGTACAATATTTCGTTTTCCATGGGAGATGAGCAATTTGAGTGAAACTGCAGAAGCGATAACGCTAAATTTAGATAACGTAACTTTTAAAGGCGCCGATAGCTCTTTACTTTATCCTCCTGGACCACCATCACTTTTGTTGAATGCGGGGCCCTACCAAGTGTTTGTAAGAAAAGCTGAAGATTATGATGACGCGTGGGACCAATTAATAATTCAGAGCCAATCACCAATTGATTATCCACATTTGATAAGCGTCCCGAGAGATGCAGAAGGCGAGGAGATGATCGCTTTAGAATTATTTAAAGTTCTTGATACTACTTATACGTATTTGGGCTATTTATTAACTTCGTACCCCACAGAGGAGGCGCCCATCGCGTGTTCCATTGTACCTCCGCAAACTATCGTGCCTCCGAACGGAAAAAATTGATGTTAGACAAATGCCTACCTTAAATAAATAACCCACACCATGCACAAGTACCAAAAACTCACCGACATTGACCATGTGCTCAAGAAGCCCGACATGTACCTCGGTCCCGTAGACGCGGCCGACGCCACTCATTGGGTTCTTCGCGACGAACGCATGGTCGAGCATACCGCCCCGTTCATTGCAGGTCTCTTCAAAATGGGAGATGAGGCGCTTGTCAACGCGCGCGACCACGTCTTGCGCATGACAGGCGTTCAGCCCGTCACGTACATTCACGTGTCTCTCATCGACGGCGTGTTTACGATAGAAAACGACGGTGCAGGCATTGACGTAGAAATGCACCCCGAGGGCGTGTACGTCCCCGAGCTCATCTTTGCCCACTTGCGCACGTCTACCAATTACGACGAAACTGAAAAACGACTTGTCGGCGGTAAGAACGGCTACGGCATCAAGCTGGCCTTCATTTGGTCGTCGACGGGGTCCGTAGAAACCGTCGACGCGACGCGCCAGCTCAAGTACACCCAAGAATTTCATCGCAACTTGAGCGTCATTGACAAGCCCGTGATAAAGCCGTGCAAGAAGAAGTCCTACACCCGCATCTCGTTCAAACCCGACTACGCGCGGTTTGGACTGCCAGGCCTGAGCGAGTTTCATTTCGACGTGTTCAAGCGCCGCGTCTACGACTTGGCCGCCGTCACCAGCGTAAAAGTAACCTTCAACGGCGAGCCCGTGCCCGTCAAGTCCTTTGCCCATTACATCGACTTGTATTTGGGCCCCAAAACCGTTGTAAAACGCGTGGCGGAAAGCTGCGAGCGATGGGAGTATGCGGTCGCGGCGTCCGACCATTTTACGCACGTCAGTTTCGTCAACGGCATCCATACGGCCAAAGGAGGCAAGCACGTCGACTACATCATCGGGCAAGTGGTTCGTAAAGTGGGGGCCTACATCAAGCAAAAAAAGAAGGTTGACGTCAAGCCAGGCGTCTTGCGAGAGCACCTCTCTCTGTTTTTGCAATGCACGATTGAAAACCCAAGCTTTGACAGCCAAACCAAGGACTGCATGACGTCGCCCTTTTCCGCCTTCGGGTCCACGTGCGACGTCAGTGACAAGTTTTGCGAGAAAGTTGCCGCCCTCATCTTGGACGACGTCCTTGCCATTACCCAGGCCAAGGAAACGCAGCAGGCCAAGAAGCACGACGGCGCCAAGACACGCACGATTCGCGGTATCCCGAAACTCGTGGATGCCAATTTTGCGGGCACGGCCAAGTCAGGGCAGTGTACGCTCATCTTGTGCGAGGGAGACTCGGCAAAAGCGGGCGTGGTATCGGGTCTGAGTCGGGACGACCGCAACATCTTTGGCGTGTACCCGATGCGCGGCAAAACCCTGAACGTGCGCGACCAGCCTCTTAAAAAGGTGACGGAAAACAAGGAAATCCATGAGCTGATGCAAGTCCTCGGCCTGGAGTGCGGCAAGACGTATGGCCCCGACGACGTGCGCACCAAGCTGCGGTACGGCCGCGTTCTCTTCATGACCGACCAAGATTTGGACGGGCACCACATCAAGGGTCTGGGGATCAACGTGTTTGATACGCTGTGGCGGTCGTTGGCGATGCACCCCGACTTTCTCGGGTACATGAACACGCCGATCATCAAGGCACGCAAGGGCACAAAGGAAGAGCTGTTCTACAGCGATGCCCAGTTTCAAGCGTGGCGCGAGGCCACGGATACGAGTCGGTGGACCATCAAATATTACAAGGGGTTGGGGACCAGTACGGCCGCCGAGTTCAAAGAATATTTTAAAACTAAAAAAATGGTGCACTATTCGTGGGAGCCCGAGAGTGCGGATTCCATTGACATGGCGTTCAACCCCAAGCGCGCCGACCACCGCAAGGAGTGGCTCAAAGGGCACGACCGCAAGAGTTCACTTGACACGGCCCGTGCGCGGGTGAGTTACCAGGAGTTTGTGGACGTGGACTTGCGCAGCTTTTCGACCTACGACAACGAGCGGTCTCTGGGCAGCGTCGTGGACGGCCTTAAACCCAGTCAGCGCAAGGTGCTCTACAGCGCCTTCAAGAAAAATCTCAAGACGGAAATCAAGGTCGCGCAGTTCAGTGGGTACGTCTCCGAGCACGCGGCCTACCACCACGGCGAGCAGAGCTTGAACGGCACCATTGTGGGGATGGCCCAAGACTTTGTTGGGTCCAACAACATTAACTTGTTTGACCCCCTTGGGCAGTTTGGAACGCGGCTGCAAGGCGGCAAGGACAGCGCCAGTGAGAGGTACATCTTTACGCGCCTGAGCCCAAGTGCTCGCAAGTTGTTTCCCGTCGACGACGATGCCGTCTTGACCTACCAAGACGACGACGGGTTTACGGTGGAGCCTGAGTACTACGTCCCCATCTTGCCAATGATTTTGGTCAACGGCTGCAAAGGCATTGGCACGGGGTTCAGCACAGACATTCCGTCGTTCAGTCCCGCGCAGGTGCGGCGCTACCTGGAAAAGCGACTGCGAGGAGAACCGTTTGAAGAGACGTTCGTGCCGTTTTACCGCGGCTTCAAAGGTGTGATCGAGCCGCTTGGCGACAAGTTCGTGTGCCGCGGCGTGTTCACGGTGACGGACCTCAAAGTGCACATCACCGAATTGCCCGTAGGGACGTGGACGGACGATTACAAGGAGTTTCTTGAAGGGCTAGTGGGCACGGTGATCAAAGAGTACACGGATCACAGCACGGATACGGTAGTAGACTTAGTCATCAAGCTTCTCGCTCCCGTGCAAGACGTTGAGAAGGCTCTCAAACTCACCACGACGCGCAGCTTGACCAACATGCATCTGTTTGACGCGGCGGGCAAACTGAAGAAATATCCATCGATTGAGTCCATTTTGGACGACTATTACGCGGTGCGGCTTTACACGTACGGTACGCGCAAAGCGGCTCTCCTTGCATCGCTCACGGCATCGCTTCTCAAACTGACAAACAAGGTCAAGTACATTCGAGGCGTGTTGGACGACACGCTGGATTTGCGCCACAAGTCCGCGGACGCCATAAACGAGATGCTTCTCGCGGCGGAACTGGACGAGCTGGAAGGTAGCTACGCCTACCTTACCAAGATGCCGATGGACAGCGTCTCGGAAGAAAACGTTGCTGCCCTTCGATCCGAGAAACGCAAGTTGAAAGCGGCCGTCGACGAGTTGCAGGGAACGTCGTCTGAAACCCTCTGGCTCGCAGAACTAGCAAACTTATAAAACCAGACTATTTTTTTTTCTTTTTATTTCCAGCGTTGACTTTAGGGAAATCCTTTTGTCTCGATTACCCCAAATGGAATTTTATTGTTTGTACGATTACATTCATGCGCATCCGCATGAAATTTTAGAAATCAAAACCCAATACTTGTCGTTACTGCGAGAGCTTACTGAGGCCCCTGACATATCCAACGTCCAGTTTGTGGATACGATCAAATCTCTGCATTCCATGGGTAAGACTCTTATCGGGGTGGTCAATAACGAGATCGTGTGCAGCGGGACCATTATCATTGAACCCAAACTCATTCGTGGAGGCAGAGCGGTTGGTCACATTGAAGACATTGTCGTACTGCATACCTGGCGACGACGGGGCTTGGGGCAAACTTTGATCGACCAGCTGAAAACCTACGGGTTTGGTCTTAATTGCTACAAGATCATTTTGGATTGCAGCAGCGAGCTGGAAGTGTTTTACGAAAAATCAGGGTTTTTGAAAAAAGGTACCCAAATGAGTCTTTATCAGTAAAATCTTATAAATACACTGGAAAAACAGGACGTCTTTTCACTCCGAAGATTTGGACGATCCAGTAACAAAAAAGCGGGCGCTCGTAGTATGTGGCTGGAAACTCTCATCGTGGGCGTCTATTGCGCCCTCCTTTCTCGCATCGTCAATACCCCGTTTTGGTTCGGATGCATCAAACATGCCTTGGGATACATTATAGGATTGCACTCATGGTTCTGCGAAGCTCGGCGCGCGGGGTCCAAAGCAACTGTCGCGTGGGGACAGCTCGCGTCGGAAAGCATGCTTGAAGGCGTTGCGGTCATTGTTCTGAGCGAGATTCTAGGGCGCAGCATGCTTGCCTATTTTATCATGGGAGTCCTTCTGCACGTAGGCAGCGAGTTGTCAGGCTTTCACCGCGACTTTTTAAAGAGATGCCACATTTAACAAAATTCGTTCAGAACGTGTTTAAAGAAGACTCGAAATTTAAGAAAACAATGGCCAACAACTCCCTCGTCTTGTCGACCTTTCTTAAGCAATTGGACGAATGTTTGGAAGACATTATTTTGCTTTACCCGACCCAGACGGCGCGCGACTCCCGTTTCTTAAAATGCAAAATGTATTTTGACGCTCTGAAAAAAAGCAACCCTCGATTGATGATTCACGTGTGGAAGACGCGGGTGAACGAAAAGTACCGCACCCAAATTGACGCCAAGAACGTGAATTTCTTCATTGAAGAGCTGGACTACCGCCAAGAAGCCCCCCAATCCTACGACGACGAAGTCGAGTCGGCGCTCGAGGACATGCGGTGGACCATTCGCCAGATGAGCGAAGACAACATTGAAAAGTGCATGCGGTACATTCAAAATTTGTGCAAGCTGGCGGATTTGTACCAATTATAATAAATGGGACTCGCGTACGAAGTGATTGCGTCGCTGGATATCGGCTACGTCACCCTCATCCAAGTGTCCGCCTCCTTTTTCCTGTCCCTCTGCCTGGACCGTGTGTTTCCGCACGACAACAATCAAAAAAAAGGGACCCTTCGCCTGTTAGTTGAAACAGGGTGTCTCATTGGAGTCCTTATGGCCGTCTTGCATTATGTTGCCCTGGGCGTGCGTCGCATACCGTTTCCGTTGCTTGGCGTCTGGGGGTACAAAACCCGCATTTCCGAATGGAAGGGCTTAACCTTGCTGTCCGTGTTTGCCCTCATCTACTGTGACTCCATCCAAAGCAATTTGAATACTTTACGGAAACGCGAAACCCTGCGCACAACGCGCGAATCTCAAGCTTCCCCCAAAGAAATCGCAAATTTTTGATTGTGTTTAGAATTTAAAAAAAATGGTCTCGCTAAGTACAAATGGCGCCTCCCGATTTTTATAAGGTACTCAAGGACTTTACCGTCGACCTGTACACGACGTTTCCTGAATTAGAAAGCCCCGTGCTCGCTGCCATTCGTGACGCCCCTGAGCCTCGCACTCCCGAAATCGAAGACCACTACGAAACCGTGTTCTTGCACGTGTCCAAGTGCATGCCTGAGCGCTTTTTCGAGATTCTTGCCGAGAACCCATCCATGTTTGCCTCGCCGTGCGAGATTTTGCCTGGCGTAGATTTTCATGTCTTGTGGGCGACTGAACTCACGGAGAAAACGCGAGCGACCATTTGGAAGTACTTGAAGCTTGTCCTCCTCATTGTCGCCAACGCGGTCTCGGACACGTCGAACTTGTTTGAGTTTCTAAAGGACGAGAGTCTCAAGGCAAAAATCGACGAAGCTACGGCAGACCTGCACGGTTTTTTTTCAGGCGCCGCAGAGGGCGAGGCACCGCCTGACCCTGAAGACATGCACGAGCAGCTGAAAGGGTTGATGACGGGCAAACTCGGCGACTTGGCCAAGGAAATCGCCGACGACACTGTGGGGTCAACGCCCGAGAAAATGCAGGAGATGCTCAAAGACCCTAGCAAATTGTTCGGGCTGGTCGGCAAAGTGGGCGAGACGATTGACAAAAAGATCAAGGCGGGTGAGCTGAAAGAGAGCGAGCTTCTGGAAGAGGCGACGGCCATGTTGCAGAAGATGAAAGGGATGCCTGGTATGGGGGGCTTCGAGGCCATGTTTCAAAAGTTTGCAGGCAAGGGAAAAATGGACATGAGCGGTATGGAGGCGAAAATGGCGCAAAATGTAAAGCACGCCAAAACCAAAGAGCGGCTGCAGCGTAAATTGGCAAAAAAATTCACCGCTGGCGAACCCGCCGAGAGGTCCCACCGCGACGAAAAACCCGCCGCGAGCGCCGAGAGCGTCGCGCCCGCCGAGCCCGCCTCGAAGAAAAAGAAGAAGAAGCGCGTCTAGAGCCGCCTAGACTGATTGCATTGGGGGCACTGATACCTGCGTCAACCCCTGATTGATTTCTTGCAACCACCCACTTGCAAAATTGAGGAATCCCGTCTTTAAAATACGTAAGGTGGTCGTTGGAGTAGGCCGCGTTTGGCGTCAGCGTGGGATAAATTTCTACGTCAGGGCCATCGACGAACGCCAGTTTGATGATTAATGGTACAGGTATGGGGTGCCGCTTTATCCAATTTTGTATTTTGTTGCGTTGCAAAGTTAGCGATTCGGGCATGTTTCCCGAGTAGCCGCCCTTTTCTTTCAAATACGGCGACACTATTAAGGTGAGCGGAAGGGGAGGCGTCCCCTCAGGTGGCTTGCCTCCATAAATTAACAGGGCCGTTTCCCATGTGCGTATGCAGCATGACACGTACACGGGGTCGCTCGAGGTTCTCTGTTCAAAGAGTTGGGTCAGTTTTTTAGGGAACGGGTAGGCGGCGTCGTTTTTTTCGGTTAAACTCCATACGCCAAACGTCGAGAGGGAAGGGTCGGATTTTTTGTCGGTCAGATTTGTTGCCAATTTTATTCCTTTATCAGGAACAATGTTGTTGCATGAATTTCCATGGCGGGATATGTTAATGATAAAGTTTAGGTTTGACTTGATCAAGACTGGCGGAGGCGGCGGCTTGGCGTTGGCATACCCCATCATGGTTTTGGGAGACGCCTGGATACTTTCCGCGCTGGCAAAACACGGTTTTTTCATTTTTTTAAAGGTATTCAAACGGATGTACGCTTTCTTTAAGCCACCCCCGACGGAGTCGCCTTCGTCGTCGTCCTCATCGTCTTCAATCTCAGGATTTAGGTTGCCGTAAGTGGGGAACGGATTTAGCGCTCCCGCGTCGTACCTGCACTCCCCATCTTCCTTGCTAATCGTGCTGGGAGAATTGGCATACAATCGTTGAAGCATGAGCCTTGTTTCCATTTTTGCAGGGTCCTCTTCTTTGCTCCATCCGAGTTTGGAAGCAAAATACCCCTGTGTTTTCTCTTTGCCTTGCGCCCCCCGCGCTCGATTGGGTTCGGGTTTAGGAATTCCGTTGTACAGGTTGGTCACTTGAATCGGTGCTTGTGTGGCCGATTTGGCCACTTTTAACTCCAAGGTCCAGGCATTCTGGCCGAAATCAAAGTTGGGGTTTTTAGCTTCTTCGGCCACTGCGTTTTGAATCTCAAAAATAGCTACTCCGCACTGCAATAAATTAGAGTGCGACACGGCATAGATTTGTTTTGCGGGTTCTTCCATTATAATAATATAAAGATAAATTAATGTCTCGTCGACGATCTCGTCGTGTGCGTCGCGGAGGAGGAGGGATGGACTCGATTCTTAATTTTTTTAAGCAGGATCCGTCCAAGCCATCAGAGCCATCCAAGCCATCCCCCTCATTCATGGAGCGTCTCTTCGGCTCGCCTGCTGCAGCAACCCCTCCAGCAGCGCCTGCAGCAGCGCCTGCAGCAGCCCCACCAGCAGCGCCTTCAGCCATGCCAGCCATGACCAAGCGCGGCGGACGTAGGCGGCGACGGACGCGCCGAGGATCTCGGCGCCGAAAATAAATACTTATACCATGACCCCATTTTGGATCCAGGATCCAACCATTTTGATGCGTCGCGACCAACTTCAAATTTGGCCTTTGGCGGACATGGACGCCAACGCGAAACTGAACGCCATTACTCGCCTTGTGGTAGTACTCACCGTGGCGGCGTTTGCCATGACGTTTGCGATTAAATTTCTTGCCGTAGGAGCGCTTACGCTCGCCGCGTTGGCGGTCTACCAGGCCGCGACCAAAACGCTCCCTCACCGTGAAGCCTTTACCCCCCAAGAACTCAAGGATCACACGGCGCCTACTGAAAAGAATCCGCTCATGAACGTCATGCTTCCCGAAATCAATAGCAACCCCCATCGCAAACCCGCTCTCAAAGCGTACTTGCCCGAAACCGACGACCTCATCAAGGCCAAAGTCAAGGCGCGAGTCAACAAGGACGTGGACCCTCGCGTGTTTCGAGGCACCAACGACGAAATGGATTTGGAGCATTCGATGCGCAACTTTTACACCATGCCGAGCACGACCGTGCCGAACAAGCAAGAAGATTTCGCTCAGTTTTGTTACGGGGAAATGATTTCAGCCAAGGACGGGAATCCCCAAGCGCTCGAGCGCAACAACATGCGCATTGGACCCGTCGCGGGATAGCCCGAAAAAAAAATGTGTGGGTGGTTATAATGTTCGACCAATTTACTCGCCTTGGGGCGGACGACGCAGGTGTCACGCAAGAAGTGGTGCAAAACACGCAATTTTCTGACTATCTCTTGAAAAACTACTATGCCCAGGAGTGCACGATGCGCAAGCCCATTGAGTTCGCTACCAGCCAAGTAAACGTCAATTACAGTGCCGCTGGCGGCAACGGCAAGCAGTGCGGTTTGGGAGGCTGCAACATTGACGAAAACAGCACGCTCCTGTTTGGGGCACAGACGCACCCTCGCTGCCGCATCTCGCTCTTTCAGCGCCCGTTCGTCACGGTGCCGTACTTGGGCCGAGGCCCAGGCAACTGCTCGCTGGAGTCGCAGCTGCAGCAGAGCAACAGCTACGCCAATAAAAAGAGTATCAACGCGAGCTCCGAAGTCAGCTTCATCCCGTTGTCCAACTACCCGCTTATCCCGTCGATTCGAGACACCGTCGCGAATCCACAGTTTTTAGTAGAAGAGTGGCAGAGGGGTGGAGAATCTACACGAAAATACCCGCAAGCCAAATAAAAACGAAACAACCTTTTAATCATGTTCTTTCCCCCCGTGGTCGTTCTCGTGCCTGCCGCCGAAGCGATCGACCTTAAACGCATGCTCGAGGAGACGTTTGGTCAGTTTCGAGTCACGGACATTCACTCGGCGTCGCAAGACAAGGCAGCCGTGTACGTGGAGTTTGGGAACGTCAAGCAAAGTGATGAGACCGAAGCCATGCGCGAAAGTTTGCGCGCGACGGGCATCTATCACGGCCGCTTTCACCTGGTAGCGCAAATGTTTTAGAGGCGAGAAGATCAATACGTTTATGTGGCCACACGTAAACGTAGACTACGAAGATTTAGACGGCTACCAACGCGCGCTCCTTGCGTTGGTAGGACTCACTGGTTACACTGACGAAGTAGTGGATCGGCTAAGCAAGCTTATGGACGAGGTGAAGGACGTGGCTGAAATCGACTCGGCCGTCCGTATGTTGCGCGCGTTTTCAGGCATGGAGGATGCCTGGCTTCTCCTCTTTAGTTTTCAAAATTTAGCGATGACATGCAAAGCCGTAGACGAGTGGCAGCGCACGGGCGTGTGTCCTCAGCTAGGTCCAAAGTGATAACCCCTTAATTTTCTTTTTTTTGGTGCATCGAAACGTATCATCATCCCGATACATTTCATTGCATTTTTTCGTGTATTTTCGAGTTTTTGGGTTCAGTATATGAGTTTCTAGTGAAGGGTTCACCTGCGCCATGTCTTCAACCCTGTTTACGTTTAAATGCTCAGCCCTTAAAAAATCTTTAATGTGTCGAAACTCGATTAAAACATCTTCGTCTTCGATGTCGAAAGCAGTGGTTATCAAATGTGCTTCACCAATGCTTTTGGTGGACTTGTTTTTGTATGTAAATCTTTTCGCGTCCTGTGACATAATCATGTATTTAAAAAAAATGTGCATGGGCCATGGGCAAATATGCGCATAGAACAAACTGTCTTTTAGGGCTGCTTCAATGGCTTCCAGTCCTGCTTCAATGGAAACCGCTCCTTCAGCGGAACGATCGGTCTTTAGGAGGGGGGCGTTTACTTGACCAATAAGTTTATATACGCTATGACGAGGTGCAAAGTAAAGAAAATTTTTGTAGTACGAAAAAGGCCTTTTCGAATTGTGTAAAAAAAACTTCAAATATTGGCGCATCATGTAAATAATCAGGGTCATATATCCTTGATCGTTGTCAGACATGACAAGGTGTTGTTCTAAGAGAGTCACGCACACTTTGCAACGATTTAATGCGTCTCGCTTTTCGGGTGGAATGAGCAAAGTGATGATTTCAACTGCGTGTGAAACATGGCACCGAATTGTCATCTGTGGCTGTATGATGATTTTATCAGACTTGGTTGTTTTGAGATAAAAGGTATCTTCTATCAGAGTGTTACTTTTGAATAACTTGCTTTTGCAAACTTCATTTGATTCCGATTGGTCGAGATTATTTTTATATACCATAACATCATCGGAATTGGAATATTTTATTTCGTCGTTCACTCGACGATACGCATCCAAAAATGTACGTTTAACCACATCTTTATTTGACTGCACGTCCAAGTAAGTTACGACCCATTCAATGCCATTGTAAAATTTGGTTTCTTTGGATGGAATCATGGTGAGTAACACATCTCCTCTTTCCAAGAGTTTGATGCAGAATGGCGTGTTCCAATTGTCTAATTCCGAGAAAAAAGGTCTGTGTTGGTACCCTCTCGCTGGAAGGACATCATCCGTAGTTTCAATGTATATATTGTGGTTTTCTGATTTACCATCTTGGTCGTATTGTCGTATCAGATCTTTTTGTTTGGGTGAATCAAATGTGTTAATTAAACTCTCGCCTGGCACACTCCATACAAATTTAGCCAAATCATGTGTTTCAAATTCGTAGCCTATGCTTTTAATGTTTTTAAATGCTTTATGTACCAATCGATTTGTCATTAGATTTCATTTATATTTTTATTGAACACAACAACATTTCTGCAAACTTGAATCTACCGTTGCGAGCTTATCCTTGACGGAATTCTCTGCAGTAGCCACTACCGCGTTCAGTTTAGTGTCGACTTGATCGATCGCCGCGCTCACTTCACGATCCATGTTTTGAGTGGCAAGTCGCACCGCGTCATCGATTTTCACGTCCATTCCATCGACGACTTGCTCGAATTTGGAAACGATTTGATGAACGATGTTCTGTACCAAGTCATCGACCTTTCCTTCCACGAGGGAAGGAAGCGCTTCCAGCTTAGTATGAACAGATTCGGAGACGTCGCTAAGAGACGACGCGATTTTGGTATCGAGCGACCCGCCGAGTTTATCTATTTTTTTTAGTAAAGAAGCAATCAATTCGATGGTATCAAGGGTAGCAGGCACTTCGGCAACTTCGGCAGGCACTTCGGCAGGCACTTCGGCAACTTCGGCAGGCACTTCGGCAGGCACTTCGGCAGGCACTTCGGCAGGCACTTCGGCAGGCACTTCGGCAGGCACTTCGGAAGGCACTTCGGCTGGCAGTTCGATAGGCACTTCAGCGGCTTCGGCAGGCACTTCGGCGGCTTCGGCAGGCACTTCGGCGGCTTCGGCAACTTCGGCAACTTCGGCAGGCACTTCGGGTACGTCGCTCATACAATAAGAAAAGAATTAAAACTGTAATACCGATGCAGCATAGAAAAAAATACTTGATCTGATGTATGGCGGGTACCCGTATCAAGCAAACCAGAGGCAATTTCGTAGCCGACCAAAGTCAAGTCATTCGCCAAGAAGAGTGGCTCATGAACACCACTGCGTCGATGAACGATCGCCCCGCGTTTCCTGTAGGCATCAACGCTCCTCGCATGCCCGCGTCGCTCTTGGCAAACAATTCTGTAGACATTGAAACGGCTCTCTTTGGTATCGGTACAAACAATTACATTTTCCCACAAAAACCCGTCGTTCCCCAAGCCATTCATTTACCCCAAGTCTCCTTTTACAACAGCGCACCCGTGTACATTCCTATTTTACCCCATTTGCTTCAAAATCAGCGACCTAAGTAAAAAATCACGTTTTTTTTCTAGTTCAAACATTCATGGCGTATTACATTAATCTCGACTCGCGCCCTGACCGCCGCGCTGAAATTGAAGCCGAACTCTCTCGTCTCGGCATTGAAGCTACGAGATTTGCAGCCATTCATGAACCGTATGGCGGTGTCGGCTGCCTTAAATCTCATTTGGGTGTGCTTCAGGCTGCCCGCGCCGCAGGACTGCCTCAAGTCATCATTGTGGAAGACGACTTTGAAGTCACGGTGTCCAAAGACGAATTCTGGCAGCGTGTCCATGCCGCGCCTGCCTACGACGTACTGATGCTTGTTTGCGGCCTCAACAGCGGCGAGACACTCGACAACGGTCTTGTTAAGGTTCATGCAGCTCAGAATGGAGCAGGCTACATTGTCAATGCGTCCATGTATGATCGTCTCATCGCCGTCTTTGAGAGCCACCTGCCTCTTTTGCAAAAAACGGGGGCCCACTGGCTGCACGCCAACGATCAGTGCTGGAAACCGTTGCAGCGCGAGAGTGTGTGGTACGGGTTTTCGCCGCCCATCGCGCGGCAACGGGCGTCTCCAAGTGACCATGCCTTGAAAAATTGATTCAGACACTTCTTTTTTTTTACATCAAAAAAGGAAATGAATTTCTGCGATGTCTGCGACAACATGCTTTACTTGAAAATCGCCCCTCGAGAAAAAGGCGACACCGTTTTAAATTTTTGCCGTAACTGCGGAAGTGAAAAGGAAGTTCCTATCACCATGTGCTTGTCCAAGCGCGTGCTCAAGAAAGGAGGCGCCGAAGTCACGCTCAACAAGTACACCAAGTACGACCCCACACTGCCACGGATCAACAAGCAGTGCCCCGAATGCCCAACAAAGGAAGACATTATTTACGTTCGGTACGACGAGGCAGGTCTCAAGTACGCCTATTTGTGCCCGACGTGCGACCACTCCTGGAAAAATTGAACCTAAACCTTATTTTTTTTGTAACCGTAAACAACAGACCATGTCGGAATCGGAAGAAGAAGAAATCATTGAAGAGGAGGAGGATGAGGAAATTGAAGACGACGCGGAAGAGGATGAAGCCAGTGGCGTCATTGACTACGAGTATGACGGGGACAGCGCCGTCTCCGACGAAGCTGCTGTCCAAACCTTTGACGACTCGTTAAAGGAGGACCTCATTGCCAAAGCGCACCCTCAAGAATCGGTCATCAGCTACGCCGAAGTCAAATCTCGCTGCGGCGTGCAGCGCGACGAAAACGACCGCGTAATTGATCCGCTCCACACTACAATCCCCATCCTCACCAAGTACGAGTGCGCGCGTGTGTTAGGGGTACGCGCCAAGCAAATCAACTCAGGGTCTCCCCCTTTCGTTGAGACGACGCTGGTAGATGGATATTTGATCGCGCAACTGGAATTGCGCGAGAAGAAGATTCCCTTCATCCTACGACGCCCGCTCCCCAACGGAGATCATGAGTACTGGCGTGTGAGTGATTTAGAGGTTTTGTAAACCCGAAATTTTTTTTTCATATAAGTTCTTCACAACATTATGGCAGCATGCAAGTTGCTCACCTTTATGCAATTCGACGCCCCAAAGGCGGACGCTGGTTTACGGGAGCTTACGTAGGTGAGGACACCGACCTCCTGCACCACCCCACATTCCTGTTTGACGTGCGATGCAGCACCTTTGAGGACGCAACGCGCGCGTTCGACCCCTCGTTTCCGTATCGTATCTTTTCGCCCCTCGACTGGGACATGAAAGAAACTACAAGTTCGCAAGCTGCAGGCTGGGTTGCCCTGGAACACGGGTTGGACGACAACGTAGAAGCCATAATACGGAGTTACCTTTAAAAAACCTTTTTTACGGTAGTACATGATTGTCCGCGAAGTCCTAAACGGACTTAGCATGATTGTCCCTGCGACGGTATTGGCCTTCAACGCCCCGACAACCAAGTTTGGCTTGACCGCCGTCCTAGGCAGCGCGTTGCACGCCCCGATTAGTTGTGGCTACCACTGGACATGCGCCGCGCACCTCAACACGGATAATGTCAATTGTGTCGGTCGAAAACTAGACCAAACGTTCATTCATGTGAACGCGGCCCTTTTGGCGTACAGTACATCCCACTCGATCAACTACGCAGCTGCAGCTGCAGCGCTGAACACGCGGTACATTCGCCTTTTATGGGTCGCTGGGTCGCACGATACGCCCGCCAAACGACGGTTGCGCGTGGCCATTGCGATTTTGGTCTACGTCGCCCCCGTCTTTTTGCAGAATGCGCGTTTGGCCGCACGCATGGTGCTCTCCCTTGTTGCGAGTTCAGCGGCCTTTGTCTTTGACAAAAAGTTAAAGGGGGCAGGCCATACCGCCTTTCATTTAGGTCTAGGCCTCATGTGCCTCGATTTGGCCAAAGTAGTGTAGCGCCACCTTCCTCCGCGTATGTCGGGGTGCAGCGTGTGCCGCCGAGTTTTTTTGTAGTGGATTTGGTCCAGCATCAAGTTGACTCGGTTGTTGCAGGTTTTCCAGTTTTCCATATCAGTTCCAAATCGGCGTACGTAGTCGTCATCGTCGCACCAGTCCACGGGCGTTTTGGATCCTGAGTAATAGTGCAACTCGGGGTCATACTCGGGGTACAAAGGGTTGGTCTTGTAATAGATTTCCCAGTTCCGCTCATTGAAATATTTACCGCTCGAATCCTTTGCGTTCGGGCCGACGTTCTGGCCACGGCTTTCCAGCCACCGCACTCCTCCACGACGCGTGCGTCGTCGAGGTTTCCGCCCACTCATGCTTATTCGGACATATAAAAATAACCTCAAAGACTTTCAAATGGGGTTTGGAGCAGACCGCGTAGGTCGGCTTATACTTGTGGACGAGGTGTATCCTCGGATCCAGGATCCGCAGTTTGCAGAGCGCATCTCCCAGCGCCGCGAATTTGCTGAGACACGCCTACCGTTCCAACCGCCTCCGACGGGGATCGACGAAGTGGCCGCCCGCGCGGAAGCTCTGTGCAACAATTTTGAGCTTGCCCCGCATCAACAGTTTGTCCGCAATTTTCTGTCAAGTCGTACTCCGTACAACGGTCTGCTGTTGTACCACGGTCTCGGGACAGGAAAAACGTGTTCGGCCATTACCATTGCGGAGGACTACCGCGAGGCCAACCCCGACGCGCGAATCTATGTCGTAGGCAACGAAGCCATTCAGGAAAATTTTCGCGGGAAGCTGTTCCACGAATCTCTTTTGGAGTCCACGCCGCTGGGGTGGGAAGCCACGGGCTGCAGCAAGGCCCTCGTGCGCGACCTGAATTTGTTAGGCAACGTTGGTCGGCGCGTGGTCGTCAAGCGAGCCCACGACCTCATCGCCGCCCACTACCATTTCGTTGGCTACGAAAAATTACGCAACGAAATACGTGCTATCGCTCGGTCCGTGCCTGCCAACGACGTGGCGCGGCACTTGCATGCCGCGTACCATGGCACTCTCTTCATTGTAGACGAGGTGCACAATTTTTTGAGGGAAAGCACCAACGATTTCCTCCACGTGCTTGCCGTAACTCAAGTCAAACTGCTCTTGCTTTCCGCAACGCCGATGTACGGGGACTTGACCGACATTGTTTCTATTTTGAATTTACTCAAACTGAACGACAAGCTTCCGCCACTCAGCGTGGCAGACGTGTTCACGGGCGATGCGCTGAAAGACGGGGGCGCGCCACTCGCCGATCACGTACGAGGGTACGTTTCCTTCGTAAAAGGGGAGAACCCCTACAGTTTCCCGTACCGCATTTATCCTCCGCTGTTCGCGCCGAAAAAAACCGTGTTTGCGACGCCCTCGCCCATGCACGAAAGTCCTGAACTGATCCACAAGGTGGACCACGTAAAAATTTATCCTGTGCGGTCTACGGAAGTGCAGGAGCGGGCGTATGCCAAAGCGCTGGCTGCCGACGCGGCGTTGGGCGATGTGGCCGCTGCCCCACCGTTTCGACTCAACGCGCTCATGTGCTTGAATATGAGTTACCCTGGGGACTCGTACGGCAAGGCAGGATTGGCCTCTGCCATGAAAGAAACCAAGGGCGTGTACACGTACCGCTCCGAGCGGTGCTTTGACCCCGACGAGTTGCCTGCCTACAGCGCCAAACTGGCCAATGTGATGAAGTATGTCGCAGGGGACGGCATTGTTCTTGTCTACACCCAATTCATCAAGGGTGGCGCCATTCCCGTAGCGCTCTCGCTGGAAGCCGCGGGCTTTCGTCGTTACCAGCGCGAAAAGCTTCTAGGAGATCACGTTGAGTCCAACGGAATGCACTACGCGTTGCTTTCGGGCGACGCCAAGTTGTCGCCTGACAACGCCGCGGAAATAAGCGCGCTGATGCAGGCAAGCAACCGAGATGGATCTGTTATCAAGGTGGTGATCGTCACGCGTGCGGCCGCGGAAGGCGTGGATTTCAAGTGCGTCCGCCAAGTCCACATTTTAGATCCGTGGTGGCACATGGACCGCATCGAACAAATCATTGGGCGAGGAGTTCGGTTTTGCAGCCACAAGGACTTGCCGTATGCGCAGCGCAACTGCATGATTTTTCTCTACGCGACGCTGCTGTCCGACGAGACCGAAGCGCTGGACATGTACATGTACCGTTGGGCTGAAACCAAAGCGTTGCGCATTGGAAAAGTAACTCGGCTTTTAAAAGAGAACGCCGTGGACATTCTCTTGACAGGCGCCCAACACAGTCAAACCCAGGAGGAAATTGGACAAAGCGTGCCGCAAACTCTGTCGACGGGCAAGCGGATTCTTGTCCCGCTGGGCGATCAGCCGTTCACGTCGGCATGCGATTATTTGGCTACCTGCCCCACGCAAGACGCGCGCGAATTTCCTGTCATCGACACGGATGTTCCTCCGAGAGACGTGTGTGACGAGATCAAACGGCTCTTTCGGACGTTTAAAGTCTTGGAGCGGGACGACATTGTGGCGCGCGTAAACGGGTCGTTTGATGCCGTGATGGGGTCGTTACTTCGACTCTTGGAGCAAAAAGAGCACGTGGTAGACCATAAAGGCGTGCGCGGCTACATCGTCAACTTTGGCACCCTTTACATGTTTCAGCCCTTGAATTTACCCGAAACCGCGTCCATGTACGAGCGCCGCGTTCCACCGACTACGGTACCCTACTCGATCACGGTAAGCTTACAAGAGCGACCGCCGTCGTCGGACGTGCTTGGGAGGTTGGAAACGGCGTTTGCAGGCAACAAAGGAGTCCTAGCTCGCCCCGCCGAAGATGCCGTGCGAGTCGCTCATTTGATTGAGCATTTGGAGTTTCCCGAGTGCGTTCCGCTGCTCACGGCACCGACGACGTACTTCGGTCGCCTCGTGCACGCCTACTTTGATACGCATTGCAAGTTTGGGGACCTCTACGTTTTGTGGCACACTCGCACGGGGATAAAAATGGCCCCTGAACTGTCCCTGCGCTACCTACGCGACGGCAAGGAGGCATCGTTCGTGTCGCTCGAAACGCAAGCCCGCATTGAGGCCGAGATACACGCACGGGGGCGGCAGCGCGCACGGGTCTGCGGGACCATTGCGCCCGTAAACCGTGGCGAGGGCGGTCGCATTTTCAAAGTTATTTCTGAAAAAAATCCTGGCGTCGCATGCACCAGCATCAAAATCGGGGCTCTCAAAAGCATGTTTTCTCGCGCGCATCCTGGTATGGAGGCAGACGGTAAAAAAACGGGGCGCGACGTCGTCTGTCATGACCTTGAACTAGAGTTGCGGTCGCAAGATAGTCCTAGCTTACGGACGTTTTTAACCCCCATTGAGTACATTGTTGCCTTTCCCAAAAAGAAAAATTGAGGCCCTTTCGTGCCATTTCTAAAAAGTAAAAAAAACCAATATGGAAATGCCCGATGAAATTTCCAGGTTGATTCAGGATTTTGCTCGGCCTCAAACAGCGGCAGACTGGAAGCGGGGGTCGTACATGCGTCGCACCCAAGTAGGGTATGCCGAGCTGTATTGGAAAACCTGGAAAGGGTTCTGGTACGAGTTTCACCACGATGACGAAGAGGTGCGGGCGCATTTTTATTTGTACGGATGGACTACGGGTCGCGTATGCGGCGTGAATTTATTACTTCGACTGGTTGAGACCGCCCCGTTCCAATTCACGCGGCAGATATTTCAAGCGATGACAACAAGGGACAACTTAAAGTTTCTTGTGCGCGAAATCAACTACTATGACCCCGACGTGCATGTCGGGTGCAACAAAGCGGGAGTGTTTGCATGGCTTTTCATGTAAACGATTTATTTTTTAAACGCATCCTTTAAAATGGGGTTCTCCGTGAACGTGATGCTGTACGTTCTCTTTGTCCTTGTCGTAACGTTTGTTTTTTTTCACCAGCATAAGAAGTTTCGCCACTTTGGTTATCTTGGTATCTTTGTTACGACACTCATATCCAACATAACCATTTTTGCGCCTGCGAACTCTATTGTTACGGTGTTTGGAGGGCGCGTATATAACCCTATCGTGGTCGGCTTCATCGCTGCGCTAGGGTCTGTGCTCGGGGAAATCATTCCTTACAAAGTAGCCGCCAGCGGGTCGTCCGTCGTACAAAATACGAAATACTACGCGACCATCAAGAAGTACATGGAAACAAACGGGTTTCTCACTATTGTCGCCGTTACGTCTATACCAAATCCCATCGTCAACCCATCCTCACTGATTGCGGGAAGCATAAAGTATCCCTTTCCAAAGTATCTTGTTGCGTCTTTTTTAGGAAACTGGCTGCAATTTACAATATGCGCATTTTTCGGTTCACTCACAAAACATGTTTGGCGCCCGTAGGGTCCCCTTTTTTTGGATAGCATATTGCATGAATCAAATCATACACACCACGGGCTCTGCCTCGCTCTTCATACAAGTCGCCACTTTAGTACTAGACTCGTATGTATTGATTAAACCTACGCGTCCTGAGGTAAAAGATTTGAAACATTTACTCGTCATTGAAAACGTGGTTAACTATGTTGAGCTGTCCTTTTACATTTGGATGGTGTTTAATTTTTCCACCATAAAAAACATTACCAAATACCGTTACTATGATTGGGCCATTACGACGCCGACCATGCTGTTTACGTATATGATGTACTTGAACATAGTCAAAAAGAAACAAGCGGACGAGCCGCACGATCTTATCTCGTTGGTGTTGCAAGAAAAGAAAACCATTTTACTCGTGCTGGGATTGAATTGGTTGATGCTGCTTTTTGGATACCTTGGAGAGGATGGCAAACTTCCAACGGCCCTTTCGACGGCACTGGGGTTTATCCCGTTCGCGCTCATGTTTTATATTATCTATGTCAACTACGCTAAGTACACGACGCTGGGGAACGCCACGTTCGGTTATTTTATCTCCATTTGGGCTTTGTACGGAGTAGCTGCCTTAATGAGCTACAAAATAAAAAATGTCATGTACAATATCTTAGATTTGTTTGCGAAGAACTTTTTTGGTTTATTCTTAGCCTACATGGTACTGTTTGGAAAATTTTAAAAAAAAATTGATGCGTACAGGGCAGTTTCATGGGACAAAAAGAATGACACATACCGACGCGTTTACCGCTTACGAAGGAGGCAAGAATCTCTTTCTTACAGGCCCAGGGGGGACGGGCAAGTCCACGCTCATTCGCGAGATGTACCGCCACGCCTGTGCGCACGGGAAGACCATTCAAGTGTGCGCAACCACGGGGTGTGCCGCCATTCTTCTCGGGTGCCGCGCTAAAACGGTTCACTCCTGGGCAGGCATTGGTCTCGGGGGCGAAGGAGCCCTCGCCAAAGTGAAGGCAAATCGCTACACCAAGAAGCGATGGATTGAAACTGACATTTTGGTCATTGACGAAGTAAGTATGCTTTCCGACTCCCTGTTTGAACTTTTGGACGACATCGGCAAAGCCGTTCGCGGCAACCGCCAGCCGTTTGGTGGCATTCAACTGGTATTCAGTGGCGATTTTTACCAGTTGCCGCCCGTCGACGCCCAGTTTTGTTTTGAAAGTCCTCGGTGGGCAGCTACGTTTCCCAAGGCCGTGCAGCTCACTACGATTTACCGCCAAACGGACCCTCAATACTGCATGCTTCTCAACGAAATACGCCATGGAAAACTCAGCAAAGCCAGTTTCACGCTACTTCAAGCGCACGTACGGTCAGGCGACGGGGTCACGCGACTCGTGCCCACGCGACTCAAGGCTGACACTATCAATTCGACGGCGTATGCCGAGCTTACCACCGAAGAAGCCGTCTTTAAAATGATTACAACGCGTGGGCGCGAAGCCAATGCCGACCACGAAATTGCGTTTCTGAAAACGCACGTTCGGGCCGATGAAGTACTCAAGCTCAAGGTTGGGACGCGGGTAATGTGCGTCGTGAACCTTACGGACTACATTTGCAACGGAAGTCAAGGTATAGTGACTCGGTTTTATGGAGGCTATCCCGTCGTCAAGTTTACGCACGGCGAAACGGTGATGCACCACCACGTCTGGGAAAGCGAAACGTCAGGCGTCTCCGTATCCCAAGTTCCGCTCATGTACGCGTGGGCCATTACCATTCACAAAGCGCAGGGCGCAACCCTTGACGAGGCCGAAATTGATGTTGGCGGGGACGTGTTTGAATGTGGCCAGACATACGTAGCACTTTCGCGTTTGCGATCCCTCGAAGGGCTCTACTTGACGTCCTTGGATGTCGGGAAGATTCGACTGAATAAAAAGGTGGTTGATTTTTACGCGTCGCTGTAAAGATCAACGTTTTTTTTGTGGATTTAAGAAAATTGATACAAGGTGATCCAATGCTGGACGCGTGTAGTTATTTATCGCCTCCTTCAAGAGAAGAGGCTGCAAACGAAGTATTTCGGGTCATCAGTCGTGAGGTGACGGGGGGCGCCCCTTCAGATCTCTTAGATATATGTCGACAAGTGGTGTTCGAAATGCCATCGCTGGGATCGTACACGGGGTGGTACGTGTCGTTCAGGCACGATGCTGCGGCCGCGGTGCGCCTAAATCTCGCCAATCCTCCATGGAGACCAGTGTGCCCCTCGAGCCTGAACCCCACATCGAGCGCTACGGAATCGACCACTACCTAGCCACTATGTTTCCGAATGATTCCGAGGTGGCTCGAGCGGAACGACGGAGAAGTTTACTGGCGTACCCGTGTTTGCTGGCGTGCCACGAAAAGTACAAGCGCTATCACGCCTTCTTCACGTTGATTCGGTGACGAGGCGTTTTAATCGTCTTAGCAAGCCGCAACGTCACGTTTCCTGGCGCCGAATACGCGTGCACGGGGGCTTTGTACGTCGCAGGCAACACGCGTTGGTCCATTGCAAACGTAAGCGCTAGCCAACGATGATGACCGTCCAGAATACTGCCGTCAGACGACACCACTAGAGGTTGCACGCGCGCCTTGCTCTTTATTTTTTTCCCCCATTTTTCCAAAATCCCTCTTGCAGTGGACTTACTGATTTCGGTTTGCGAAGGGCGCAGAATCCGCGGCGACATGCGTGTGTCCCGCACCGTGTACCCTGCTTCTCGCATAACTTTATCCAAGCGCTTTACGGACGACCGCGTGAATTGGGGCATTTGACTCCGCGGCAAGCGAGAAGGAACGGAAGGGTTATCGCACGACTGGCGCGTGCAGTAGTTATCCATGATAAAAATTGATGTTTTTTTTGTGATTCCATGAAACATCTCAAAATGAACATTCTTTTAAAACGCCTTCGACGATTCAATAAGGCATATCAGGAAGCGCCGTTGCTGTGCGCGGCTATCGCGCGACAGCGACAAGAACGTGCATGGTGCCGTCGGGTGTGTTCTCGTAATCATGTCGATGCCGTTCGTAGTGTCGTGTTGGCGTTTTTATAACCCCCATTGTTTTTTTTAATAATTCGCAACTCTAGGTAATGCTTCGACATTTGATTCTAATTGTTTTTGGGATAATTGTTGGATTTTTTTTCGTTTTTGTAGCGACAGGCCACTTTCCAGCAACGCCTCTCCGCAAACACGTCATTGATTTTGCGACAGGGTACGAGTATCGTTTGACGTCTTCCTACCGTATAAAAGTCCCCATTCGCGAATCAGCTAGCGCAGACAACCTTCGCTTGCACAACGGTATCCTTGAAATCAGTCCTGGGTTCAGTTGGAATGGACTGACTAACGCACCCGACTATCACAATTGTTTGCGCGCCTCGCTTGTGCATGATGCGTTATATGTTCTTATGGTAGACGGCAACCTACCCAAACACTGCCGCAATCAAGCGGACGATTTGTTTTATAAAATATTGAGGGAAGACGGGATTCGGTGGCCACATGCAATATTCATGTATTACACCGTTCATTATTTTGGGGGCAAATTTATGCGGACAGATCCCGTACACTGGGCGCCCTCCTAGCGCCGACGTGACCGCCGAAATCGCTTCGCCCGTTTTGTTTTCCGAGCAAAGTGGCGATAAATGGCGCGTTTGAGGGCGCCGCCAGCAGCTTCCGCTGCTCTCGGCGCTTTCTCTGCCATCGAAATTTCAACAAGTTTGATTAAAATGTTCAGTTTTGCCGTTTCGACCATGTTACTCTTGTCCTCTTCACTCAACTGATTTTGGGTGTCTGCAAAGGCATCTTGTAACCCGTAGATAATTTCGTAGACGGATCGAAACCGCTCGTCTTTTTCTTTGTCGGCATCGTCATGCGGAAATTCGCACAGCAAACTTAAAATTGGACGCATTTGGCGCTGCAAGGCTGTACTGGCAATTCTATACAGCTGCACAAAGACTTTCGTCGACTCGGCCAGTACGGCACCCGCAACACCTGCTGCTGCGGTTATACCGCCTGGAACGGCACCGACGCCCGTGAGAGCTACTGCGGTCCCCGTTGCCGCCGCATACTGCGACGCAATCGACAATCCCGTCAAGTAGTTAATCAGGTAGTCACTTTTGTATATCTTAGGATTACGCGCAACTTCACAAATAAGATCACGTTGTTCGCTTATTGGGCGAGAACGATCTTCTGCAGCTTTTTGTTCCGCGGTTTTTCTAGTGACCGCAACTGCAGCTGCATAAGCTTGGCGGCGCCGTGTTTCTGAGGGAGCATATATCAACGGCATAGGTTATCAATAGATTTAAACGCTTGAACGGAATCGAACCGCTCCCCCGCACTTTCGCCTCGAGTCGGGGTTCGTACACCAGTACGCAAGCGCAAAAAAAATGGGTTCTATTTTTTATCGCGATTGGGTGAGTTTAGGCAGTCGCTGGCGGCTTCTCCGCCTTCTGGAAGTGCTGGCTCATGAAGCGCTGGAGATTGAAGTAGGTGAGCTCGTCTGTGGGCTTCAGGGCGAGGAGCTTCTTGAGCTTCGCGTCAGGGTTGATCTTGCGGCCGTTGTCGGGGTCTTGGAGCTTGTTGGAGCGGATGTACGCGTTGATTTCGCGGGTCACTTCCGTCCGCGCAATGAGCGACCCCTTGGGCTTCGTCAGGAAATCTGCGAGCTGGTCACTGATAAGGGTTGGCTTTACAAAGCCGCTCGGGGCGCGGCTCGCCGACTTGTGCTTGCGCTTGGCGCCTGCCTTCTGAGCAGCCTTGGCCTCTCGCTCAGCGCGCTTCTGGAGGGTCTTGAAGTCGACAATGATGGACGCCATCTGGGCGCGCACCGCCGCGAGCTTTGAGGTAAATTCAGTGTACGCCGCGCCAATGTCAACGGTGGTCTCGGCATCCGTCGATGGGGTGGGGACTTTTACTTCAACCACCTCCACCTTTGGCTCGGACTTCGTGTCAGCTTTAGCGGAAGACTTCTTGGGAGGCATTATACTCCTTTATGTGACGAGGTGTTTAAGTTATTTTTTGACGCCTATTTCTTTTTTTGTCTCGGAAGTAATTTTAATGGGCAAATACCGAAGTGCTCGCCGTTTTCGCCGCCAACCCGACGGCCTCTTTCATATCGCAGGCAAAACCTACAAGAACTTGATCGGGCGGCGGCAGCAAGTCGGTGGGGGCACCGCGTACAAAACCGCAGGGGGGCTCATCAAATCCGATTTGCACTTCAACGGTCGCCGCTGGGTGTCCCTGGACAAATTCAAGAGCTCGACCCAGCGCAATCGCCTAGCCGAACACGGCTATGGCGCCCAAAAAGGCGGGTTCGGGTACGTTCGCATCAAGCCTTCAGGCAAACCGCGGACGCGCAAACAATGCACCCAAATTGCGGCCAGGGTAGAGAAACACATAAACAAGCCGTCGAGTGCGGCGGAGAAGAAAACGTTTCTCGCTAAATGCGCTCAACGATGAGCGAGGTAACCGAGGATAACGGATGAAAATCATTTTTTCACCCTTTATCTATGTGGCGCTATGTTGGCTACGCCTATTTGGCCTTTATGTTTCTCTGGTTTGTGGTGTGTAAAATGCGCAATCCTGACCAAGTGGTCCCGCCGTTCGACCGCAACTACCTTAAAACTGCTGTGCCAGGGCTTGATTTGGATCAAACGCTGTCTGCAGCGACCCCGTCGTCGCCACCTTTGCCGCCGTCACCCCCCTCGAAACGTCCGTCGTCGTTTTACTCACCTCCTTCGCTGCGTCTTGGAAAATTGGGGGTACAGGAAAGACCCGCGTCACCACAGGCGGATCTCTTCCTTTGAAATCGTTATAGAGACTGTGCACCTTGGCCGCATCCATGGCGTCGCCTCCCACAAAGAGGGCGTCGTCCACCTTGTTGGTGCCTTGAAAAAACATGACGTTGGCAATCTTTCCAGGGTTTCCCTTGTGCGCGCCCACCGTGAGCCCCGAACTTTCGTCAGTTACGATGGCGGCAACACTCTTGTACAAGACGCCGTTGATAAAAATGTCCAGCATCCCCGCGCTCGTGTAAAAGAATACGAAATGAATCCATTTCTGCAGCGCCACGTCGGGAATGTCCGTGACCAACACGTCGTGAGGGCCTGAGTACTCGAGGGGCTCCGACGGCATGGACTCCCCCGTAAACTCCGCCAGGGAGCGAATCGATTTGGCAAGCCCTTGCGGTTTCTTGCCTCCAGGGTGACGCATGGTGACACGCAAGGTATTGGACGCCGCGTTGAAGGAGACCGTCGGACGTCCGCCGTAACTAATAATGTTGGAAAACCCCGTTGCTTCAGGACTTGCGCTGGGGGGCAGCGCATTCAAGTACACCCAACACGAAATGGCGTAGTTGTACCGAAAGTTGGTCGAAATCGGTAGCACGGACTCATACCGCAGCCCCAGCGGTTCGTTGCGCACCATAACGCCCTTCGGCCCCCCTGCTTTGCCTTCGCGCATCGTAGTAAAGAGAGTCTTGGAGTAAATGTACCAGACGATGAGAACGATTTCAACGGCCAACAAGGCCCACGTTTGCTTGGGCTCTGAGACCAGCATGGCCATGAGGTCGGAAGTCCAGCACGAAAGCAGCAGGAGAGTCTTGATCGCTAAATTGGCCTTTGTAAAGTAAGCAAAGTAGCTGCGGTCGGGCAGACGTTTCCAAATCGCGGACACGACAATCGCGCCCGCGACGACGAGAATCATGAGCATGATAAGGTAGCGAACGGACCACGTAGGGTTAGTGGCAAAAAATTTAATGGCAAGCGTTACGGCCATGGCAAGCGCCGCGCACGTCACAAAGAGCATGCCGATGCGCGACAAGTAGGTCGTCCAGTCTTGGCTGAGAAAGTCGCGGTTGAACCCAATGGTGACAAGAGCTACAAATATCATGACGGCAATGATGTAAATCGTCCCCTGCGTAAAAAGCCTGGGCTGAAACACGGTATTGGGGTTCGTGCCCATAAGAGCAGCAATGAGGACCAAATAGAGAGAGGTCGCCACAGCGTGTGCAATTTTGTTCTTGACCTCGAGAAGTGTGAAGAGGACGGGGAGTAAGGGCAAGACAAAAATAGAAAAGACGGCCCAATGGTTTTGGTCTTCGCGTTGGATTTTGGATCGATTCAGCTCAAACACAAAAATCAGCAGGAGGCTTAAAAATGCGGTTAGCATGATAGGAGTGAACCAGGAAGGCCTTTTCCAGTAAATGAGTCCAAGCACGGCAAGAAGCGTGAGGGTCGATACCTCGACGCCTTGCGCTGAGCGAAACCACGCCGCCACTACGCCACTCCAACCCTTTGTAAAATAAAACACCAAAAACACGCACACGCCAATGACAGTAGCAATGAGGGAAATCAGTGTCCAGAACCGCAGAGACATCACCCAGGATGCAGCACCCACGATTATGTTTTTCCAAAGATCGAACAGCAAAAATCGCAGGATACGAAAAATCCACTCGAAAAACCGCGCGATACTGTTGACGGTATTAGAAAGAATTTGGGCGAGCACCTCATTCATTTACAAAAAGAGTCTTATTTTTTTACGGGGTTCAACGGCGCTGGCTACTTTTTCGGGTACTGCGTCGCGGCGAATTGAGCATGTGATTCGCCCAGAACCATGGCCTCGTGTCTAATCCCATTCGACCACGAGCGTTTTGGCGTTGCAGTGCGTATTTCGCGTGCCCGACTGCAGTTTTAGGATCACCATTTAATAACGTGAAATTTTCGTACATCCCGTAAGGGAAAAATAATAAGTGCTTTAGGGCGTAAAGTCCATTGTCGGTGTGAAGGTCGAACCTTCTTAGTGCGTATCTTAACTTATTCCACATTTCGCCGCGCATCAGGTCTGGACGTTCCTTTTGAATTCTTGCACACAAATCGGTTGCCGTATCTTCATCCCCGTGCTTAACTTCGAGGGCGTCGCACAGATTTCGTAGTTCCCTCAACGATAAATGTAAACGCAAATAAGCGCACGGCGTTGTCGAAGATTTACGGCTGGAAGGCATTGTATTATTATTTACATATTTTCAAAGGTTGTTTTTTTGCCGTGGCAGTTGCGGCAAAGAGCAACCAAATTGGAAATGTGGTTTGATCCTCCGTCGGCAAGCCGCTGGCGATGATCGACTTCGAACCAGGCGTCTAGTTGGGCTTTGCATTCACCGCACTTCCATTGCTGACTCGCCGCCACGTATTTTTTCTTCGTACCGCTCACGCTACGCGTTGTGGCGTCGGAGCCCGACGTTTGCAGGGTCTGTTCTGCGCGAGGCGCAAAAAACGGGGTCAGCATGTCGCGCGAGTTCTTGTCGATGGGCATGTATTGCACCATGCCGTTCAAATGTCCCATTAGTTTTGACGACTCTCCAGGATTTTTTTTTATGAAGAGCAGCAGCGATCCTGCTGTAAAAAGGGCGGCCGCGATCTTCACGTGCTTTTTGTACCTGGACAACTGCTTGGTGAATTTGTTGTCATAGTACGTGTCTACTACAAAAAACGCGACGCCTAAACAGAGTAGACCTTCGAGTTTTGTCATTTGGTATTTGAGCGCCAAAAAATAAAAAAAAAATAAAGGCAGTTTACGCGTCCTCGTCCTCGTCCGCCTCGTCGTCCTCGTCGTCCTCTTCCTCCTCGTCTGACGACGCGTGCGATTCTTCGTGCGTTTGCTGAGTCATACCCAGCGCAGATAACTTTTGCATCAGGTAAGCGTACGTCTTGGGCGCGGTATCGCGCAAGCCCTCGTCAATGCCTTCGCTGGGAAAGACGAGCACGGACGCTTCCTGCATGCGTTCTACGTCGGCGTCGATTCGTTTTTGGTTGGCGGCGTAATTGGCGTCGGAAAAGTTCGAGGGCAAGACAATGACGTTGGCGCGTGCTGCCTTAGGGGCTTTCGTCACGACAAAGGTCTTTTCGGGCTGCGCTTTGAGAACGTCCGAAGTGGGGTCGCTGTACTCGATGGTCCCCGAAAAGAGAGCGTCGTCGGCGGGCCCCGTGTAGGCGTCGGCCAACGTGGCAATCACGGAAATAAACTTGTCCCGCACCTCGAATCGCTGGTCGAGAATGGTCACTGTAATGGTGTCTCCGATGGAGATGGGCGCGAACCGCCCCAGGGTATGGTGGTGGTCGCGAGCCACGAAAATCACGTACGGCGACTCCTCTCCGTCAATGCGGCACTTGAGCCCTGCGTGCGTTTTGTTTTCGACGACGCATTCCAGAACCTCCCCGACAAACGGAAACGCAATGTCGCACTCGAACACCACAGTAATATGGACGGCGTCCTGTTTGAGGAGGCCGCACGAATACTCCAACACATGGACGCTAGATCGGCGCCCCGTTGGACGTATGAAGCCCTGCACCGTGCAGCGCCCGTCCAGCTCCTTGGAGAGAATGGCTTCCAGCGTCGATTTGATTTTGGAATCAACTCGCGCCACGGGAAGCGACACGCGGCGGGTCAGCACCGATGGAGTATAGACTTGCATGGTTAATATATGCGTCCACTATTTCTTTTTAAACCGTTCAATTTTTGGAGCACAGGTCGTGCACACAAAAGATGAGCTCCACGGCGTGCTCGTGCACCTGGTTAAAAATGGCAATGTACTTGGCGATCACGCGAACAATCGCGTACTTGCGCGTGTCAGGCAGCCCGCTCTGTTTTACAAACGCAAAATAGGCATCTAAGATGTCCATTACGGAAAAGCCGTCGCGGTGAATGGCCAGCACAATATCCATGGCGCCGTACTCGTCGCAGGCTTCCACCGCTGCGTTGAACTGGGCCAGCACCCTCGCATCCAAGGTGGAGCAGGCGTCTACTACGTCCTGCGTGAGTCCTTTGCCGAGCAAGCGTATTTTCTCC